>ERZ773192.79-NODE-79-length-106659-cov-12.316405_pt1 | contig 106659 bp, 70 predicted proteins | sample MGYA00581010_ERZ773192 | MGnify/ENA primary metagenome ERZ773192 (study PRJEB29015, sample SAMEA2737741) | human gut metagenome | biome: human gut; feature: human-associated habitat; material: faeces | place: China | collected 2012 ...
TGCATGTGTTAAGCACGCCGCCAGCGTTCATCCTGAGCCAGGATCAAACTCTCATTAAAAAGTTTGTAAATCCTATGTCAGAAATCATACTAGCTTGTATTTTTCCTAACCATCTTTACTGTTATTGGTTTGTTGGATCTTTCGATCCGACGTTCTTGAAATTCTTGTTTGGAATTTCAGGGTTGTCATGTTGTTAATTTTTCAAGGTTCTCTATGTTCTCGCCTCTCAGCGACAACTTCTAAATACTATCACATTCATTTCTTAATGTCAACAACTTTTTTCATCTTTTTTCAAGTCATTTCGTCAGCTCTTATAAACTGATTTCGTATCATAATCGGGAGATTATAAAGCGAATAAATCTCAAAATCTGATGTTTTATTGATGTTTTCGACACCGTCTCACGCGACAGCTTTTATAAGATACCACCATCATTTTACAATGTCAAGCACTTTTTCCTGAATTCTGCAAAATCTGCAAAATAAGAAAAATGGCCACAGCATCAGCTGATACTATGGCCGTTCTTGTCATCATTATTGTATCTTTTCATTTAATATAATGCTCTAAAATTTGAATATGTAAGAATATAATATTCTTATATTAGAATATATTGTCCCTACATCAGAAATATATTTTCACTACATCAGAGTATATTGTTCTGTATATTACATTATGTATTAGTGTATATTGTTCTATATATCGCTTTACACGTTTACGTATATTGCTCTATATATACTCCAATGCCTGCTGCAAATTCGCCACACCCACTACTTTCATGTCACCAAGATCTTTCATCTTCTTCACATTATCAAGATTAGATTTTGGTATGATACATATCTTAAATCCCATCTTAGATGCCTCACGCACTCTCTGTTCCGCTCCTGATACGCCACGTACCTCTCCCGATAATCCCAACTCTCCGAACATGACCATATCGGATGGTATAGCACGATTCTTGAAACTAGAGACAAGTGCAAATACAATTCCAAGATCTGCCGACGGGTCATCAAGGCGCATTCCTCCGGCTATATTCACATAGGCATCGCAGCCAGCCATCACTATGCCACCTCTTTTCTCCAGCACAGCAAGCAGAAGGTTCACTCTGTTGTAGTCAAGACCTACACTCGTTCTTCTTGGCAGATTGAAACTTGACTGGCAGACAAGAGCCTGTATCTCCAGAAGTATCGGTCTTGTTCCCTCCATTGTACATACAACCACAGATCCAGACGTATCGTCTGGTCTGCCATCCAGCATGAGCTGTGACGGATTCTTCACCTCGGCAAGCCCTGTTCCCTTCATCTCAAATACACCTATTTCATTTGTAGAGCCAAATCTGTTTTTGACAGCACGGAGCACTCTGAATCCTGCGTTCCTTTCGCCCTCAAAATACAGAACTGTATCTACCATGTGTTCAAGAGTCCTTGGACCGGCTACTGTTCCTTCCTTGGTCACATGTCCGACTATGAATATAGCTATTCCCGTCTGCTTTGCCATCCTCATCAGTCTGGCAGTCACCTCTTTAACCTGGGATACACTTCCCGGAGCAGATTCCACATCGTCTGTAACTATAGTCTGTATAGAATCTATAACTATCACTTTCGGAGTATCCTTTTTTACGTACTCTTCAACATCCTCTAGATTATTGACACAGAGAAGCAGCATATCTTTTGTAAAGCTTCCTATTCTCTCTGCGCGCATCTTTATCTGTGACAGTGATTCCTCTCCTGATACATAGAGTATCTTATGTCCCATCTCAGACATATTCCTGCACATCTGCAATAATATGGTGGACTTTCCTATTCCTGGATCGCCGCCTACAAGGACCAGGGATCCGCTCACTATTCCACCGCCTAATACTCTGTTTAACTCGCCAATTCCTGTGGTGAACCGCGTCTCGTCAGTGGTCTCCACCTCCAAAATGCTTGTAGGCGCCACGACAGCCCTTTTACCGGACTGGCTCTTGGCGCCTACTGTCACTTTCTCCTCACAAAATGAATTCCATGCCTTACATCCCGGGCACTGTCCCATCCATTTTGTCGATTCAAATCCACATTCCTGGCAAAAAAACACCTGTTTTGCTTTTGCCATAAATATCTCCTGTGTATTCTATTATTAGTCAAATGCTCTCTTAACATCTACCTTTACAGGTCTTCCCTCTTCAAGATCAACACTTATGCTCATCTTGCCGCCAAGATTAGTCTTGTTCTTGCCTACATAAACATCATCTACATGAACCTTGTACTCTGTCTCTGGCTCAAGCTCAAGTGTAATAGATGCATTCTCAGATCCCTCAACGACAAATGAAACATCGTTCTCATCAGCCTTGAAACCATGAACTGCTGTTCCAGGCACTGACTCGTATACAAACATTCCATTCTTCTCCAGCTTTGTAATCTCATTAAAAGTCTTGATCTTATATATATCTCCCTGGAATTCAAAACCATCCTTCTTCGTCTTTGCTCCGAGCTCATAATTACCAAACTCCAAAGCTTCTCCCTGCGCATTTATCAATTCGTTTACTACTGCCACTTCTTTTATCCTCCTGCTATTTTGTCTATATCACCAAACGAAAGTTTGTATTTGTATCTTTTGTACACCATCCGTTAGTGCTTTTTATTATACCGTAATGCATTGCTTTTTTCTACAAAATTATGCAACTTCACCAAATTTTTATAGTTTATTTTTTCTTAACTGTAAATGTCACCTGTTCTTTTTTATCTGCGTCTACCTGTACACCTTTAATCTTATGGATCGATACATTCACAGTATCCCCTTTCTTTACCTCGCCCCTCAATATAGCCTCGGCAAGGTCATCCTCAAGATGTGTCTGTATAGCACGGCGAAGCGGTCTCGCACCAAATTTCTTGTCATAGCCTTTCTCAAAGATAAATTTCTTTACAGAATCGGAGAATCGGAGACTAATCTCCATCTGTCTCTCTACTCTGCCTGCAAGTTCATGAAGCATAAGGCCTGTTATATCCCTGACATTCTTCTCATTTAGGGCATGGAACACTATGATGTCATCAATTCTGTTGAGAAATTCCGGTCTGAAATTCTTCTTGAGTTCATCCATTACATTTCCCTTCATGGTCTCATGTTCCTTAGCCTCATCCGTGACAGTGACAAATCCCATAGTCTTCGGATCAACTATCCTGTCAGCCCCGGTATTCGATGTCATGATTATGATCGTGTTCTTAAAATCTACCTTTCTGCCCTGTGAATCCGTTATATGTCCGTCATCAAGAACCTGGAGCAGTATGTTGAACACGTCACTGTGAGCCTTCTCTATCTCATCAAACAGCACTACTGAATACGGATTTGTCCTGACTTTCTCACTGAGCTGTCCGCCTTCCTCAAATCCAACATATCCCGGAGGCGATCCTATCATCTTTGATACGCTGTGCTTTTCCATATACTCCGACATATCCACCCTGATAAGTGCATCCTCACTGCCAAATACTATCTCGGCAAGTGCCTTTGAAAGTTCCGTCTTACCGACTCCAGTAGGTCCAAGGAAAAGGAATGATCCCATAGGTCTCTTCGGATCCTTGAGTCCGACACGGCTTCTCTTTATCGCCTTTGCAACAGCAGATACTGCTTCTTCCTGACCAACTACGCGCTTGTGTAGCTCTATCTCCAGTCTTTCCAATCTCTTTGATTCTTTCTCCGTAAGCCTGCTCACAGGGATTTTTGTCCACACTGACACAACATCAGCAATATCGCTCTCTGTTATAGTTATGCTTCTGCCAGTTTCCGAATTCTTCTTTGCAATTTTTTTGGATAGTTCTTTCTGTCTGGTGCGTATCTCACCTGCGGCTTCTATATCTCCCGCTATGATCGCAGCTTCAAGATCTTTATCCAGAGTTACAAGCTCAGCTTCAACAGCTTTTTTCTTCTCCTGTGCATGCCCGATCGTTGAAAAGCCAAGCTTTTTGCGCGAACAAGCCTCATCCATGAGATCTATCGCTTTATCTGGAAGGAATCTGTCCGTTATATATCTTGTGGAAAGGTCTACAGCGGCTTCAACGGCATCATCACTTATATCCACGCCGTGATATTGCTCATAACAGTCCCTGAGTCCTTTCAGAATCTCCACAGCCTCATCCCTGGTAGGTTCATTCACATATACCGGCTGGAATCTTCTTTCAAGGGCAGCATCCTTCTCTATATATTTTCTGTATTCATTCTGGGTCGTGGCACCTATCATCTGTATCTCGCCCCTTGACAGAGATGGTTTAAGGATATTTGAAGCGTCTATCGCTCCCTCAGCACCTCCGGCACCTATAAGCGTGTGAAGCTCATCCACAAATAATATGACATTGCCATCAGCCTTTACCTCATGGATCACCTTCTTTATCCTGTCCTCGAATTCTCCACGATATTTTGAGCCAGCCACCATACTAGACAGATCCAGCGACAGCAGCCTCTTTCCTCTTACAGTCTCAGGAACATCATCGTGGGCTATGAGATATGCTATCCCTTCCACAACCGCAGTCTTACCAACTCCCGGTTCACCGACCATACATGGGTTGTTCTTCATACGTCTGCTGAGTATCTGAAGTACACGCTCAATCTCTTTCTCCCTGCCAACTACAGGATCAAGCCCCCCCATCTTGGCTTCTCTGGTGAGATCTCTTGAATACTGATCCAAAGTGGGCGTAGCTGTGCGTTCAGTATTCCGGGACTTTTTCAGCATGGAATATTCTTTTTTTGCAGAATTTGCATCATATCCACATGCCATAAGTATATCCGTATACACCTTCTGCACATTCACATTTTCCGAAGCCATAAGTTTCATCGCCACACAATCCTTGACCTTTATAAGTGCTATCAGCAAATGTTCGGTTCCAACCTCGTTTGATCCGAGTCTTTTTGCCTCATATTGTGAATCATCAAGTATCTTCCTTGCACTTTTCGTATATTTATCTCTTTCACCAGTGACAACACCGCCCGGCTCCAGCGTGAATTTAAGTGCATCAATGATCTTGATTATGTCCAGTCCATTCGCATTTAAGATGCTGTACGCCGTTGTATCAGAGACAGATGCCAGGGCAACTATCAGATGTTCGCTTCCCACGAAATTCTGTCCAAGCTTCTTCGCTATGCGGTTTGCCTCCTTTATCACTATCTCGCTTTCTTCGCTATATGGTAATTTCATTCAATTCACCTCTAATCCATAATCGCTTAATTAATAGCGTGCTTCATTACATGTCACCATGCTTCAGCATGATGGCCTGCGCACACATCAGCGTGCTTCATTATAGCATATGTGTTATAGAATACAAAAGAGGTTTTGAATCAAAGTATTTCAAAACCTCCTCCGTTGTTTCGCCGGATCACACCTCCGGCTCATATAATATATTCAAATGAATCTATTACTGCTCGTCTATTGCTTTTCCTATATCGTGTCTCATATATTTGTTTTCAAATGTGATCCACTCTGTAGCCGCATACGCATTTGCACGTGCCTCGAAGAGATCCTTTCCCTTCGCTGTCACACCGAGTACACGACCGCCATTTGTCACAATCTGACCACCGTCAAACTTTGTTCCGGCGTGGAATACAAAATAATCGTCCTTGCCGTCAAACTTTTCAAGGCCACTTATAGGATAACCCTTCTTATATGACACTGGATATCCATCAGATGCAAGGACTACACATACTGCTGCATTGTCCTCGAACTGAAGATCTACCTTATCGAGTGTTCCATCGATACATGCCTCCATGACATCGATGATATCGTTCTTCATACGAGGAAGAACTACCTGAGCCTCAGGATCGCCAAATCTCGCATTGTACTCAAGAACCTTAACTCCGTTAGGTGTCATCATGAGTCCGCAGAACAGAACTCCCTTGAACTCTCTGCCCTCTGCCTTCATGGCTGCCATAGTTGGCTTGTAGATATTCTCCATACAATACTCATCTATCTCCTTTGTATAGAAAGGACTTGGTGAGAATGTTCCCATTCCGCCTGTGTTGAGTCCCTGATCTCCATCCTTTGCTCTCTTGTGATCCTGTGCTGAAGTCATAGGCTTGATTGTTGTTCCATCACAGAAACAAAGGACTGACACCTCACGCCCTGTCATGAACTCCTCAATAACCATAGTGTTGCCCGCTGATCCAAAGTGCTTGTCAAGCATAATCTCCTTGACTCCAGCCTTTGCCTCCTCAAGGTCACTACATATGAGAACACCCTTACCAAGTGCAAGTCCGTCAGCCTTTAAAACTATAGGAAATGAAGCTGTCTCAAGATATTTCAGTGCTGAATCTGCGTCTGTAAAGTTCTCATAAGCTGCTGTAGGTATGCCATACTTCTTCATGAGATCCTTTGAGAATGCCTTTGATCCCTCTATGATAGCAGCATTTGCGCGAGGTCCAAACGCTCTGATTCCAGCAGCCTCAAATGCATCAACCGCACCAGCAACGAGTGGATCATCCGGTGCTACAACAACCAGGTCTATCTCCTTCTCCTTTGCAAATGCAACCAGCCTGTCAAAATCCATAACGCCTATATCAACGCACTCTGCAAGTGCTGCGATACCTGCGTTGCCAGGTGCACAATATATCTTTGATACTTTATCACTCTTTGAAATACTTGTAACTATAGCATGCTCTCTTCCGCCGCTTCCTACTACCAATACTTTCATGGATATTCCTCCTGGTCATGTCAATCTTAAATCTTGTGTTTCTCTCTGAAAACTATTTATTAATTCTGAATCTTCCTGTCGGATTCCTCTATATCTTATTTCTGGAAACCATTCAGAAATTTTCAGATTACTCCTCAACTACTGCAATACCATCTTCCACATGTACCTTACCGTGGGCTATCTTGTCAATGACCGCCGGCATAAGCTTCCACTCTGCCTGCTCCATCACACGCTGCTGCAAAATCTTTGGTGTATCGCCATTCTTTACCTCAACAGCCTTCTGCATGATGATAGGACCCGTATCTGTACCTTTGTCTACAAAATGCACTGTGGCTCCTACCACCTTCACGCCCCTTGCAAGTGCAGCCTCATGAACTTTAAGTCCATAATATCCTGTACCGCAAAATGAAGGTATAAGTGATGGATGTATATTTATTATCTTGTTTGGATATGCATCTATTACTATCTCCGGGATAACTACAAGATATCCTGCGAGGACCACAAGATCCGCACCGGTCTCCTGTAGCTTTGCAAGAAGAGCCTCGTTGAACTTCGCTCTGTCATCGTAATCCTTAGGGCTTACGACATACGCTGCGATTCCTGCCTTCTCCGCTCTCTCAAGTGCAAATGCATTCCTGTTGTTGCTTATGACTGCAACTATCTCTGTATCTGTTATGACTTTATTCTCTATAGCATCTATGATGGCCTGAAGATTGGTTCCGCCACCTGATACCAGAACTGCAACCTTTAGCATAAGTCTACTCCCTTTTCACCAGCTACTACTGTACCGAGAACAAATGCTTTGTCTCCGGCTGCCTCTATAGCTGCAATAGTCTTATCTGCATCTGCTGGATCTATGGCAAGACACATACCGACACCCATATTGTATGTATTGTACATCATGTGCTCGTCTATATCGCCCTTCTTTGCAAGGAGCTTGAATATAGCTGGAACCTCGTATGAATCCTTCTTGACCTGTGCACGCACACCATCTGGAAGCATTCTTGGGATATTCTCATAGAATCCACCACCTGTGATATGGCTGCATCCCTTAACTGTGACACCTGCATCCTTTACAGACTTGAGTGCCTTTACATATATTCTTGTAGGCTCGATAAGTGCCTCACCAAGTGTCTTGCCCAGCTCGTCATAATATGTATCCAGAGACTCCTTTGACATCTCAAACACCTTACGAACCAATGAAAATCCGTTACTGTGAACACCACTTGATGCAATTCCAATGAGTGTATCTCCAGCCTTGATGTTCTCACCTGTGATAAGATCCTTCTTCTCAACAACACCTACTGCAAATCCTGCAATATCATACTCGTTCTCAGGCATAAGACCTGGATGTTCTGCTGTCTCACCACCTACAAGTGCGGCACCTGACTGGTTACATCCCTCTGCAACACCGCTCACTATAGTCGCGATCTTCTCAGGATAGTTCTTGCCACATGCTATGTAATCAAGGAAGAAAAGTGGCTCTCCACCAGAGCATGCGATATCATTCACACACATTGCTACTGCGTCAATTCCGATGGTGTCATGCTTATCCATAATATAAGCCAGCTGAACCTTTGTTCCGCATCCATCTGTTCCAGACAGAAGTATAGGTTCTTCCATATTCTTGATCTTAGCAAGACTGAAAGCTCCTGCAAATCCACCGATTCCGCCAAGCACCTCAGGTCTCATGGTAGTCTTGATGTGCTTCTTCATAAGCTCCACTGACTTGTATCCAGCTTCAATATCTACTCCGGCATTCTTGTAATCCAATTTCTTGTCCTCCTGTTATCTGTTCTGTAAATAGCGCATAAGCACTGTTTTTCAAATATACCCATAAATTATAGATTATATCGAATACTTTGTAAAGAATGATATGATTACAAATTGATAAGGGCCATTCTGTGTGATATAATACATTGTAGATTTTGTATTGTCAGTGCAAACATAACTCAAGGTAATTTTATCATAGAAGACATAAAGGAGTACCCACATGACTAATAACAGACTGAATATCGGTATATTTACATGCCACCTTGATAATGACTATACCAACGAAGTATGCAAGGGTGCTGAAGCCGCTGCGTGTGAACTCGACTGTAATCTCATTGTATTTCCAGGAATGTTCCTCAGCGCATCCTTCTATGACCCTGCAAACCAGTTATATGATTATCAGTACAACTCTATTTTTTACTATGCACACCCTGAATGTCTCGATGCACTTATCATCTCCACAGGTGCTATATCATCTTTTTTATCAGAGAAGGATATCAACGCATTTTTATCACATTTCAAAGGAATCCCCATCATTTCACTTGAGGAAGAAATCCCGGGATATCCATGCATAAGAACCGATAACTCTGGAGGCATGAGAAACGCCATTGAGCATCTGATCATATGTCACAACAAAAAACATATATGTTTTGTGGCGGGCAAGGAAGACAACGAAGACAGCGAGCAGCGCCTGGGAATATATCTCAGTGTTCTCTCAGAAAACGGAATGAATGTGGAAGACAGAATGATCGTCCACGGAGACTTCTCCGAATTCTGCCGTGACGAGATAGCCAGGCTCATAGATACGAATCCAGATATGGATGCAATCGTATTTGCAAATGACCACATGGCCATGGGCGGATACACCGAACTGAAAGCCCGAGGAATCCACATCGGGGATGATATATCCGTAGTTGGATTCGACGATGCCACATCATCTGTCAATATGGATCCTCCGCTTACAACAGTCAATATCAACGCATGCGAACTGGGACACAGGGCTGTATACGGTGCTGTTAAGCTTGCCAAAACAGGACAAGTCAGTTCGGAAGTTCTTGACTCGCATTTTCTCAGAAGACTTTCATGTGGATGCAGATTATGTTCTGAAAAGGATATGACCGCAAACAGTGAAGATCTCTTTTCACGCAGCACCAGCGACATAGTATCTATACTTTGTCATAAGTTGTTCAGTGAAATATCAGATTCTTTCTATTACAATGCAGTGGTGACATCATTCGGCGCTGTCCTGGCTGATATCGTGACCGTTATAAAAGAACCAGGGGAATATACATCGCAGCACGACATAATTGACAAATTGATGGACATATTGAATTCTGACCTGACTCATTTCTACTCCATACAGAAGGTCGCTTATGCATTCAGGGTTCTCACATCCATAGTGTCAAGCTGTCATCTGTCCAACGACAAGAGACTTCAGTTCAGCAGACTGAATGCAGATATCACAAATGCAATTTCACTGTTCACATCGAACAGATTATATAGCACCATACAGGCCAACAAGATGCTTAGCTGGTCATCTGTATATATAACAAGAGACACTCTGACATACGGCGAGGATATTGATAAGACCTACTCTTCTATCCTGAACAAGCTTCAGGGACTGGGCTATGACGGAGCCTACATATATACCTATGATGATCCCATACGCATCACCGAATCAGGGAAATGGGATGTTCCGAAATCTTTGTTCCTTCAGGCATTTTACAACCAGAACAACTGCCAGGTACTGTTTGGTGAGTCGAGAAGAGTTCCATCAACAGAGATATTTGACAATGAATATACATACTATGACAAGAGATTTACTTCTGTAATAGTACCTATATTTACCAATGAAGATCACCTGGGATTGTTCATATGCAACACAGATGTGAATAACTTCAGCAGCATATACTCTACAAGTCTCCAGCTTGGATCCGCCCTAAAGTATATGACTCTGCTCCGCGAACAGAACATAACCCAGGAACAGCTCAAAATGTCGCTGAACGAGATTCACGAGAAAAATGAGCTGCTGAATCACCTGTCAACATCAGATGAGCTCACAGGAATATACAACAGACGAGGATTCATGGAGAGAGTGGAATACTACATTAACATTCCTTCAAACCATGGAATGAAAGCAATCCTGCTCTTCGCCGACATGGATTCACTCAAGGTTGTGAATGATAAATTTGGCCACAAGGACGGGGATTTTGCCCTTAGAAATATTGCCAACATCCTGTCCAGAAGCTTTGGTCCACATGATGTCATCGGAAGAATAGGCGGTGATGAATTCGTATGTTTCGCTTTCATCAATGAATCCGATTACATAATACAGGTTCAGGATAAGATAAAAACTTTGTCAGCAGAACTGAATGCTACATGTGACAAACCATATTTTATTGAGATGAGCGTGGGTGTGACTGAATTTATCTGTGACGGCGACCAAACCATTGAAGATCTTCTCTCTCAGGCTGACAATGCCCTCTACTCGAACAAACGATACAAGAGAATGTCTATCATAAAATAACAATAACAAAAGAATTTCTATCAGCAGCTAGTTTTTTTCCAAAAGCTTTGTTCAAAAAAACAGCCTCCATCCCTTCATTCATCCGGGTTGGAGGCTGTTTTTATCAGTGCGCTTTCTAAGCTTCAAATGCCTCGTTCAGTTTCTCTGTACCAGGCAGAACAAATCTTCCTTTTTCTATGATAGCTGTCTCTGTGCCATCAGGGTGAACGGAATATATTCCACCTATCTCATCATATGGTATGGTGATATCTGTATGGCAGTTAAAATATGCCTTTGATACATCTGTCTTCCTGAGTATAGAACATTCATTGTCCTTTGCCACGATCTCCTTGCCATCAGGATTGTACAGTCTGTTGTCCTCACTCCAACTATAACAGGTATCTCCCACAGCAAAATGAGGTCCCATCTTCTCAACGATAAGTATAGGGAGTTTGTACACTATATTGTACTTGTTTGCCATAACATACGCTGTTGTATTAGTTCCTATAGCAAATTCTCCTATTGGCAATGTCTCTCTTCCGCCGAGAAGATTCTCCTTTATGAATTTCCTATTCGCATCTTCGTCAGCATAGTTATCACATATATAATCCGATATCCTGCCATCCTCAAATGTCAGCTTCAAATTGACATATTTAAGTCCATTCAGGTATACCTCACTCACGTTCAGCTCACCGTGTGTGCCTGTAAGCTTAGGCGACGTGAACACCTCTCCCACCGGAATGTTGACATCAGCCACACAGTTCTCAAAATTAGTCTCCTTCGATGGTTCCTGTAAATCATGCATCATAACAGTCATGTCTGTGGAATTGTCCCCCTGACCAAGGACTCGTACATACGCAGCCCTATCAAGCTCATCTATAATGTATTGATGTATTTTCCTGAACATATCATTGTCAAGAGTATTAATCCTGACTGTCTCCCTGAAAATCTCTCTGTAATTGTCTCCAATCTCGGATACAGGGTATGCAATAATTGTAAAACTACATTTGTCCTGTGCTATATATTCATTTACAATCTGGGAACTCATGGTCTGGTATTCTACCTGAATCTCCTGCTGTCTCTTATCAAGCACCGGGTCATACCCGTTGCTTTCCGGCTCAAATGGTGTCTCACCAAACACTTCTACAACAGCAGGTCCTGCATACACAGACGCCTCATATGCCAGGCTCTTATATGCCTGTCTGAGCACCTCAAGTTTTCTCTCCATGAGCTTCTTGTCCATAAAGAGTGCCTCATCCATTCTGTGGTCATACTCAAGCTGCTTGTTTGGGACACTTGACGAATAACCTATTCTATTGATCAGGCGCCTGTTGATACGTGCTGTCGCATAGCGGTAACATATCGGCTCCAGCCCCATCTCCCTGAACTGAAGTATGGCAGCTCTGATCATCCTCTCCTGACCGAGGAAATATCTTATATTCACCGTCTTTTTCTTCGACAGATCTATACCAGCCGCCTCAAAGCCAAGCCTGTACCCTTCAGTAAAGGTATGTGCCATGGATTCTATCTCTTCCTGTGACAGTGAACTCAGAAATATGGCAGTGTCAAGCTCATTTGACCCAACATATTCCCCGTATCTGTAAAGGTACGACACATCCTCAAGATCGCTGTTCATGATGATATCAGTCGCAAATGAAAGATCCGGGGACAGCTGTTCCTTTATTCTATATGAAATAAAATACTCTGCATAATCATTTTCAAAATAGTATATTGCAGACTCCAGATCTTTTACACTGAAATCCTCCTGGAACATGAAGTATATCTGCACAAAGAGTTCTGCCAGCAAGGTTATGTCAACTATCCTGCCCTCAAATGCATATACTGTCATTCCTCTGATCTCGTTGTACACAAAACCAAGAAGCTTTGCAATCCTGGCAATCTCATCCTTCTCTCTCTCATAGTCCTTATAAAATTCTTCTGTTATATACCTGTAATTGGCATAGCTTGTTTTGTAATTATCTCCGAGTATATCTCTGTAGAGTCCGTGGTTCATAGCCTGAAGCTGGGACAGACTTCTTCCTGCAGCTATGTCATCCTTCGCCAGTTCCAGCACATCACCTATCCTGGCTATAAAGTCAGCTACATGGGTGAAATAATCCCTGTAAGGCATCTTTACAACATCCTCATGAGTTATCTGTCTGATCCTGTGTATCACCAGCTCATAACGCTCTTCTATATCGTCAAATTCTTCTGTAAGATTGTTGTAATAATTCATCCTGCATCCTTTCCTATAATCCCATCAACAAAAATATAACAGATATGGCAAGAACCACTATGTTAAGTATGATAGCCATCTTCTTTGCAGTGATTCCACCGTTGTCTGCCCTGTAACCTATTATCGAAAATATAGCACCGGTAAATGTCATTATCATGGCACTCACCATAAGAACTCCATACACCCTCTGGACCTTTCCCTGAGTGGCTATGGATTTGATAATAGATATAAGTACGAACAGTCCGCCAAATCCACCAAGGAAATAACTTATGATCGAATCCGTCGGCAGCCCCGGCGCCGAAACCTTGAAATCTTTACTTCTTTGCATGATATCTCCTAAGCAGCTTTGCCGCAACATAATAAATACAGTATCCTATGATTCCACCAAGGGTATTCATGATTATGTCATCCACATCAAACACACCAAGCTTGGTTATGTACTGTATGACCTCTATCGTCAGGGTAAAACCTGCCGAATACAGCAAAGCCTGCCAAAATGTCGTATTCTTATTTCTCACCCATCTGAGCAGCATGCCATATGGGACAAAAGCAATTATGTTGCCATACAGATTCAGAAAAACGCTCCATCCCGTCATCTGATCTCCATATGTTATAAAACGTCTTATCTCCTGAAATGGATACAGGTTGTATCTTCGTTCCTCGTATCCACCTCTTCCAAACATATCACTAAAAATAAGGAAATAAACTATACAGATAATATAAAGCACAAACAACACAGAACATATTATTCTGAGTTTCTTTCTATCTATTTGCTTCAAAACAATACTCCTATTATGACTGATCAGCAGTACGCATCTCCATGATCCTGTCAAGAAGAACGTCTGCGCACTCCTCCTTTGACATCATTGGCAATTCACTGATCGCATCATTCGTTATAAGAGTGAGAACGTTGGTATCTACGCCAAATCCCGCTCCCGCGACTTTTAAATTATTTGCCGCAATCATATCTATATGTTTTGAATCTATCTTTTTCCTTGAATTCTCAATGAGATCCCTCGTCTCCATCGAGAATCCACAGATGATCTGATTCTTTATCCCCTCGTTCATTCTCTGGGTTCCAAGTGCCATAAGTATATCCTTCGTCCTTGTGAGCGGTATACTCATGTCACCATCATTCTTCTTTATCTTGTGTTCTGCAACCTCTGCAGGCTTATAATCGGCCACAGCCGCAGCCTTTATGATGACGTCCTGCTCCCTGCTTCTTGACATCACAGCCTCATACATATCCTGGGCAGATGTTATGTCAACTACATTCACAAATCTTGGCGGATCTATCTCCACCTTTCCTGTCACAAGAGTTACATCTGCACCCCTGAGCATAGCCTGCTGTGCTATGGCATAACCCATCTTTCCTGTAGAATGATTGGTTATATATCTGACAGGATCTATGGCTTCCTGAGTAGGTCCGGCGGTAACAAGAAGTTTCACTCCCGCCATATCCTTTTCCTTCGCTATAGCTTTCAGAATATAATCCTGAAGCACCTCCGCATCCGGAAGCTTTCCCTTGCCAGTATCACCACACGCAAGATATCCGGTGGCTGAATCTACTATCTCATATCCATAGGATGCAAGCTTTTTTATGTTATCCTGAACTATAGGATTCTCAAGCATACCGGTGTTCATCGCCGGAGCGATGATCTTCGGACATCTTGCCGGCATGATTGTCGTACTCAACATATCATCGGCAATTCCATTTGCGATCTTGCCTATAATATTTGCCGAAGCCGGTGCAACCATGAACACGTCAGCCTTCTTTGCAAGGGAAACGTGTTCAACGTTGAACTGAAAATTCCTGTCAAATGTATCCACAAGACATTTGTTGCCCGTCAGTGTCTCAAATGTGATCGGATTTATAAAATTCACAGCATTTCTGGTCATTATCACATGCACATCTGCATGTTTTTTCACAAGCATACTGGCAAGATTCGCAATCTTATACGCCGCAATACTGCCTGTCACGCCCAGCACAACTGTCTTTCCACGTAACATAATTATTCTGTTATCCTTTCTTTATTCCTGAAATCTGCGCAATGTATAACTGCGCACAAATCTGAGTGGAAGGTCTTATAAGTTTTCGATAAAGTTATCTATGAGTCTGGCCTTACCAAATCTGACAGCCATAGCGCAAAGCACATGCCCCTCAGCCTTGTCTATAGACTGCATAGTGTCCATGTTTACCATCTCCACATAGTCTATGGTTGCCAGTGGTTCTGCCGAGATGAGAGCCTTCATAGCTCCAACTATCTTTGCAGCATCTCTCTCTCCGTCTGCTATCATACTCTGTCCAAGCTTAACTGCCTTGCTGAGTACAACTGCAGCCTTTCTCTCCTCTGGTGTGAGATAGATATTTCTTGAACTCTTTGCAAGTCCATCTTCCTCTCTGATGATAGGACAGCCAACTATCTCTATATCAAAGTTTAGATCCTTTACCATTCTCATGATGATAGCAAGCTGCTGTGCATCCTTCTGTCCAAAGTATGCTCTGTCAGGTGTAACTATGTTGAAGAGCTTACCGACAACTGTACACACACCTTTGAAATGTACAGGTCTTGTCAGACCACAAAGTGCATTTGGAAGGCCTGTCATATTGATAAATGACACAAATCCATCTGCGTACATCTCCTCTGGCTCAGGATTAAATATGATATCTGCACCTGTCGCCTCACAGAGCTTTGCATCAGCCTCAAGATCTCTAGGATAGCTCTCAAGGTCCTCGTTTGGTCCAAACTGTATAGGATTGACAAACACACTTACAACAGTTCTGTCGTTCTGCTCCACTGACTTCTTTATAAGGCTCTGATGTCCCTCATGAAGGTAACCCATAGTTGGCACAAGACCAACTGTAAGTCCCTGTTTCTTCCACTCTTTAACCTGTGCTCTTACTTCTTCTATTTTCTTTAATATGACCATGATATTTCTCTCCTATCCTTTAGTATCTGCCCGGTCGGGTCAGATACAAATGTCTTCAGTATGATTTATTCTATATGATTTATTCTAATACAACTTCTCGATAACCTCGTCATCGATCTTATATGTATGCTCCGGTCCAGGGAACGTACCGGCATTTATCTCGTCTATATATGCCTTAACCGCACCTCTCATAGCATCGCCCACATTTGCAAACTGCTTGACGAATTTAGGTACAAAGTCTGAAAACATTCCAAACATATCCTGATTTACAAGCACCTGTCCGTCACAATAACGGCCTGCACCTATACCGATCGTTGGTATGCTGATACTCTCTGTCACTATCTTTGCAAGCTTCTCTGGAACGCACTCGAGAACAAGCATATAAGCTCCTGCCTCCTCAACTGCCTTTGCATCCTCTATAAGCTTCTTCGCAGCGGCCTCAGTCTTGCCCTGCACCTTGAATCCACCAAATGCATTGATTGACTGAGGTGTAAGTCCCAGATGTGCACATACAGGTATGCTGGCCTTGACAATCGCACTGATCTGTGGACACATATCCTTGCCACCCTCAAGCTTGACCGCACCTGCACGGCCCTCCTTCATGATCCTTCCGGCATTTACCACTGCATCGTACACACTTGCCTGATATGACATAAATGGCATATCTGTGACAACCAGTGCATTCTTCGCACCTCTTGCCACTGCGGCACTGTGATGAATCATGTCATCAACCGTAACGGAAATCGTATCCTCGTATCCAAGGATCGTATTACCAAGCGAGTCACCCACAAGTATAGTGTTGACTCCACACTCATCGAGTATCTTTGCTGTGGTGTAGTCATAGGCAGTGATCATAGAGATCTTCCTGTCTGTCCCTTTCATCTGCATCAGTGTTGTCGTTGTGTTCTTCATAATTATAATTCTCCTATTCCGTTCAAAGCTTCCAATAATTTTCCATAATCTCTGTCACCATGTTTCTTTTTTGCAACAGAGACAAGACATTTGGACACTGCGATATAAGCCTCCCTGACATCACCGTCAAGCGCGCGGAGATGCTTCAGGACTGTATCTGTATCACACCTCTCAACCGGGCCTGTAAGACTTTCAACCGGACCTTTGTCCGCAGCCGCATTTGCATTTCCAAGGAAGAGTGGCCTGATCGCACGGGCAGCCTGATTTTCATCAAAACCACACTGCATGAGCAGATCCTGTGATATTGCCAAAAGCCCTGTGACAAGGTTGCTGGCAAAAACCGCTGCGCCGTGATACCTGACTTTATCTGTACCGTCTATGCGCACACATTCATTGCCAAAAGCCTTTATCACATCACAGATAACATCTGCATATCGGTCATGACCTTCAACTGTAAAAAACGCTCTGTCCAATTCTTTGTAGGATTCGTACTTTGAACTAATTGCATACATAGGATGAATCGAATAACCAAAGGCACCAGCCTCTGTTATACCTGAGAAAATATCTGATGTCATAGCTCCACTGGCATGACATATGATCCTGCCCGCAATGTCAAGATCCTTCATCTTCTCCCACACTTCAGATATACTTCCATCCGGAACTGTGAGAAATATCACATCACTATATCCGCAAAGCTTCTCCAAGCTATCGTATGTAACGGTGTCGGTAAATGAAGCTGCCTCCTCAGCACTTTCCATGTGAGCACTATAATAACCACTCACGCTAAGTTTTTCACCATCTGACAAAATACCACATAGAGAGTTTCCTCTCTCTGCTATATATCTGCCAAATGTAAATCCAACTTTTCCAGCTCCAACAAATCCAATCCTCATACTATCACCTGCTTAAATACGCATGTAAATATCAGTGAGTACCCCTTAAGGGATAAATTCAGGTACGGTTTCTTTCGAATACCATCCACTCCACATACTAACATTACATTTTTATGTTGTAAAGCAATAATCCCTCAAAAGGGATCATCGCCAGGTCTGCCTGTTACTTGAATTTCTCTATGACTTCCTCATTTGCCTTCATAGCAGCCTTTTCCATCTCTTTTCTCTCATCCATGAGCTTAAGTCTTACTGACTCGTTGTTCACACCGATGATCTGGAGTGCAAGATATGCAGCATTCTTGCTTCCGTTTATTGCAACGGTTGCAACAGGTATTCCTGAAGGCATCTGAACTATTGAAAGGAGCGCATCCATTCCATCAAGGGTTGCACCTGAAAGCGGAACGCCTATTACCGGCAGAACTGTCTGGGATGCAACTACTCCAGGAAGCGCAGCAGCCATACCAGCCGCAGCAATGATAACTTCTGTACCATTGTTGTTTGCCTCCTCTATAAACTCTGAAAGTCCGGCATGTGCTCTGTGTGCTGAAAGACATCTCACATCAACTTGCACTCCATAACTCTTAAGTATTCCAACTGCCGGTTCTACCTTTGACAGATCACTTGTTGATCCCATGATTATTGCTACTCTCATCTTCATTTTCCTCTTTTCTTTATATTTATATATTTTAAATTTTTATATACTGTTGAGATACTGGTCAATCATCTCACTTGACGTCTGATAATCTCCCATATTCAGATATTCCCTGAGGGCCGTCAGGAACTCTGTGTCGATATCGCCATACTGATATCTGTCAATATCCCTCATGATTTCTTCCACAGGCTCTCTGTCTCCAGCACGCAGGAACGCCCTGAGCTCCTTGAGTTTGCCCTTGTTTATTCCCTCTTTGAATTCCTTTTCGACAGTTTTCTCCGAATGTTCTATTCTCGCAATATATTTGTCGATCTGTTTAAAGAAATCGTTCATTATAGCAACGAAATCACGGGTATTATCCTTCGCATACTGCTGGTTGCCTATATTTATCGCTGCTTCGAGATTTGCCGCCTTTCTCTCTATTCCATATGCACCTATATTCGCACTGCTGCTCTTGATATCATGTATTATATTCTTATATCTTCTGACATCGTCATCTATATACTTTCTGAGCATCTGCACTTCTTCGCGGTACTCATCCCTGTAGCTTCTGAGGAACATATTGAAAGTCTGGAAATTGCCGCCCATAGCTCTGACCGCATCCTCCACAGCTACAAATCTTCCCAGAAGGACTGCATCTTCTATATAATTAATATCATCTTCCGTCTGCGACAGCTCATTGTCCTTCTCTTTTATCTTATCCGCAGAGATATATGTTCTCAGCATAGCTTCCGCCTGATCCAGCTCGATAGGCTTCACTATAATATCGTTAAAGCCAGACGTAAGTATCTCCTCTCTCGAAGTGTCAACTGTGTTTGCGGAGAGTGCCACTAAAGGAAGCTTCTTAAATTCCTCACCGTCCAGATTTCTGATCTCCCTCACGGTGTCAAGTCCATCCATGACTGGCATAACCGTATCTATGAACACCATATCATAGTTGTTCACCATGACATTATCAAGTGCATCGAATCCCGAAGTCGCCACATCACAGGCAAGGCCATATGTGTCAAATATAGTCTTCTCAACCTGAAGTGTTATCTCTGAGTCATCAACTATAAGAATCCGCACATCAGGCAGCCACAGATGGGAATTGGCATTTCTTCTGGCCATCTCTTTTCGCTTGCGTTCATTATAATTTACATAGCTATAATCAAATACTGACTGTTTTATACTGAATCTTATGGTTGTTCCTGCTCCATATATGCTCTCTGCGCTTATGCTTCCATCGAGCATTCTCACAAGTTCTTTCGCTATGGCCAGCCCAAGACTGACTCTAAACATTCCTATGTCTGACTTCTCATAAGAATCATCAAGTTCGAATAAAGTGGCAAGCCGTTCCTCTTTTACACCAAGTCCCGTGTCTGATATCTTAAAATCCAGATATACCTCATCATGATCTCTGTCAAATATCCTTGATATCTCCGTCTCTGGTTCCTCTATAATCTCTGAATACTCGCTCACAGTATAATCCTCAGCCTCAGCTTCATCAGACTCTTCATCAGACCGCCTTGCCAGACGCCAGTCAACATCCACACTTATATATCCCTCTTTTGTGGTACTTGCAGACCAGGCAAATATATTCTCAAGTATCGTTCTTACAGCAGCCATATCTCCTATAAGTCCATTAGGAATATCATCCTCTATGCTGACCTTGAGATCCACCAGATCTCTGTTCACAGCCGTCTTGAACTCCTCAGCAAGCTCATCTATAAGATCAGATGTGAAATACTGGTTGTATGCCGGATCAATGATATCATCCTTAAGATTAGCAAGTTTTGATATACCATCGGACATATCAAGTATCTCTCTTCCTGCAGCATACATAGCACTGTACTGTGAGTATTCCTCACTTTGAACATCACTGCAGTTTCTCATGGCCAGCTCCGATATAGCTATGATATTGTTAAGAGGCGTTCTTATCTCATGATTCAAATAGTTTACATAATCATTTTTCGCCTGGTTCGACTTCTCTGCTTCCTCGCTCTTCTTACTGAGCTCCTCAACCTGTTCATTCTGTCTTCTTAAAAGCTTGAATATACTTCTCGCGACAACGATACCTATCAATATAAGCAGCATGATAATGAGAACTATCAGAAGTTTTGCAAGATTCGTCTCAAAAAAACCAAGTTCTTTATTTATCACAAATGTCAGAGGTTCCGCACACTCTATACCATCTGCATTCTTTGCTGAAAGGACAAATGTGTAGATACCTCCTTCAAGATTTGTATACTCAACCTCCATCCTGTCATTTCCAGTGAGGGTACGGCTCTCGCTCTCAAATCCCTCAAGGTGATAATCCACTGTGATGTCTGCACGGTTTACATAACTAAGAACCGAGAATTTTACAGTGATCCTGTTTGTGTTCTTCGGCACATCTATATGACCATCAAGATCTGAAAACTGATATTCTGAACCATCAACCTCCACCGATGCTATACGAACCTTCGGAGCAACTTCATTCACATATTCTGCGCCAAGATTTATCTTGCATAATCCCTCATCACAACACACATACACTATTCCCGTCTTGGATACATAGTTTGTAGATTTCTCTGTTATATTTGATATGATTCCATCGTTCTTGGAAAAACTTATGTACTCAGCATCTGCACTGCTTAGTATATCCTTCTCATAATATCTGTACAGCCCCCTTGAACCAAATATCCACAGATATCCTTCATCGTCAAGGATAAGATCATATATACCGTTCGTGTTGTCCACAGTCGTTATCTGCCTGACCGTACCCTCCTGATAATAAAGTCCGTTATCTGTTCCTATCCACAAGCCGCTGCTTCCCTGAACCATGGATGACACAACACTCATCTTCTGGTTATCATCAAGGCCTAATGCGTTCACGTTGTAGTCGTCATCTATAATAAACACTCCGGCGCCGTTGGATCCGGCATACAACTGTCCATCAGAATTAGCATACAGACTTATGATATCCGGATTGTCCAGACCATCCATTCTTGAAAGGCTCTTTATAACATCATCCTGTCCTATGACTGAAATACCATTCTCAGTTCCAACAGCCACATAACCTGGTCTCAGCTCCGTCACGCAGTTCACCGCATTACTTATAAGAGATGACTCACCTCTGTTAAAACATTTGTACTGCCAGTTCCTGCTTACACGTATGACACCATATATCTTGTACGTTGCGATCCACAGATGATCCGATGAATCCACATACAGATCTCTTATACTTATACCATACAATTTGCTTATGAGTTCATTCTCACTTGCAGCGATCAGCTTGCCCTTGGAATCAACCACATAAAGTCCCTCATCTGTTCCTATGAACAGATTGCCATTATAGCTGGTGACACAGTTGACAATAGAATTCCCTATGCCATACTTCATTGTCACGTCCTGGAACTTGCTCTGTTCAAGGAACAGGAGTCCTTTTCTGTATGATGTAAACCAGTAATTCCCCTCAAAATCGCAGGTCATATCACTCATTGACTCGTTAAACTTAAGGCTTCCCACCGTCACTATCCGACCCTTGGAAGTCATATATCCAACGCCGTCATCAGCAAGCACCCATATACGTTTTCCATCAGAATACATTCTATTTATTCCGTGAAGACTTCCCGTATTTATAACCGACACTGTACCCTTTGCAGTTATCTTCAGTATGCTGTATCCGGCAGAGCCATAATACCTGTTTCCCCTTGCATCCACATACAGTGAATTTATATCATCTATACCATACTCAGTCTTTGATGATACAGTTATCTTTCTGTCAGCATACACCGTTATGAGAACATCATTGTTTGCAACAGCATATATAGTTCCATTATAGCCGGATATATTGCCAATGCTGAGACCTGATATTCTGTCATCCGTGATGGTCTGTACACCATCTTTATCCATATAGTAAATTCCCGATGAACATGCCATCCACAGATTATTGTCGCCATCTTCATACATAGCATTGATTGATGACACGCCAAGGTTGTACATCTCTGACACTCTGTGGAAAGTTCCATCATTAAATACATAAAGTCCATAGTTGTCTGTTCCGACATAAAGCTTGTCGTCCGCAGTCAGATATATACAGTTGATGGAATACTTTGTTCCATCCTCATGTGAATCAAGCGGAAACAGTACAAATTCACTGCCATCATATCTGTACAATCCATTATCAGTACCAATCCATATATATCCGCTTGTTGACTGGCACACACAATTAGCCTCTCCACTGTCAAATCCTTCGTCATCAGCAAATGTCCTCTGGTTATAATTTGATGTGAAGTTTTCGTCAGCAAACACTTCAAGCCGTGACATCATCACTAAGGCCACGGCTATCATAGTCACAAGTATTGTAAATTTCCTAAGCTGCTCTCTCATTTATTCCTCCGAAAATCCCCGGGAAAAGATCATGCCTCCTTGAGAAAGGCTACATATCCCTTCTTGGTCTCGTATATATCAGCCTTGGAGGTCACTTCCCATGGAGCGTGCATGTTCAGCACAGCAACACCACAGTCAATGACTTCCATTCCATACAATGAAAGTATATATGCGATCGTTCCACCGCCACCGACATCCACCTTGCCCAGCTCTGCTGTCTGGTATGCGATCCCGGCATCGTCCATAATCTTTCTTATAGCTGCCATATATTCTGCATTTGCATCGTTTGAGCCGGATTTACCTCTTGAACCGGTAAATTTGTTGAATACCATTCCATCACCAAATATAGCTGCATTCTTCTTGTCAAATGCGGATTCAAACGTCGGATCAAAACCGGCAGATACATCAGATGAAAGCATCCTTGATGATGCAAGGCATCTTCGAAGTGACAACTCTGAGAAATCTCCCATGGCATTCATGATCTCTGCAACAGTATTCTCAAAGAAGTGTGACTGCATTCCTGTTGCACCAACACTTCCAATTTCTTCCTTATCAGTTAAAAGACAGCATGTAGTCTTATCCGGTGATTCAACCTCCAGCATAGCTGCAAGTGATGTAAACGCACACACTCTGTCGTCCTGGCCATAAGCCATGATCATACTCTCATCTATACCACAGTTTCTTGCTTTTCCGGCAGGAACTATCTCAAGCTCTGCTGAGATAAAATCCTCCTCCTTCACACCGTACTTCTTCTCAAGAAGCTCCAGAGCTGCTTCCTTGACAGCTTCCTTCTCTTTTCCTGCCAAAGGCCTGCTGGCAAAAAGAATATCAAGCTGCTCACCCTCAATAACAGAATCTGCTCTCTTCTTGAGCTGCTCCTGGGAGAGATGTATGAGCAGGTCGGTGACGCAGAATACAGGGTCATTCTTATCCTCACCTATATTTACATTGACAACTTCGCCATCTGTCTTTGCTATCACACCGTGGATTGCAAGTGGAAGTGTGACCCACTGGTACTTCTTGATACCTCCGTAATAATGAGTGTCAAGATATGCAAATCCACCCTTCTCATACAGAGGATTCTGCTTCACATCCATCCTTGGGGAATCAATGTGTGCACCAAGTATATTCATTCCTTTTTCAAGCTTCTTCTTTCCTATGGTGAACATAGCTACTGTCTTGTTCATCCACACAGCGTACACCTTGTCACCGGTCTCAATCTTCTCCTTGTTCTTGATGATCTTCCTTATATCACGAAAGCCCTTATCCTCAGCCTGTTTTACTATCTCCTTCACGCACTCGCGCTCTGTCTTGCCGTTGTCAAGGAAATCTCTGTAATCCTTACACAGGCTCTCAAGGGCCTTTATCTCATCCTTTTTGTATTTGTTCCATGCATTTTTCTGTGTCATGATCTATACCTCCTTATATTGATCATCAGTACACCTTAATCCATATCTGGCGATGTGCTGACACATCATCACTCGCTATAAACATCAGTGTCTATATTTGTTGTAGACTTTTTCATAGTGTTCTTCCTGAGTATGAGGAACATGGCCCCCGATATCACAAAATATATTATATACACTATGTACGACTGAACCATGGTAAATCTGAATATGATATACCCGATTGCACACAAAACTATGGCTGTCACTATAGCTATCGCCATGTTGAAGAAAGCATTCAGATTGCCTCTGAGTGCGCCATATTCATCCTCCCAGTCTATCTTCGGATGTGTGGAATCAAGCAGGATTCCTGTATATGTACATATTCCGGAACACAATATCCCGATCAACACATAATAAACACTGTCAAGCAGACTGCAATCCATATATATACACACAGCGATAGTAGTTATAACCACAGTCACACCGCTGAATATCATGCTTGTCCATACCTTTACACGCACCTGAAGTTCATAAGCCATAGGAATATGCTTTATGAATGATATATGGCTTCCCTCCCTAGTGAACGATGTTGACGCTATACTGTTCATCGCTGTGGCAAAGAATGCTACAGCCGTCACCGCTATGAGCATAATCGCATCCGAGAGAAAATATCCTTTCTCAAATGTGTTCCTGAATGACCTGATGGAATCTGATGTAGCAGGTATATTGAAAAGTGCGATCACAAGGATCGGCCATATAACATTAACAACAACACAATATTTTCTGTATGCAGGTGTCCTGACTAACGTCTTTACTTCCTTCTTCATATAGGCTTTAAACGGCGTGTTTATGGCGTAGCTGTCTGACTTTACTCCGCCTCTGATCCTCCTGCCGGATCTTCCGGTGGATGACACAAGGTACACACCTCTAAGGTACAGTTTGTTTCCAAGGAATAACAGCAATCCTATACATGCTGCATTCACAAGTATGAACAATAACATATAAAGTATACTGCTCTCTCCAACCGCTTTAAGGAAGAGCGGTACGGTGAAAAAAATCCTGTTCATGATATTTATAAATATATTGTCACCATTTTTCAGACTGTCTATGTAATTATTTATATTTACAGAATCCATCTGTGCAAATGACCATGCAAAAAGTCCGGCAAACACAGCTATGGCAATTCCCACCATAAAATCCACATTGCGGAGCAGCTTCGCCCTGCTGAAAAACGCCATCACGATAAGTGAAAATATACCACAGTAAACAAGCGGCAGCACAGGGAGCAGAAACACTCCGATCAGCGAAGTCAGAACTGATACGATATGTATATCCGCCGCAACAAAATATCCTATAAATCCGCAGAACAGGATCATGAATTCCATGACGCTCTCTGCAAAATATGCATGAGTGAATTTGGCTGCAACAAGCTCAGCCGGCCTTACAGGGAGCGGCAGAAGGTGATCCAGATCTGACGAAAAATAGAGCAGATTGAATATCACCATTATACTGAATATGACTCCGAATACGGACATAAGCTGTACCACAATATTGAGTCCCTGCACATCTCCGCCCGCCTCTCTGAGTGCTGCGGTCATAATATAAACTATAAATCCAACCACGAAACAACACGGTATCATGATACAGCACATAGCTATCATCCCCATCACTTTGTAGGTCCTGGCCTTCTCTCCGTGTTCAGGCATCTCCATGTCGTTATTCTTCGTGATCATTTTGAGCAGTGTTCTAAAATTCTTCATGCATCATCTCCACAAATATCTCCTCAAGAGACTTGTTCTTGTGCTGTGCCTCAAGTGACTCAAGAGTCCCCTGATATATATCCTGACCCTTGCGTATCATGATTATTTTGTCACATAACTTCTCTGCAACCTCAAGAACATGTGTTGAGAAAAATACACAATTGCCTGCATCGGCATGCTCTCTCATCATCTTCTTGAGCTCGTATGCAGCATTCGGATCAAGACCAGTCATCGGCTCGTCCAGAATCCACACAGGCGGGTTGTGCACAAGTGCAGCCATAACCATCATCTTCTGGCGCATACCATGTGAATAGCTCACCATCTGTCTGTTCAAACTGTCATCCATGCCGAACCTCTCCGCCATCTGCTCTATTCTCTTCTTGCGGTCATTAATGGATACTCCGTATATGTCCGCAATAAAATTAACATATTCAAGGCCTGTCAGTCTGAGAAAGATATCCGGATTATCTGCTATATATCCCATGGACTGCTTGGCCTGTATTGGTTCTCTGCTAATATCATGACCATTTATCAAAGCCCGTCCCTTTGTTGGCATGAGTATTCCTGTGAGCATCTTGATGGTCGTCGTCTTGCCGGCCCCGTTCTGTCCGACAAATCCTGCTATCTCACCTTTGTTTATATGAAAGCTCAGATCATCCACCGATACAAAATCCCCGCCGTACACCTTTCTCAGATTCTCCGCTATTATCATACATTTATCCTTTCCCAGATCACAATGATATTTTTTGCCACCATCCATTATACCAACTGAAAGGACTGTTTACAAGTTTACTGTTGTGTCCAGACAGAATGAATATATAACTTTTTCCTTAACTTTTAGTCCCGTCAGTTTTTCAAGTACATCTGCATATTTTTCAAGCTGCACATGATATTTTGTGACCAGATCCTGCACATTCTTCACGGTGTCAGTCTTGTAATCCATGAGCACGATCTCTCCGTCTTCTATAAAGTACGCATCAATTATTCCCTGAACCACTATGGTCTCATCTCCGCAGTCACTGTAAGTGCTGTTTATCTCCCCGGGAGTCATCATCATATAGAACTGCCTCTCTCTGAAAAGCCTGCCAGCCCCATCTGCTGCCGCCATTCTCTGTCCAAGCCCACTCTGTATCATCTTGTGTATCTTTTCAGGACGTATACGATTCTTATAAACATCATCAAACAGCCCGAGCTCAAACACGCGAAGGACATCTCTCTCTGCCCCGGAGATATCTGTCTGCCCAAAATCCGCAAGTTCCATGATCTTATGATATATCGTTCCTATCTCATTTCCATGAACAACCCGCTCCTCACACATGAATGCAGGAACCGGAGCATTATCCTTACGCTTGTACACTTTCTGCGCACTGCTTCCGGAGAATTCAATCTCCTCTCCCTGCGACTGAAGCCTCTTGATCTCCGTGATAGACATCTTGCTTCTGAGCCCTGAGCTCTTATATCCATACTCGTATTCTATACCTTCACGTATCCTGTCACACAGACCGGCATCCACAGCACCTACAAATCCGGATTTCTCTTCATCTTCCGTATAACTTTTACACTCACTCAGACTTTCATCTGATATCTTGTCTTCCATATCATCCGGGATCCCGACAAAACTGTCAGCCTTAACAGTGTCTATGACAACATATTCATCATGTTCCGTGTAACAGAGCGCCGTATAGATCCATGCTGCATAACATCTGGCACTCATGACTGCTGCGTAGTTCATTCTCTTGCCCAGCACATAACTCTGACAGTTCTCAATGAACGAATCCATATCCTTAATGCATGCCGTCATGTAAAGTTTTTCTTTTGCTCTTGTAAGTGCCACATACAAAACACGCATCTCCTCCGCATAGGTTTCGGATCTGATAGTATCTGTCATGACATTTCTGAGGAAGGATTCCCGTTTCACACGAGATTTTACATCGATCTGATTGCACGCCAGATAATAATCCTGATGAACCAGCACATTCTCCCTCATATCCATCTGGTTGAACTCTTTGCCAAGACCTGCCACAAAAACTATAGGAAACTCCAGTCCCTTGCTCTTATGCATGGTCATGACCCTTACAACATTCTCATTCTCGCCAACCACATCTGCCTCAGCAAAGTCCAGATCATTTGTCCGAAGCTCACTCACATAGCGGATGAAGTTGAACACACCCTTGCTGTTCTTCTCAAAGTCATCAGCTTTACGTATAAGCATATCTATGTTCGCCTGTCTGCGTTTTCCCATAGGTCTGGCACCTGCGAACCAGTAATATCCGGTCTCATCCAGAATATATCTTATAATGTCACTTATGGACATATAATTCTTATTCTCCTTCAGATAATCCAGCATATTCAGAAATGCTCCGAGCTTCTTTACAGCGGGAATATCCTCCCCATCATGGCATTCCATATAATCTCTGACTTTGTCGTACAGTCTCGCATTGTAATCCTTTGCATCTTTCTCATACTGAATTCTGTACTCACCCGCAATACGCGCAAGTTCCTCCTCGTTAAGCCCTGCAAGAGGGGACCTGAGAACCGCCGCAAGGTCGATGTCAACATAGCTGTTGTCAACAATTGACAACATGCTCACAAGAACACTTATCTCGGCAGCGTCAAAATATCCCTTCTCACTCTCTATATAAAGAGGCACTCCGACAGCCTCAAACACCTTCTCATAATCTGACGACGCAGAGGAAACACTTCTGAGAAGTACCACTATGTCCCTGTACTCAGCTTTTCTCTTTCCACCGTCCACAAATACAGGTTCCGGACCATCAACAATCTGTTTTATCTTGCCGGCTATATACTCTGCCTCAACCTCAGTCTTTGTCACATCTGCATATGGATCCACATCACTCATATTGTTGTCTATAAGTATGAGTTCAGATTTTGGTCCCTGGTACACGTCATCAGGCTCAGTCATGACAGCTCCAGAGATTGCATATCTTGAATTGAGCTGTGCCGCCGCATCATACTCTATATCACCGATCTCACGCATCATGACCTGTGAGAATATCGAGTTCACAGTTTTTAACACATTGATCTCACTTCGGAAATTTCTGGACAGAAGTATGCAGTTTCCAAGGGCATCCTCCTTTGCCTCATCGTCATCTGCAAGCCTTACATAGGTGTCATATTTGCCTATGAACAAATCAGGTCTTGCCATCCTGAATTTGTATATGCTCTGCTTCATGTCTCCCACCATGAACATATTGTTGATATTCTCTCCATGGCCGGCCACACTTCCGAGTATATATTCCTGTATAAAGTTGCTGTCCTGATATTCATCTATGAGTATCTCCCTGTATCTTGCAGATACCTCACGTCCGATCTCAGATGGCACAGGTCTGCCATCTTTCACGCCATCGCAGAGTATGCGATATGCAAACTCCTCTATATCATGGAACTCGAAGAGATTCTTCTCCATCTTCACCTTCATAAGCTCATCCATATATAACTCAGTCAGGTCAAGCACAGTGGTGAGTGTAGGTGCCATCATCTTCATCTGGCTTATTATATCGTCCACATCTACAGAAAAAGCTATGATATCATTTATCATTTTCTTGTAGACATCACGCCTTGACTTGATCATATCCCGCTTGTCCGGATCCGCATCAGCGCCTGTTACCACCAGTCTGTCAAATGCGTAACATATGCTCTGTCCATCCGCATCCTTCTCCATCTTCTGCCCCGCAGGCCTGATAGATGAGTTATATATGTCGCCAAGGACAAAAAGATCTACATTTTTTTGATCAGTCAAATCACCGCAGCTGTTAACCATGTCCTGTATCATCAATACATCCTGATCTATCCTGAGGCCATATGCCGCAAGGCCGTAACCTTCTGTGGCATACTTCTGGCACTCCATAGCCATATCAAGTGCTGCGCAGAGCATGCTGCGAACCCTTCCAGCAAATGCTGCGACCATCGGCATCGCCATAACCGCACTTCGTTTTTCCTGAACCGATGCACTGTGATCCACTCCGAGAGTCAGGGCATGTCTGGCATTTTCTATCCACTGATGAGGATCAGGATAGCTGGATATAGCTCCCATTACCTTGCCAATGATAGCTGCAACAGCAGTATCCTTCTCCTTTGCCGCAAATGTCTTTACCAGCCGCCTGAAGCCCGGAACAAGATTCTCATCCTCATAGCACATCTCCATGACCTGATCACAGACATCCTTACGGATGATCTTCATCTCAGTGTCATCCCCTATGTCAAATGCAGAATCCAGCTGAACCTTTGCAAAATATTCCTTAACTATTCGAAGACAGAAACTGTCTATCGTGCATATCTCGGCATGATTGATAAGCGTCATCTGACGGATCAGATGTTCATCGCTCCTGTTATCCTTCTGCAGCATATCTATCTTCTTCTGCAGCTCCCGGCCTACTTTCTCTTTCATCTGGGCTGCCGCCGCATTGGTAAATGTAACAACAAGAAGTTCATCCACATCCACCGGATCGTAGCCCTCTATCCGTTCTCCTCTGGCATCAAACCCTGACACCATCTGAATTATTCTCTCCACAAGCACAGCTGTCTTTCCAGAACCCGCCGCAGCCGCAACCAGAAGATTGCCCTTTCTGGTATCTATGACATGAGCCTGCTGTGGCGTCCACTTTATTTCATTTTCTACCTTCTGCTCACTGCCCATATCATCATCTCTCCTTTCCCGCATCTTCTGCTGTCTGTTTTTCACCATCTGATTCTGTCTTTATCTCCATTCCAAACTGCGCCGCTCTCAGCTTAAGCTCCTCAGCTCTGCTCTCAATGTCCCCCAGAACACTCTCTGCTTCTGCCAGTTTTCCCGCGGCAAGCTCCATGTCATCTCTCATCTTCTGGGTCGCTTTATCGCCCCGGTCATCCACTTTCTTTTTTGCAGTGTCATACTTCTTTCTGGCACCGTCATATTTTTTCCGGGCCTTTTTGATATCATCATCCAGGCTCTTCATGTCTTTGGATATCTGTTCTATCTCATCAGACTTCTTATGATAGACATCCTGCTCTCCGCTGTATATACGGGAATATCTGTTACCTGAATATTTGTCATCAAATGCACATACGCCTTTAAAGCCACAATACTTACAAGCATTCACATCCCCCTGTCTGACAGGATTTATGTCTATCTGCCCCTTAGATATCCCACCGCCAAGCCTTTCTATATTTCTTCTGTTCGCATCCATCAGATCCATGATGAGCGTCTCCTGAAGTCTCTGGGCAGACTTTACCGTGGCCATATTTCTATCCATGACTGAGACTGTCTTCTGGCTGTCACTGACTATTCCAGAGTACCTAGATTCACTTAACAGAGCTCTCTCAAAAGCATCCACAACGACATTTCCAAACTGCACACTCTCCTCAGTTTCAAATCCGGATTCCTGCTCGTTGTATCTGACTTTATCACCAAGCCCAGTGACATCTGCCACAGGATCGTTAAATGTATAATAGAGAAGTCCGCCTACATGCACTCTGCTGTCAGCATCCCCCTTCTTGCCAAGCCGTCTCTTTTCCAATTCATATGCTATGGCACCGTAGGTCACAAGCTGCATCTGAAGGCCGCCAAGCACTTTATCAATGTCTATGGTTTTGTCCGAGGATTTGTAATCGACTATCCTGAAATATGAACCTTCATCGCCGCTGTACTCATCTATTCTGTCTATCACGCCGTTAAGGCTCATCGTAAGTCCATTTGAAAGTTCAAACACATAGTCATCTATTCCATCCTTTGCAGTGTTGAAACGTCTCTCAAAATTGTCCGGCTGCATCTCGCCACACATTATAAAAGTTCTGAGAGTCCTGGTTGTCCTGACCGCAATATCAGCAAGCAGTTCACGCATATATCCAGATCTGGAGCTGTCCTCAAAGAAAGCCTGTGCCTCATCAGCTGCAGAACTGTCTGCAAACTCAACAGTCTTTTTCATAAGTTCATCATCATCTATGTGTACCCAGTCATTCTCCCTGAATGTCTTCACATAATTGAACACTTTCTCCATGGTGCTGTGGAGTATATTTCCCACATTTGCCGCATTGATCTGGTAGGTCTCTCTCTCGGCAAGTCCCAGACCATAAGTCAGGAAATATTTGAACTGACACTCGGCATATCTCTCAAGTCTTGACACGCTGAGCGCAAGGTTATCTCCGTAGATCATCTTCACCACATCAGCAGGCAGCTTCATGGCCGAGTTGGTAAATGAACGGCCAGCCGCTATGGCATCTATCTGCCTGTCACAACCCATATCAAGAAGCATCCTGCTTACAAGCTTCCATGTGCCATCGCTGTCATCTTTTTCTGATTGATTTATCACGTACTTCAGGGCGGAGCCCACCGTCTCAGGAATCTGTGAATCCGCATCATAATCCTGCACCACGATATCCGGGAATACCCCTCTCACCCTGTCCACAAGGTATGACGGCTTGGACTCCCTGAAATCCTCGCTCATTTTCCTGTACACGATATACAGCTGATCCGAAGGCTTGGTCATGATTGTATAGATATAGAACTGCTCCGTATACGCATTTGTCCTGTCCGAAGGCGCCAACGTTACTCCGCAGTCCTCCAGACGCTGTCTGTCCGCACCGGAAAGTATCTTTCCCTTCTTTGCAGGCTTTGGTATGATCCCTTCATTTACACCTGTAAAGAATACAACCTTCACATGGTTGAGTCTTGATCTGGTCATATCGCCCACAACAACCCTGTCCACAGTTGGCGGAACAATTCCGATCTTCATATCTGTGATTCCTGCATCAAGTATGCCTGCATACTCGCGGACAGTCAGCTTCTCATCGCCAAGTATAGTAACCATCTTGTCCATGAGTGTGATCATCTTGTCAAATATCTGACCGTAAGCATCCCCCTCGTCAAATCTCTCCTCACCGTACAGCATCTCCTTGCGCTTTTCCAGCTTGTCCCACACGCCAAGTTTCATGAGAAAATGATAAAGCGACTCTGTATAAGCCCGCACCGTATTCTTAGAAGCTGGACTTGTCGGTCTGAACACATCTATATATTCTTGTCCAAATATGTCCATGATCTGTGATCTTATGGAATTCATATCTGCCGCATAGTCAGGATCCTTCTCATCGGTTATCTCCTTCTGCCAGCCCTTAAGGCCCCTGAGATTGCGCTTTAAGGCATAGTTTTCCATGCGTTCCATATCGTCAAGATCAACGTCCGTCATACCTGATTTCAAAAGTCTGAACACACTGTCAAATGAGAAATTATCCGACATGACAGCAAGAAAAGCCCTGACAGTGTCAGAACATGGATCACCGGCAAGCGAAACATTTTCATCTATGAACACAGGTATCCTGTACTCATCCATGGCCTGTCTGTAATAGACCGCCACGTCGCTCAGATCACCAGCCACAACTGCGATATCCTTATATCTGTATCCGTGATTTCTGACGAGATCCCTTATCTTTGAGGCTGTGAACATTGCTTCATCCTTCGCCCTGTCCACAGATATAAGTTGTATATTTTCCGTGATGCCGTTCTTTTTTCCATGTGGATATCTGAACAGATCACGCTCAAGCTCTGCCATCTCCGGATTTGTCTTAAAACGGTATGGAACCTCACAGCTGCACATGACCACATTCTCAAGAATGTCAACATGCTCCTCCTGCGCCGCCTTGCACAGAGCTGTCATAGTCTCCTTTGTAAGTCTGAACAGCTCGTATTCCTTTGGTCTTGCAAGACTTATCTGATCCGGCGCTATATCAAATACAAATGTTATACTTCTGACATGCCCCATCATCTTCCTTATCAGATTCATCTGGACAGGTGTGAAACCCGTAAATCCATCAAAATACAGATGGCTGTCCGCAAGGATCTTGGATCTGTCAAGATTATCCGCTAAAAGCTCAGTGAGCTGCTCTGCCACTATATAGCTATCCCGCGAATTGTGTTCCTCAAATTTCTCATATATAAGGCGGACATCATGAAGTTTTTTGTACGTAGGAGACTCCTTATCCATAAGTTCCATTGCATGGTCAATGTCTGATCTGTCAACCGCATACTGAAAAAGCTCCGACATCATGGACTTCATCTCATCCACAAATCCCAGCTTGTTCATATAACTTCCGTATACAAGAAGTTCTTCCCTCTGCTCCATAAGTATCTTCTTGATAAGCATACTTTTTCCAAAATCCTCAAGTACCTGTCCGGGATTCACAGACAATTCATCAAACACCCGATACGCAAGACGGTTCAATCCTATGGCATCTATGTTCATGGTTCCATGGCGTGGATGCCTGGTCACTATATCTCTCTGGGCTTCCATAGTGAACTGCTCCGGTACAACATAAAAATAATTCAACGTATCGTGTGCCAAGGACTCCCTGATGAGTGTATCCAGAACATATTCCGTCTTACCTGACCCGGCCGCGCCGAGCACGAACTGTATCGACATACGCAAATCTCCTCTCTGCTAAACTTCAAATAAAACCGCTGTTTTATCACATACCTAACGTCATAAAATCCGATATCCCTGAATAGAATGTATAAATAAAAACAGGGAGATCAAACTATGTCATCAACAAAATTAATAGTGTTAAAGTCAAAAGAACTGATCTATACAGCAATCCTTCTCGCACTTATCATCGTGTTTGTGATCATAATGATCAACATGTTCAAAGATAAAGATGATACCAAAAGCTCCGATTCCAGCGTCCAGACATCTGCGCAGACAGCTTCTTCTGACAAAGTCTCCGAGATCCGATATACCCCCGGAACATACACCTCTCCTCTGGTTCTCGGTGACAACACGCTGTCAGTGATGGTCACTGTAGACGAAAACTATATCACCGACGTGTCTTTCAAGCAGGTAGATGAAGCCGTAACAACCATGTACCCTCTCCTTGAATCATCGCTTGAGGATATCAACACACAGCTTCACTACATATCATCCGTAGACGATATCACTCCTTCAGGAGACAACACTTACACGACCAGACTCATAGTCGATTCCATAAGAAACGCACTGGCAGATGCTGTTGTCAACTGACAGGCCGCCTATATCCAAAAAGGACAGATATGTATGTAACGCATTTATAATACATACGCATCTGTCCTTTTTTTCTGCGCCGCTGCAGTCTCCCGGGTTTTTCCTGCGTCAGCCCTGTAAACGACACCAATCCTAGTGCTTTGGCACCACGTTATCCTTATCCTTGAAAATGCTCTCAGCAGGCACATATCCTCTAACTCTTGACACAGGATAAATGTTGCTGTGGCGTCCTATGACGGTGCCCGGATTCAGCACACTGTTGCATCCAACTTCTACATTGTCGCCAAGCATGGCACCGAATTTCTTAAGTCCAGTAGCAATGTCAAACGCCTTGCCGCATGACATTCCTTTTACATGAACAAGTGTCTTGTCCGACTTCACATTTGATGTGATGCTGCCAGCTCCCATGTGGGACTTGAATCCCAGAACTGAATCTCCAACATAGTTGTAATGCGGAACCTGTACGTTGTTGAATATGATAACATTCTTAAGCTCTGTGGAATTGCCTATCACACAGTTCTCTCCCACCAGGACACTGCCTCTGATAAAGGCTCCTGGACGCACTTCTGTGCCCGCACCGATGACTGTCGGACCAAGTATGGTTGCTGTAGGATATACCTTGCAGCTCTTGTGAATCCACACATTCTCACCAGCCTCGTTATATTCATCCTTGTCAAGACTCCTGCCAAGCTCCAGCACAAAATCCTTGATTAGAGGAAGCGCCTCCCATGGATATGTAAGTTTCTCAAGCAGTGGCTTCGCCATAGTCTGCTCCAGAGTATAAAGTTCCTTTATTGTTACAACTGAATGTACGTCTTCCATAATAATTCTCCTCATATAAATTTAATAACAGCTGTGCGACACATCACACAGTATCACTTACTATGTTATACACCTTTATGCATTTATGCGCAATTATTGCGGATCTGAATTTTCCCCCGTCTTTACGTCTGCCTTTGTATCCCTTTTCGGCGAACCGCTTTTTGTGTAGAAAATCTTCGTCCTGTCAAACACGCCTGTTATCCCGTTCTGGTTCTGTATCTGCTTCACAAGATTCGTGTACCTGGTGACAAATGTGGTCATCTTGTCTGTATATTCCTGCCTGGATATCTGTCCCTCAGCCACACCTTCAAGCCCCTTCTCCCAGCTCGCCGTGAGGTCAGCTCTCAAAAGGCCATTGATGGAATAATACACTATGTCATATATTATCTCACCCAGAAATGTCGGTGTAACAATCTGCGTCTTCTTGTTCAGCGATATGTATTTGTTCTTCTCCAGCTTCGTGATGATGCCGTCTCTGGTGGCACTCGTTCCAATTCCGGCACCTTTTATCTGCTCTCGGAGATCCTCATCTTCGATGAACTGTCCCGCATTCTCCATCGTCAGTATCAATGAACCTGAGTTATATCTCTTCGGAGGTGATGTCTCACCCTCCTTGATATCTATATTCTGTACTTCAAGTTTGTCGCCTTTTCGTATCTTCGCCAGCCTCTCTATAAACTCCTGACTGTACTTTGGTTCATCCTTCTTTCTGGAGAAACTGTTGGCAGCAACTTTCAGGTATCCCTCACTTACGAGATACTTGAAATTGGCAAACAACTTTTCGCCATTCTTAGAGAGTGTCATGGCGACCTTCTGATACTCAGCAGGTGGATAGAATATACTCAGAAATCTTCTGCATATGATCTCGTACACCTTGAGCGCTGTTGGCGCAAGGCTCTTTAATGCGCCAAATCCCTGTCCTGTCGGTATGATAGCGTAGTGGTCGGTGATCTGTTTGTCATTCACATATTTGGTCTTTGCTATGCCCTTATATGTGCCGCTCTCCATCGCTCCCTGTGCAAACTCACGAACAGGCTGAAAATTCTTAAGACCCGATATATTCCTGCCTATCTCCTTTGCCACCGCAGTTGAAAGCACTCTGGCATCGGTTCTCGGATATGTGACAAGCTTCTTCTCGTAGAGTTCCTGAACTATCTTCAACGTGTCAGACGGACTTATCTTGAAGAGGGAGGAACAGTCATTCTGAAGCTCCGCAAGATTGTACAGCATCGGCGGCTGTTTTTTCTCCTTCTTGCGCTCTATCGCCTCAATGACAACCTCCGGCTCGCCCGCCCTTAGCTCCTCCAGCAGTTTTTCCGCCGCAGCCCTTTCCTTAAATCCGTTCTCCTTATACAGAAGCGGCGACTCGAAATACTTTGTGCCCTTGACTGCCTTCCACTCAGCGTCAAATGTCTGGCCTTCCTCGCCCACATTCGCCACAAGCCTGTAGAACGGCGTTTTGACAAACTCTCTTATCTCACGCTCACGCTTCACTATGATCCCGAGTACACAGGTCATGACACGGCCAACCGCTATGACACATCTGTCCATGCCGAGATACCTCTGAACCACATTTGAAAACTTGAGTGACAGTGCCCTTGAAAAATTGATACCCATGAGATAATCCTCCTGGGCTCTTAAATATGCAGCATCACTTAGACTGTCATACTCTGAGAGTGGCTTCGCTTCACGTATTCCCCTGAGGATCTCCTCCTCTGTCTGGGAATCTATCCACACACGACGCTTCTCTTTACCGGTCACATGGGCCATGGAGTCAACCAGCCGGTATATGTACTCTCCCTCACGTCCGGAATCCGTTGCGACATAGATACAGCCTATGTCATCTCTGTTCAGAAGTCCTGCCACGATGTTGAACTGCTTCTTCGTATCGGGCAGCACCTCGTATTTGTATTCTGTTGGAATAAATGGAATCGTTGTAAGGCTCCACTTCTTCAAATTCGGATCATAGGCATCCGGATAGCTCATGGTTATCAAATGTCCCACACACCACGTGACAACCGCAGTATCTGATTCAAGGTATCCATTCCCCGCATTGCCCTTCACCCCCAGCACATCCGCAAACTGTCTCGCCACGCTGGGTTTCTCTGCTATATATAAATTCTTCAAATTCTGCTCCTATTCTGATTTCAATTCAGATAATACATCACAACGCATTTTTATAATATAACAGAATTCTCCCCAAGGGGCAAGCGGGGACGAGGGGCAAGCGGGGACGGAGGTGCCTGACCCCTCCACTTCGCACTTCTCCACCGCATTGCGCGTTAATACCGAATTGCTTCGCACTTCGTGCTCCCGCAATTCTACGCGGCATTCACACTCCAGCCTATCGGCCTTCGTGTTCATGTCGCGTCATCCCGCCAAATGCGCTACATGCCGCGAGCAAGCTCTCGCATGTGCGCGCTTGACGGGATTATAACGCGCAAAAAGCACCCCACCTGCGACATGCGCAGGCAGAGTGCCCTTAAACAAGTTTATATTGAATTTAGAAGGTAATTGAAATCAAATTGTATCTTACTGCTCAAACAGAAGCTGCTCATATGTTGGGAATGGCCAAGCTGTCTTTGGAAGCTCCTTCTCAAGCTCATCAGCTGGCTTTCTCACTGTGTCAAATGCTGCAAATACTGTGTTGTGGAAGTACTTAGCCCAGGCCTCTGTATCTCCCTCGTAATCTGCTGCCTTTGCAACCAGCTCCTCAAGTGCTACTGTAGCGCTCTTGAGCTCTGTGAGCTTCTCTGAGATGGTGTTCAGAAGTGACACCTGAACTGTAGGATCAATTCCGAGAGCCTTGATCTCTGCTGCACCCTTTGCAAGCTCTGCCTGATATTCCATAACTGCCGGGATGATTTCCTCATTGGACATCTCTATCATGGTGAGTGCCTCGATGTTGATCTTCTTTGCGTAGTTTTCAAGCATTACATCAGCTCTCGCCTCAAGCTCTGCCTTATCCATAACTCCAAGACTCTCGAAGATCTTAACACTCTTATCTGCTGCAAGATAAGGAACAGCATCAACCATGCACTTGATATTTGGAAGACCACGCTTTGCTGCCTCCTCAACCCACTCATCTGAGTAACCGTTGCCGTTGAAGATGATTCTCTGATGTGCTGTGAGTTCTCTTCTGATGAGTGCCTTGCATGCTGTCTCAAAATCGTCAGCGCCGTAGAGCTCATCTGTCATCTTCTTGATCTGATCTGCAACTATTGTATTTAATACCATCATTGGGAATGCGATGGACTGTGTTGAACCAACCATTCTGAATTCGAACTTGTTACCTGTGAATGCAAATGGTGATGTTCTGTTTCTATCTGTGGCATCCATTGTAAATGTAGGAAGTGTTGACGCACCTGATACATATGTCTTGCCCTTTGGTGACTCTGTAGCCTCGCCCTTCTCGATGATCTGCTCAACGATTGACTGAAGCTGCTCTCCAAGGAATGCTGAGATGATTGCTGGAGGTGCCTCGTTAGCTCCAAGTCTGTGATCATTTCCTGCTGATGAAGCAGAAAGTCTCAGAAGCTCTGCATTGTTGTCTACCGCTGCCAGAACCGCTGCCAGGAAGAACTGGAACTGAAGATTTGTCTCAGGATGCTTGCCTGGATCGATGAGGTTCTCGCCCTCGTCTGTTGAGATCGACCAGTTGTTGTGCTTACCTGAACCATTTACACCGGCAAATGGCTTCTCATGGAGTACACACTCAAGGTCATGCTTTGCAGCGATCTTCTTCATGGTTGCCATAACCAGATGGTTCTGATCTGTGGCGATGTTTGTTGTCGAGAAGATTGGAGCAAGCTCATGCTGTGCAGGAGCGACCTCGTTGTGCTGTGTCTTTGCAAGGATGCCGTACTTCCACAGCTCCTCGTTCAGCTCTGTCATGTACGATGCGATCTTATCCTTGATCGCTGCGAAATACTGATCGTCAAGCTCCTGTCCCTTTGGAGGCATTGCTCCGAAAAGTGTACGTCCGCAGAGCTTAAGATCTGTTCTCTTTGCAAATTTCTTCTTGTCGATCAGGAAGTACTCCTGCTCAGGACCAACTGATGAAGTAACTTTCTTGGCTGTTGTGTTGCCGAACATTGCAAGAGCCTTAAGAGCCTCCTTGCTGATGGCATCCATTGAACGGAGAAGAGGTGTCTTGTAATCAAGTGACTCTCCTGTATATGATGTGAATGCTGCCGGGATGCAGAGGATACATGTTCCCTCATCCGTTGTCTTTACAAATGCTGGTGATGTACAATCCCATGCTGTATATCCTCTTGCAGCGCATGTCTCACGAAGACCGCCTGAAGGGAATGATGAAGCATCCGGCTCCGATTTGATGAGCTCCTTGCCTGTGAACTGGAGGATAACGCCGCCATCACCGACTGTGCTTACGAATGAGTCGTGCTTCTCTGCTGTTGTCTCTGTAAGTGGCTGGAACCAATGTGTATAATGTGTTGCACCAAGCTCCATTGCCCATTCCTTCATGGCTGCTGCAACTGAATCTGCTATTGATGTATCGAGAGGCTCGCCCTTGTCAATAGTCGCCTTGAGTGACTTGTAAACTGCCTTTGGAAGTCTCTCTCTCATGACCTGATCTGAGAATACGTGTGAGCCAAATACGGCTGAAATTTTGTTCATCATAATTACTACTCCTTTTCCTGATTAAAAATGAATCATTGACGTATCCTCAAAAAAAGAGAAAGGTGTCCTCCTTCTTGAGAACACCTTTGTCCATTTCGTATCATTTAATTGTTGAATATAAAATACTCCAAATATTTCTAAAAATCAACCCCTAAATTTAATTTTTTTAGTCTTCGTATGATTTTATTAATGCAATATTTGCTTTTTCAACGTCTGAAAGCATGTCTTCAGTGAAGTCAGCAGGATCAATTGTAGGATAATACCACGACTTGCTCTCAAAATATGCCCTGATCTCAGCATCGTTGAACTTACGTCCATGTCTTGCATATATCTCATTTCTTGCAAGCATAAGTGTGTGGTCATCGAGTCCCCTAACATCACTGTCAGAGAGATATCTTGTGCTGCTGTCAGGTATGATATAGTCACCACTTATAACAGTGCTGCCGCCTGTATCTGAATCCCCATCCAGATAATCCTCATATGCCTTGATCGTCGATATATTCGTCTTCTCCGTCTTGCTGAGAACCGATTCACTGAACTGATCTGCAGGAACAATTCCAGCATACCACGCCTGACTCTCAAAATATGCCCTGATATCGTCATCCTTAAACATTCTTCCATGACGCGCATATATCTCATTTCTAGCAAGAGTCAGATCAGAACGTGTTATACCCTGAAGATCACTGTCTGAAAGCACGCGGCTGTCGCTGTATGGGATTATGTAATGTATATCCACATCCGCAGAATTAGGATCCTGGAGATCTGCCTTCTCGCCCTTGCATCCTGTACCACTTGCGGTGAGTTTGTCTATGCTCATAGTGCCAATCTCACCTGTAGTGCCATCAATGGTAACTGATATAGTTATGTCAACTTTACCATTCTTGGCCTTGCCGACCTTTGCTGATGGATTCTCAAATCCATACACAAGCTTACAGTAATCAACCGCTGCACTTGAAAGCTCTGCATCTGTATATCCCGCATTCTCACCGCCGCTCTGGACTGATCCATTTGTTCCGGCCTCTGTCGAAGCATCTGCAGATGTAGTTGCCTCTGTCGCATCCTCTGTAGTTACCTCTGTATCCTCTGTCGACTTTGCCTCTGTAGTCTGCGTCTCTGTAGTTCCTGATGTCTTCTTGCCGAACATTTTGCCGCCAAATATAATCAGGCATCCTACTCCTACTCCGATAACCACTGCGGCCACTATGATACATACGATGATCATCATGCTATTTTTACCACCATCGCCGTCAGGCTTGTTCATGTTGTTACCGCCGCCTGGCTGTGGTGACTGATTCATGCCTGACTGCTGGTTCATATTCACCTGCTGCGGCTGATTCATGCCTGGCTGTAGTCTCTGGTTCATATTCACCTGCTGTGGCTGATTCATGCCCGGCTGCATTCTCTGGTTCATGTTCACCTGCTGTGGCTGGTTCATGCCCGGCTGCCAGTTCTGATTCATTCCCATCTGTGAATTCTGGTTCATCCCATTCCACTGGCCTCCCACCGGCTGACCATTGTCATCTACCATCTTCTCAGCCGTGGCGCCGCCACAGGACTGGCAGAATCTTGCTCCCGGCATCTGCTCCGTGCCGCACTTTGGACAATATGTTATCTTTCTCATCTGTTATTCCTCCGTTTGCCCCTTTCATTTTTGCGCTAAACTTTATTATAACAGATAGCAGATACAATTGAAAAGATACAATTTTATATATCTAACCGCTTTGCCAGAACCTCATATATCTCCTCTGCCACCGCAAGCTTATACGCAAGCCTTGCCGGCTGCGGTGGAAGCTCTACATAATATGCCCTCACATCGCCGTCTATATCTATGGCAAAATACACCTGTCCCGGAACCGACGCATCCGGATTTGCCGGATCAACATTGCCCATGGTCCCTGTAACGCCTATTCCTATATTCGCATCGTATGCCCTGCGGCACGCCTTCGCCATCTCACCCGCAGTCTCCTTTGAATAGACTGTGTACCTGTCTATAATCTCCGCTGGAACACCCTGCATGATCTTCGCTTCATTGCAGTATGTGACAAATGCCCCTTTAAGCACCGCAGAGGATCCTTCTGTGTCTGTGATGAGGGAAGCTATCTGCCCTGAGGTTGCACTTTCCATGGTGGTGATGGTGAGGGATTTTGCGATAAGGTTTTTTGTGAGTTTACGGTAATTATCTCTGATCCGCTTTTCATCATATTCCTTTTTATCTGTCGCTGAATTTATCATTCTGAGTACACCTTCTCTATGTTTTATTTCTATGCTTTGAACGTTCAATGTTCAATATCTGAGCGTTTGTTTTATACATTTATTTTATACATTTGTTTTAACATTTTCACTGTTGCTGCCAGCATCTGCCGGGAGCCTGAAAAACATTCTAAATCCCAATATCATAACCGGAACCACCTCGTCCATATGCAGCAAAAGTGTCACTGCCGGCTTGATAAATCCCATCTCTGCCAATATAGCGTATATGATCAGAAATGCTTCTATCATATATATTCCAAGCACAAATGTTCCCCGTCTGGCAGATACTTTCATAAGCTTTGCTGCAGTTGCAACGACTGCAATTGATAAAATCACAAGCAATATAAACCACAATATACATAAGCCGATTCCAGCCTGATGTTTTATTATCGTAATATTATATCTTGCTCCAAAAATCCTGTCCGGCATACTTCCAGTCTGATCCAGTTCATCCATGATCGACGAACCTGAAATCTTATTCTTACTGGTAAATACATCATCACACCCGGCAAATATAAGTAACGCCCCACAAAGCAGCGATAACATGCAAGTCACAACATTCAACCTGTGCTGAACAGCCACGTATACTATAAACATAACCGTTTCTGTACATACAATAGCAAATGTAAGATCATCTTTGGCAGTCACAATTTTTACACTCACAGCATTTGCAAGTTCGATAAGGAACCAGAACAAAACTCCACTCCAACTTTTCTTTACAAGGTCCACACCCTTTACCATAACTACAAACGCAAGTATAGTTATCACCACAGCATATATTTCGTCACTTCCCGAGCCGAATAATCCCCAATGTCCGCCGTCATCTAGTCCACTGTCGGTATGTATTGAAAATGTGACACTTGCCCAGCAGATAACGACATACAGAAGCGTAAGCACAAACAAAGCAGCCGCATCTCTAAATTTCTTTTTGTCTGTAAAAAGCGATCCGCAATAGCGCACTGTGCCATATGTCTTATCACAAATCTTCTCAAGTGGCAAAACAAAAAGAATTGCCCCTACAAGAACACATATAAGAATATTCCTTATCTGGCTGACTGCACCTCCGCCGCCTATGTATCCAGCAAAAAATGTATTCTCCATTCTTGTCATTATTCCCCACATAACCGCATAACATATTGCTGATATGACAAATGCCGGTATTGCAGTTCTTAGAATTTTCTGATCGTATTTTTTCATCTTTCTCCGCCTCCATATATTGGTTTTTCTATTTGTAAATCTTCCCTTTAAATAAGGTCACAGTATACACTGCGACCTTATGAGTTTCTGCCTTATCTCCTCATTTGGCACAAATGCAGAATTCGTCTTTGAAAAATACGCAAGATATCCCAAATGTATCAGATATGTAAGCACATCATCCTTATTTGCAAAATTCACCGTGTCATTCTGGAAAGATGTAACATCAACCTCAACAGCAGCACCTGATAACATCTCTATTATAGAACTCTTGAGTCCATCAAAATCCATATTGATAAGTGGGACTATCGCCTCATATGATGCTGTTCTCGACCAATAACTTTGAAGCTCACCATCAAACATCAGGTTCACGACTGCATTTGGATTGTACACATGATATTTCCCAAGCTGGTATCCATCATACCATCTCTTAACCTCATCAAAATTCTGACCATATATGCGGCATAGGTCCATAACCTCTTCTTCGGTAAAACCTACATACGCAGCAAGTGGGCCAGCATTCAACATCGAATATTCCTTAAAATTATTCAATGCTGACTGTGTAATCTCCTTCTTGATAGGAAGAATTCCAGTCAAATACGCAAGCTGGATATACTTGGTCGGCTCGGTACCTTTAAATAATCCACGCAGAAAATTAATATATTCATCCTGAACCTTTACATTCGCTGCCGCATCTCTTATAAGGACATCCCACTCATCTATTATTATCACAAATTTCTTTCCTGTTAATGTATTGATTCTGGAAAGTGCCTCAGGTAATGAATTTATATTCTCTGGCAGTTCATCCACATAATACGCTCTGAGTTCTTCAATGGTGTTTTTTGTGATATAAGCCACAAGGTTTTCTGCTCCACCTGCCGGTTCCAGACACCACTGAATATCAAGATGTATCACATCGTACTTATTCATGTGTACTTTGAAATCACTACATTTGCCAATTTCCAATCCAGAAAACATCTGCTCGGAATCACATCCCTTGCTATAATATGCAGTAAGCATATTGGCAGTGGTTGATTTGCCAAAACGTCTAGGTCTGCTGTTGCATATATATCCCTGAGGGGTATTCATAACCTTGTTTGTATACTCAAGTAACCCTGTCTTATCTACATAAATCTCCGAATTAAGTGAAACCTGAAACGCTGAATTGTCAGAATTTACAAACATTCCCATATTTCGTTCTCCTTTATAATGTATACATCATCATTATAACTGTTATATTTGACAAATGAAACATTAAATATATATATCTATTTTTCTATTTCATTTAATTATATATCTGCATTTTATTAGAAGCAAAATTCAAAACTGATCTCACACATACACACAGCTATCCTCGTCAACACAATAGCACGCAAGCCTTCCACCACGTCTTCTATCCCCGGCTCCGGCATCCAGGTCTGTGTAATACTTAGTCTTATATATATCATGTGCCCCTGTCTCATTAAGCATATAGGTACTCACATGACCACAGAATATGTATCTGTCTAGTGCCCGCTTATCTGCTGCGGGAATATGGTGTATATCCGTCGATATCAAATATCTGTACTCATCCCGCCTGACTGCGCACTCTATTGACCTTGCAACATTGATGGAGCGATCGTCATTTCTCACATAAGAGCCACAATGAATTCCAGAATGCGTCACGACACTGTCTCCGTACACAGGTGATACGATCTCCACATAATGCGACAAATGCACTAGGTATTCCTGCAGCTTCATCTGGTCATCAAGTGTCAGTCTCTTTATATCCCGAAGTGTCGCCTCACCGCCAAATGCTATCCACTGTCTCTCTGACATAGTTCCCATAATATACATCTGTGCAAACAATTCATGATTACCTTTTATGAGCTCCATAGAACCATCCTCAATATAAGGTGCCATAAATTTCAAAAGAGGAACGCCTTCATCATTCCAGTCAAAGATATCCCCCATGACAATCATGTGGTCTTTGCCGCGGTTAAAGTCTATCATTTTCAATATTTTCTTGAACGCCTTAAGATCTCCGTGAATGTCGGATATGAGATATAACATTTGTACCCCCTTTTAAATAAGGTCACAGTATACACTGCGACCTTATTATAGTAACTGCTGATGCCCGGAAATGGAAGTTATTTCTGGTTCATATTTTCTCATATATCAATTCATCAAGGCTCCGCCATAAGCTCAAGCCCTGGATACGCGCACATACCGCTTTCCACTTCATCTTTTATGACATCATATTCGTTCTGTGTTATAAGCTTGTCGGATTCTTTATCCATAAAACTGTTTGTAGTATAGAAAAGGCCCTTATCGCCATTTTCCAGAAGATCAGTATAGAGATAGTATTCAGAGCGCATCTCGCCTCCGCGAAAAGTTTCATATGAAATTATGAAGTTTGCTGCTCCGTTTGAACCCTCTGTACAGAAATGATCTCCGCAATATTTTGTGTTCGCCCTGTCCCAACTGGCAGAGACAAGCTTTGGCATGTCGCCATCCAGTGTGTATATCTCATATATAAGAGCTGAATTCATATCTGCCAGTATAAGTTCCTTTATCCCGTCACCATCGAGATCTTCTATAGCATAACCTATATTGCTGAGATCGCCACAAGCTATATACGCATTATATCTGGCATATACGTTATCTGCCACTTCATATGGGAATTCCATATTACCCAGCTCTTCGTATGTTATCCCGGAAATATTGAGTTCAATATATTTATTCATTATCTCCACATATTTTGCACGGAAGAAATCATCTGCAGAAGCATATTCGTCATCATCTTCTTCTGGCATGGACTCATCCGTGACTCTCTCATCTGATACATGTTCAGACTCAGACCTTGCTTCCGTCGTCTGTCCATCCGTAACCTGTTCTTCTGTCTTATCTTCCTCAGTTGTCTGTCTCTCTGATATGTCTCCACGTCTTATCGCTTCTGTACTCGAAGAATCATTTTCTGTGTCAGGGGTGGTTGTATATCTTCCCGCCTCACTTGTTGCCATCTGAGACTGCATATCCCTAAGCTTATCATTCATACTCTGGCATCCAGTAGCGATACACGTTATGCAGGCAGCGACAATAGTAAGTCCTGCTGCCATCTTATAGTTTTTCTTTTTCATATCTGTCCTCCCTCATTTTTGCATCAATCTATATCAAGCTTGTCTCATTTACAATCTATCTGTCAATCTGATAATCGCATCCGCAAGCTCCATCATTCCACGTCTATTTGGATGTGTGCCATCTATTGAGTCATATCTGAGCCCGGTTGACGCCGTATCTATATATCGGCACTCATAAAATTTGCACAGTGAATGTATCTCTTTATTGAACTTGTCGATCTCTACACCATTTACCATTCTCGGGAACACAAAGCTGCTGTCCGCTGACATATATGTACAATTGAGTGAAACGCACCATATCTCCGCGCCGGGATAATTGTGCTTCAACTTCACCAGCATGGTCTCATATGCCGCAGCAAATGTGGATTCACCCTTTTTACCAAATATACTTTCTTTGAGCGGAACGCCGAATCCCCAGTCATTTGTTCCCATATACACGATAATCACATCTGGATACACGTTATTTATATGAAGTGCTGACGTCCGCTCATTGCTGCAGCCAGCAGAACTTTCAAAAACATCCGAATCAGGATCATATGACACACGGCTTCCAGACCAGGAATTGTTCACCAACAGGTATCCGTCAAGGTACTCTATCACCTTTCCCCACCATGTATCTTCCATGCTCCTGATATCAGTCTCCTGAGCTTCCGAAGGAGAGTAAAAAACTTTATATTCCGGAGGGTTGTAGCCCAAAAGTGTGCTTATGGAATCTCCCATTATGGAGATCTGCCTTCTCGAATATACAGAACTCTCTATTACCGGCTTATTCAGACTTGTCGCAAATGCATCCGCCATGGAAGCCTGTCCATTCACGCTCTGGCTATATGGTTCGTCCACTGCAAAAATGATTTTCTTGAAGGCATTTCCACCTCCCTGATTAACCAGAACCTCCCTGCACGCATCTGCTGCAATTTCCGGTGGACACAGATTTGCATCGCATCCCAGATCTCCCAGCACAAGGATGTCTATCTCTGAATCTATCGCAGCATCTATGATACGCTCAAGCCGGCTCTTGTACACCTCAAATATAAGTCTTGGATTGAGGTCAAAATTCCTTGTTATGTTGCATCCCATCTTGTATGGAGTGAGGGATACGAACATATTTATCAGATTCATATCATCCTCTTCCAGAAGATTCATATTTGGATCACGGCACAACATAACTCCCGGCAGATACAGAACATCATCCACACCATATGCATACTCTGTGGAATACCAATTTTCTGTGAATTTGTCTTTTATCCGTGGATCATCCAGACAAAAATAAAGATCTGTCCTAACGCTGAACACCGATTCTCTGGATATGATCCCGCCTCTGGCACCTCCGTCAAGCAGCGGGGGACTTATGAAATGTGCAACGCCCACCTTACCTTTTCCGAGCTGGCGTACAGCCACATCCAGGGAACATTCTTTGCATACTTCCATATCTAATTCGTTGTTATATGGATATATAGCGGAATCGGTCTGCGTATTGTCATCGTATATCTTTGCCATCTTCACAGTTCTTTCTGTCCTGTCAGACAGAATTCCATCCTGAAATATCTCCTGAAGTTCTCCAAACATCCTGGACATATCATTTGTCATTTTGACTTATCCTCCATACTGCTTTTATTCCAATGCATATTCTTCATGAATTTCTCCACGGTCTTTGTACGCTTTTTCGGATCTATCACCAAAGCCTTTCTAAGTGCCCTCTCTATGTATGCCGGATATCTATGACTTTTCAAAACCGACATTTCAGCTTCAGTATCTCTGCACAAACATTCTTGAATCCTCTGCCCTGTCAAAGCCTGATAAACCATAGCCGCCATGGCATACACATCTGTTCCAAAATCAGGAACGCTTTTGCTCATATATAATTCTATCGCAGCATATGGCGGCGTCACGATCGGACTTCTTTGGTCATCCGCAATGCAATTGATCACCGCAAAATCAATTAAGATCTTTATATCTCCACGCTCCATATCTACATATATATTTAGTGGTGTCAGATTCCCTATAACAAACCCTTTTCTATGCATCTGCAAAACTCCTGATGCGACTTTATAAAAAATCGCATTTACCTTGTCAAATGTCATAGACGCTTTCAGTGCTTTATGTAAAGGTATGTATCCATCCACGATATCCACCACCCGGTATACGGTATTATTCTCCATTCGCATATCATATGCTCCCTGAATCTGTGCTATATCATTTACCGACATCAGGAAACTGCTCATGTCTACAAAATATGTCCGCATACTCTCAAGTTCTTTCATATCTGCACCACTAACCGCCTTTATACCCAGCCCGTCTGAAGCTCTGCGACATAAAAATTCAGGATAAAATTCAATAATCCCGCATTTCTTATTACGTAATGTGTCAAAAGCATCATATAGTATATGATCTCCGCCAAATGACAAATATCTTTCTATGATATAGCTGCCGCCGATCACGGTACCTGGATGAAGTGGCCGATATTCATTATTTCTTTTTATGTATTCTCCATCATATAACACTTAATAATTCTCCACCGCCGCAATAAAATCGTCATTCTCATAACTCATAAGACCTTCAAGTCCTGATGTATCTACTTCAACCTGACAATATGTCTCACCATCAAATTCCATCTCTGTAAAACTTACAGACATGCCGTATCCTTCTGCTATACTTACCGCCTCGTCATAACTTCCAGCACCTGTAACCTCCGGCTTGCCATCGCTTCCAAGCTTCTCTCCAAATTCTAACTCATTCACAGTTTGTACGTCTGTACCATTAAATTTCCATACATTAACCCATATTGGTCCAGGCGATCCACCGGATGATGCCCTATTTATCAAATATCCATCATGGTAATAAATACGAGAGAATTCACCAGCAAAATTTCCGAGTGATATCATCCCATCTTTTGTATATGTGTAAGATTCTCCATCATGTCGCCCCATATCACATATAATCAATTCAGGTATTCCATTACCATCCATATCATATATATATCCAACTGCATACGAATATTCTTGCTGCACGCTTTTGATACGATCTATATATGCACTCTTCCACTCTGACGCTTCTATCTTTGTTGTATCACCACCACTTTCCAATGAGATAGCAGCCTCTGTGGCAGCTTCGCTGTCTGTGGTAATTTCCTCTGTAGTATCTACTTCCGTCTTTTTCTCTGTCTCCTCAGACTTCTCTGATTTTACCTCAGAGTTAGAATTAGCTTTGGTTTCAGTGTTCTCTGTTGTCACAACATTTTCAGATGTGACCTCTTTATTATTTATCTCATCCATCTTCTCTGCAACACTCGTACATCCGGCAAGGCTGCAAGCCATGGCAGCCGTCACCAACGTTATGCCACATCTTTTAAATAAATTCTTTCGCATAATTTACCTCCACTGCGCTATAAAACATTCTTCATTTCATTACTATGAATCAAGGTCTGACCTATCTCTTATTTTTTATTATCCGCGCTGTCTTTGCTACACCACGCAGTCTGAATAAGTTTTTATATGCACTCAGTTTGCTCGCTGGAACCTTTATAACCGCTTTGCTGTATATCCCACTGAACGCACCGCTTCTCATAGAAGTTGTAGTGAGATATGTTGAATTAACCACAACTGACGCAAGCTTTTTACATCTGGAAAATGCCTTCTGACCTATGATCCGCACATTCTTTCCTATAGTAAGACTAGTCAAAGCCGTACAGCCGTAAAATGTATTATTTCCGATCGACCTGACATTCGCTCCGATTACAACCTTTTTCAGATATGGATAACTCCTGAATGCGCCATCATATATTCCATCGATGCGGAATCTCACGCCACCAATAACTACACTATCCGCTACATTCAAAACTGTAAAAGTTTTCGTAGTTTTCTTATTTGTTGTCCCCATGAGAACCACTGTTCCTGTACCGTTTGTCTGCGATTTTGTCACCTTGTATGTGAGATTTCCTGCTGTGTATACTCTTCCAACCGGTATCCTGATTGCAAATGTTCTGGTCACTTTTCCGGTATAATTGCCTATACCAGTTATCGTAACCTTTGCAATTCCTACGTTTGTGTTGCCAGTGTATGTCAGCTTGTAATCCTTATTCAATGTAAGAGTATTTCCCAAGGCTTTCACAACGGTTTTCGGATATGTGTACGGTTTTCCAGAATAAATCTCGCTTGATGGCAGTCCAGACACTGTTACCTGTGATGATTTCAATGAAATATCCATTGGTTTTATTGTAAATGTCTTGGTTATCTTTCCTGTATAACTGCCTTTTCCAATAATAGTAATTTTTGCTGTGCCTACGTTTATATTATTTGAATAATCTATAGAGTAATCGCTGTTTTTTTTCAATATATCCCCATCCACGGTTATCGACAACTTTGAAAAAGTTATAGCCCTACCCTTGTATCCCACTGATGAGGTAACTCCAGCAATTACAACATTTGCAGTTGAAGAACTTATATCTACAGTACCAGATACAATATCATAATAATAATTCAAAACATCTCTATAATTGCCAATACCGACAATCGAAACACATGCTCTTCCAACCTTATTATTGTCACTATATTCTACCGTATAATCTATCCCCTGCTGCAAAAGCTGCCCATTATATCTTACTTCCAGTTTTGACTGTATCCCCGGGGAGCCTGCATATTTCATTGATTTTTCAATTCCGTCCACTGTAACATGATCCCCATCAGCAAGACTGATGGCCACAATAGAATATGAAATTGTCTGGCTTCCCGTACAAGTACCTATTCCAATCACTTTAACACTTGCAACACCTATGTCACGATTATTTGAATATTCGAGTCTGTAATCCTGCCCCTCTATCAATTGACTACCCTCAAACATCACGCTAAGACCCGGCTGGGTTATATACTGTCCTGTATACGTAACACTGCTCTCTATTCCAGATATAACAACATTGCCTGAACTGGAATTGAAATCAGGCCTCACAATGGAAAAATTATATATAATTCCATTCACGTACTCATCAATTCCGGTAATACGTATCTGGGCCGTCCCCACTCTCCAATTGTTTACATATTCTACCGTATAATCCTGATTTTCTTTTAATGACGTACCATCATATAAAACCTGCATATCCGGTTGTGTAATATAAGTGCCGGTATACCTCATGGTTCTATTTACATTTTTTAAAGTCACATGAGATAGATCGCCAAGATTATTAATAAAGTCATAATTAATATTGTTATCCCTTGCATACTCAAGTGCCTTTGAATTTTCGCGGACAAGGATTCTTTGAATATCAGACTTTCTAATAGCACTTTCATCAAATGCTGTACCCTCACCACGAACAATGAGCTTGTACAGATTGCTGCACCCGGCAAATGCCAATTCCTCAACTCTCGTAACCGAACCTGGGATGATCAATTTCTGCATTCTTATCTGACCATGAAACGCATGTGGTCCTATTCCTGTAACAGAGTACGGAATTACAGTATCACATCCTCCAAGCACCAGCTTATTTGTCGAAGTTTCAATTATTGCCTTACAGTTATTTCTGCTGTCATAATATTTATTTGCAGAGTCTACGGTTATATCCTCAAGCCATTCGCAGTTCATAAATGCAACATTTGATATCTGACTAACCGATGCCGGAATATTTATACTCCGGAGATTTGAACATCCTGCAAATGCACGCCATCCTATAGTTGTCACAGTCTCCGGAATCTCTATAGACGTTAATTTACTGCAGCCTGATAACACTTCCTCATCCAATGTCTTCAATCCATATGGCAGGTCAATACGCCCTAGTCTACTACAATCGCAGAAGGCTTCGTTTCCTATTGTCTGCACACTATCTGGTATTGCCACCTCCACCAAATTGGTACATCCACAAAATGCAGCATCACCTATATATGTAACACCTTCCGGTATCGCTACTTGGGTTATACTTGTGTTGTCCATAAATGCAGAGGATGATATTCCCACTACCTTCTTTCCAAATAGGTATGGAGGAATTTTTACTTTGGTATCAGTTCCATAGTATCCAATTATATCAACTGTACTATCTGAATTATTGGAATATGAATAATCACTGCTGGAATCAGCTCTTGCGTGTAACGGCGGAAACAATATCATCGCTATCACACCAAAACACAACAACACGTATCTTCTAAGCTTACCCATAATATTACACTCCTCCCGACGCAATTAGCATATTGTAAATATACCGCCATATTATTTCTTTATTATCCGCGCTGTCTTTGCTACACCACGCAGTCTGAATAAGTTTTTATATGCACTCAGTTTGCTCGCTGGAACCTTTATAACCGCTTTGCTAGAAATTCCACTAAGTGCATTTCTTCCAACAGAACTTGAAGTCAGATATGTCGTGCTGACAGATATGCTCTTCAAATTCTTACATGATGCAAATGCCTGGAGTCCAATCAGCCTTACTCCGCTTCCAATGCATAGAGTGTTCAGTGAGGAACATCCCTTAAATGCGCTGCTTCCTACCATTCTGACATTATTTCCAATTACTACCTTTTTCAGATATCTAAAATTCCTAAATGCATTCTCATTGATTGCATCTACTTTATACCTGGCTCCGCCTATAGTGGCTGTGCTGCCAATTGTCAGTGAAGTAAATGATTTTGCAGTTTTGCTGTAAGTCGTTCCCATGAGTGCAACTGTTCCAGCTCCGTAATCACCTACTTTTGTAACTTTATACTTCATATTTTTGACAGTGTATGTCTTTCCCGTTACCAGCACTATATTGAACCATTTCTTGATGGTACCTGTATACATGCCTTTGCCAGTGATAATCACCGCTGCTTTTCCAACATTGCGGTTGTTTGAATACTTTACTGTGTAGTCTTTATTCAAAGTAAGAGTTTTTCCATTTACTGTGACTGATATCTTTGGAAATGTTCGGAGTTTGCCGGTGTATTCGACCCTTCTACTAATACCTGTGACTCTCGCATCGTTTATATCTATCAAATCAGGTACATAGTAGTCATAACCATTTTCTATGGCATAATAGTATGCTGTTGATCCTGCATCGCAATATATTTTGGCATCACTTTTCTCTTTGTATCCAAACAAATCACGACCTATTCTTGTAACACTCGAAGGAATAGTTATCTTTGTCAACCTACGGCAAGAGCCAAATGCTTCACGTTCAATCTCTATAACACCGTATGGAATAGATATCTCTGTCAAACTTGAACAAAATTCAAATGCATAACCACCTATTTCTTTCAAGCCATTTGACATAGTTACATTTTTCAAATTTGAACAACTTTCAAATGCTGAGTCATCTATCCTCTCTACACTTGATGGAATTACTATACTTGTCAATGTATAACAAGCTTCAAATGCATCTTCCCCAATACACTTTACAGTATCTGGTATTACCGTTTTTGAGCACCCCGCAATCAGTACTGATCCGTTCTTTCGAATTATCGCATTGCAGCCATTTCTACTATCATAAAACTTATTTTTTTCATCAACTGTCACTTTCACCAGCTTGTCACAATACCCAAATAAGCCTTTCCCAATATTTGTTACATTAGCAGGGATATGCATTGATGTAATATTGCAATTATAGAAAGCTCTTGTTCCTAGCTTTACCACACTATCAGGCAATGTTATTTTACTTAATTTTTCACACCACCTGAACGCATCATCATCAATCTCCGTAACAGTATCAGAAATAGTAACACTGGTCAAATTACTACAATTATAAAATGCAAACTCACCTATAGAAGTTACACCATTTGGCAAAATTACAGATGACAACCGACTACATTCATAAAAAGCGTCATCTCCTATCTTTTTTACTGTTGACGGAATAGCAGTAACGTTACTTCCTGCAACCAATGTATTGCTGGACTTTTCTATAACAGCATTACAGTTTCCTCTGCTATCATATTTTTTATTATTACTGTCTACTGAAAGACTTTTTAAAGCGTCACAACCAGCCACTATTCCATTGCCAACATTAGATACATTTGCTGGTATTTTTAATTTTGACAACACTTTACAATCCCAAAAAGCCCTGCCGCCTATGCTCTTTAAAGAAGATGGAAGTGTAATACTTGTAAGGCTTTCACATTTATAAAAAGCAGAATCACCTATAAAACTAAGTCCTGACGGGAGAGTAATCTGGGACATATTATCACATATTGCAAATGCATCTTGCTGTATGCCCAATAGTCCGCTTGGAAGTTTAACTGTTACTAAACTGCTACGCCAATAAAAAGCATATTCCCCAATCACAGTAACCGTCTTCCTATTTATAGAATAAGGCACAATCAAATTCGCAGCGCTGCCATTGTACTTTGTGATCGTCACAGTATTCCCGTCATCATTAACCGTATACTCATAATCACCATAAGTATCAGCCTTTGCGTCCACTGTACCGAACAGAATCACAGCGCACATCACTGCACATATACAAAGTATTTTTTTCAAAATCTTCATACGAATCTCCTCCTCTTCTTTTGAACATCAACTCTTTCTAGCTTAATTCAGCAAGAGCTGATGCTACATATCAAACTTTCATAGAAAACATGACATATCCGTCTAACTTCAACTGTATCAGTCACCGTCACATCATCGTAAGTCCAATAAATATCACAATTATCACAAATATTGCTATTACAACCAGAATTGTCCGCAGCTGTGCGTCAGATACATCCCAACCAACATTTTCCTTCCACTTTGAAAATGAGAAGAGTGGGTCATCATCATCTGATGAAATACCGGAATCAACTGAGGTATCAAGAACAGCGCCATCCTTGGCTATCTCCGCCACGACATCTCCGTTTGAGTCAGTTTCGTACAATCTGGTTTCTTCCGTATTATTAAGATCCAACTCACTCACATATGTCTTGCCTTTGCTAAGTTCGACATTCGTATAACCATCACCACTACTTAACTGCTGAGAAGCCAGGTCTACGTGTGCATAAAAATACGTCATCTCGCCGCTGTCTGTACCAACAAAATTAACTTTTACATTGTCATGGCCATTTATCAAAAATTCTTTTCTATCTCCCATGGTGATAACAATGACGTCTCCAATATCTACACCATCTCCGTATCTAATTTCATCTCCTTGTACTGCCGCCAGAAGATTTCCATCTGAGTCGACAAGTTCCACATCAACCGGGCAGAAGAAAGCAAGAATGATTATTTTACTTGTAGCCTCAGCGCATAATTGCCGTATGGCAGCATCCTCTGTTCCTTTTAATTCGCTTTGTGGTTTCAATTTCGACAAATAGCCTAAATAGTTCTCCTGCTCGTGCGAACTAAACTTCATCAGCAGCGAACCTGCGTTATCCCAATCATTTGAAAACCAATATGTATTGCCATACTTTCCCCATGCACTGACCAGATTCTTCCACTTAAAATCGTCAGAAAAACCTTTCTTTCGCAGATCATTTATAGCAGATATCAAATTAGAAATACCTTTATTCTTTCCTATGAAATCACCAATTATATTTCCTGCAACACCAGGCACCCAGGGAACAGGATCGCTGCAATCATTTATATTCATGATGTTATTGTATTTGCCATCCTTATTCCATACACCGCTCGCATCTCTGGCGACATCCGGGCAGGCAAAATTGTAGTCAAATACATTGTCTTGGGAGATTCCTTTATCAACCAGTAATTTTGAAACAATGTTCGCCACGGCAGCGCCTCTGCTGTGGCCTGTCACTACATACACAGTGTCTTTATCAAAACCATCAGAATAACCGTCAAGCTCATTCATAACTTTATCAGCGGCACTCTTAAATCCCGAATGGTAATAAGTTCCTGGAGCCACTTCCCCAAGATTAAAATTACTTTTCCAATCAGAAGATCTTGACGTAATCGCCCCCACAGAACCACGCACAGAGACAACCACCAGTTTCTTGCCATTTGGCAGTGTGCTGCGTCCAAACGCAAATCCTACATTATCCTCTCCATATTCCGGATCACTTATCTTCTTATAATAATTGTATAATTTTATATCATCCTCATCGAGCCCCATACTCTTATAAGAGTAGTAAATATTGCAATCATCCAGAGTATTCTTATTACCACTTCCATTTGCATTGTAGGCCGAATACGCAAGTGCCATCAGCATATAGGCAAGCTGAGGATTATATCTCGTACTTTCGGATGAGTAGATCAGCGACTTGAAACTCAGATTGAACGGAATATATACGCCATGTTCATCTTTTGCCTCATAGTCTGCGGCGGCATCCTTCGGCCCCTTCACATAGATACGGACCTCCTGGACCTCATCAATATGCTCTTCAACCTGGCCAAATATATCCTTTAGTCCATCAGTGTTCTCAGACGAGAAAAAGCATTCGCTTCCCGAAGCCATATCCTCTGCGGTTATCCTGAAAAAGTTCGCCAAGGTTTGTCCGTCAGCAGGAAGTGCGGATTCTATCGGATTGAAAACTCCGATCACATATATGCTCACCCCTGAGTTTTTTATATCACCGGCAGTGCTTACCGCAACATTTGCCATGGCATAAAGTTCTATATCTGTATCCTCATTTACCCAGCTGGCCGGAACTCTGTCATCCGATGGCGTATACACTCCTTCGTATGAATACTCACCATCATCAGCAAGTCCCGTAGTACACATGATCACGTTCTTTATTGCATTCTCATTTGTGACACCCGAGAGTAGCTCCTGCGCCTTTGCAAGTCCCGCAGCAGGATTCGATCTTCCTCCGGTCTCGTAGACGTCGTTTATGGCGGATTTCAATACCTGCGTATCGTTTGTAAATTCCGTCACGATCTCTGCCTCGTCACTATATGAAACTATCGCAACATAGTTATTGCGGTACTCCGTGATGCTGTCCAGAAAGGATTCTCCGGCGGACTTGACCTCATCAATTGAATTATTTGAACTGTATACATTGTCCTCTGAGAACACGAAATTGACAGTGCTCGCAGCGTCCAGTACCAATACATTGAATCTGGCATCCGCAGCCAGAATCTCCTCCATCGTGAATATCTGATTGAATGTTGGTACGATATAACAGGTCGGATTGCCCGCATCCAGATAATCCTCTGTAACTGATGCCGGCTGCCCGCTTCCGGTTATCTGCTCCACATACTTTATCGAATAACCGTCCCCGTCTGCCACGACCGATATCACAAGCGCCACATGACCCTCATCACCGGCAACACCCTGGTTCTTATCCCACACAGCCACGTCTCCGGGCTGTGGAACGTAACCATCTGAATAGTATTTTCTGACCCAGCCATCAGGAATGGCACCGTCGGATACGGGATCTGCATAGCAGTACGCACCCGTGCCGCCACATATATATTCCAGGGACACTATCTGTCTGCCGCCTACCTCTTTGAAATACTGCATGACCAGATCCACGTCCGTATATTCGCCGTCATCCACATCTATGTACAAGCCTTCCAGACTTCTGATATATTCAACAGCCTGATCCTGTGTTATGTCATCCACGTCCGCTGCATAAGCAGCAGGCACAAATGGAGAAAGTATCACACATACCATAAGCAGTGCACATATACGTGCAAATAATCTTCTCTTTTTCATCCGTTTTTTCCCCCCCAAAAAAAACTGTTGAGCACCAGCCATGTCAGGTTTTCACAGAAAACCTGACACATACTGTTTCCGCCTCACCTTCGTATATTAGTCACGTCTTGCTGGCTTCTAATCTATCGTTCACACCTTACTCCATAGGAAACTTAATAATATCTGTAGTCATGATATCATCATAACTTTCATTATCATTAAGAGTCAGTTTGAATTCAACATTCTTAATCTCGGTAACTCCACTTTCCTTCAGATCATCCTCGTAAAGCTCAATTTTACCTATACCTTTTTTGCCATCAAGTACAGTAAGGTACATATACGGGGTGATCATCAGTCCATCTATAGACATATCCTCTATATCCACACTCACATCCTTACCCGTGTTATTCTCCAGACAGAAATATAACTCTGTTTTACCGTTATCATCAGTCTTATTCCCAAGAGCCGTGATGCGGACTCCTTCGCTGTTATAGAGCTCCTTCTTATCTGTATTTGCATCTACTTCCTTGCCAGCCTGGGATGTCTCCAGCTTATAATATTCATTGCTGAAAATACTATCATAGCTGTCTTTTTCCTCAGCCCAGAAATAGAATTCTACCGTTCCTATGTTCGTTATACCTGCAATCTTGGTCGTATCATCAGTAAGTGTTATATACGAATTGCATTTCTTACCGGCAGCGACTTCTTCACCCCAGAATGCCCAATCCATGTATCCATTGATAGCAACCTTCTCACTTCCAATGGTCAGGTCCTTATCTGTGTTATTTTCTACAATAACCTGTATCTGATCCTCATCATATTCACTTCGAGAGAACCCCTGCGCCGTGATCTTGACTCCATCCTTATCAAGTAACACCTGCTCTTCTATACTCGTATCTGACGCCTGATTTGCAGCTTCTGTCTCCTCCTCTGTTGTGTCTGCTTCTGTAGTATCACTACTATCCTTTGAGTCCTCTGTAGTATCATCATTCAACCAGTCAAATTGCAGCTTCTTATCAGAGCTCTCTGTGGTTGATTCTTTTGTAGCGTCTCCACCGACTTCTGATTTAAACCAGTCTTCCTTACTCTGCGTACTCAGCCCGCTACATCCTGTAATCATAAATGCACTTAATCCTGTAAGTGTCATAACTGTCAATATCTTCTTTTTCATTTGTTCGTCCTCCTTATCACTTTGAATAACTTATATTATCAAGAAATTTTGTAACTAACTCATCGCACTCGTCTTTGTGCTCTGTGCCATATTCAAAATAAACCTCAAACACAAGATCCTTTCCTTCTCCCTGCATGGTAAACATGTCATAGTAAACTTTGCCCCATGCATCATATCCGGTTACAACGACATAGTCATCGCCACGCTTACTATAGGTGACAGAATAATTCTCATAGCCGTTGTACATCGTGATATTGCTGTCAAGGAAATCATCTCCATTATCATATGGTAGGTAATAAATAGTTGTATCCCACACACTTATCGTCATATCGAGCTTATCATTGTAGTACTTATACAGATATCCTGACGTCGGCCTCTGATCTACTTTTTCAAATCCTGCCGGCACATAGAATGTATTGCCACGTACAGCCTGAACCATCTGGGATTTGCTGTCATCAAACCACGGAGCAGCCTGACTGCCACCAGATGAGATCTCTGACTGAACTACATTATCAGCCTCCGCTTCTGTTGTTATCTCAGTTGTAGTTTCCACAGTCTCAGTCAACTCTGTTGCTTCAGTTGTTTCTGTCGTATCGTTTGATGTTATATCTTCGGTAATCTCGGATATTCCATTGTCACTTGTAGTATTCTCCGTATATGTGTATGGATTCGTTGTTTCATCGCTGCTTTTTAGAATCGGCAGATCTGTGAATTGACAGCCTGTTATTGTTGACACCATCAAAATCAGAGAACCACCCATTATAAGTCTATAAAAAGTCCTCATCAAGAATCACCTCCCAGCAAATATAATCTAAATCAAATAACTGTATGGCTTAGTCTTCTCATACCGGATCTGAACATCCTCGTTTAACATCTTGCAATACTGAGCATAATCCAAATCTTCTACAATATCATATTTTTCATCTTTATATTTAGCAAATCGCTCTGGCTCAAATAGATAATCAAAACCATGAACCACCATTTTTGCAAATTTCTGCATTCCTTCTACAATTGGATGAATACCGTCAATTGAATAATATCCCGGTATCGGTTCATAAAATGCTACATTCACAAAATGCCCTGCTCGGTAATAACCACCATTATATTTACACCAATTTATTCCATTTTTATTTTTTGATAATCTAAACGAAGGGTCAGATCTAACATAAGTTCCTATCAATCCACACTTCCATATCTCAGCCCTAGGATATCTGTTCCTTATCCTATCCACCATAATATTCGCTGCACTATCAAATATAAGTTCATCTGCCAACCCTTCCGATACACGATCATACATCGGCCGCTCCGCATACGCTCCCTGCTTCCAGTCATTTATACCCATATAAATGATGATCACATCAGGCTCTACGCTTCCCACATGCAGGTGGCTTGTCCTCTCATCGCTGCAGCCGGCCGAATAATCTTTTCTGCTTCCGTATCTATCATATGTAACCATGCTTCCCTTCCAGGAATTATTTACGAGGAGGTGCCCGCCGTAATAATCTATCAACCTTCCCCACCATGTGTCCTTCATATGGTAGACACCGCATTTATTGCAGTTGTCCCCGGTGTAATACACTTCATATCCCGGGGGATTAAATCCGGCAAGTGTACTGATACCGTCGCCAAGTATAGAGAATTGTTTGCCAAAATATCTGTTTCCGGCACGCCATCTCACAAATCTCTCTATTCGGGATGCATCCCCAAGTATAGGGCCGTCGATGATCTCCAGCGTCTCCTTTGGCGGGGTATATGGCATGGACTCCATCCTCCGTATATACTCTCTGGATGTCTCCGTCCTGAAAAATGCATCCTCAAACCTACCTGCTATGGACACCTTTCCGGTCATGCACTGACTGTATGGCTCGTCAACAGCACATATGATCTGCCAGAACATTCCGGCATAGCCGCCCTCCTTTATAGCCTCTCTGAGTGCTATAGCTATGAGCGACGGCGGACACATATTCTCGTCACATCCCATATCGTCAAATACTATATTGTTGACGGATTCTGAAAGTGCAGTCTCAAATATATTCTTAAAACGGCTCTTATACACCGCCATGAGAACCTTTGCATTGAAATAAACCTCGCCGGATTGGGCTCCCGGCATATATGGAACCGGCGCAGCTATCATATCCACAGAAAACCAGTCTTTTTCCTGCATGACGTTCAGCATCGCATCCCTATACACAGCCACTGCCGGAATATATACCAGCCGGTCACTGTCATATGAATGAAACTGATATTTACTGTATGTGACAAATCCTTCACGTACTTTAGCCGAATCCATACACGGATACATATTGCTTCTGGCACACATCACCGCCTGTCTCGAAGCGCGCCCTGCCATACATCCTCCACTTATATCCTTTGGATCAAGAAAATGCACCACAGCAGTCTTCCCACTTCCTATATGTCTTTTTGCCACATCAAATGGGTTGTCATGCAGTACATGAATATTGTCAGAACAGATATATCCCTGTCTCTGTGAACTGATATGATTTTCCGTGATCACTTTTACCCGTGAAGCAGATTCCCTGGTAAGTAATCCTCTGGATCCTCCTGTCCAAAGCTGAACCGAATCAGCACAGTATCTCTTTATGTTTGCGTCATGCATGCCATTACCTCCCCTCAGCTTGTTTCACCAGACGGTGTATGCCATTACCTATTCACAAACAGGACAGTGTAATCATCGGTAATCTGATCTTCAAGCAAAATATCGCTGTCAGTGTATGTGCTGTCACTATAATCTGCCACTGCAATATCATAGACAGCATTTTCATCAGAATCATTGTTCAAGTAATTCTCAAACTCCGAATGTGAATTCATGTACATTCCAGTAGCATTATAAAAGTTCATGTCCATAGAGTTACACCGTGGGTAGAGGTTTGTATCCCATGTCCTCTGAGCTCCTGCCACTTCATCTGAAACATTAAAATACATATAGTAATTTTCTATTCCAAGCAATCTTTTCGCTTCATCATCGTCATCCCATGTCGCATCGAGCTGATACCACTGTCCGTCCACGGACACGATGTTCCATGCGTGTCCATTATCGTCATTCGCATTCTGGAATGTGTCACTGGCATTATCCTTGGCATATCCTGTGGCGTAGTACGCTCCCATACCAGACAATCTGAACAACAGATCCAGAGTTCTTGCATATCCCTCGCATACACAGCTTTGTTCAACCAAAGTTCCATATACTGTAAATGCATTTCCATAGGCTTCTGTTGTCGCCTGTCCATTGACTATCGATGCCGCTGCTGCATCATTGTATTCACCTGCATAAGTCACAACATCGTGGTAAAACAGTTCAGTATATAAATCACCATAATTAGTCAAGTCAATCTCATCATACATGCCCTGAAGAAAACTGTATATCGCAAGTGCTCTGGAGTTATCTTCCGGTATAGGAACCCCATAGACTATGTACATATACACGTAATAACTATCTTCATATTTGAGATCAACAGCTATATAATCTCCGCCCGAATCTCTGGCGCTCAGATACCGGTCTCCCCAGCCAAATGATTGGGTCATATACTGATTTATATTCTCGATATCGCTGTCAGGTATGCCATTTATATAAAGTTTCAGGTTATCACGGCATCCCGCAAGCACATAGCTGTCAATAGCATTTGCAACATCATATATATCATTACACACCGCTGGAGCTGTCCACGCTGTTCTGTTCGTGTGATACAGACCAGCTTTGTATCTCAGATCGCTGGCATATATCTCCTCCACCGCGTCACCTGAGCCACTCTCCTGTGTATTATCTTCTGTCCTGTGTTCTGTAGTATCTTCTGTTCTTTCTTCCGAATCAACACCGGCTATATCTTCTGTTGTACGCGGCTCCTCTGTGCCCGAAGCAACAGGTTTATCCTCCGATGTATCCTTGCCATAAGAGTCGTCTCCCTGATATGGATACCATCCATTCTGTGTCAATATATCGTGCTTTGCTGTCTGGTATATATTATATTTGTCCTCCAGACTCATGCACCCGATCAATCCTGCCACAAGCGCAGCAGTTACTATCAATCCGGACGCCATCCTTATCTTATTTTTTCTCATTAAAATCCTCTCCTATCTTGAACATCAGCTCTCCCTGCTTTTTAATACAAAAGGCGGTATCTGAGATGTCCCTCCCGAAATCTCATCAGGTTTCACATCAAACAGACACCGCCTGTTTTTATTTAATTTCCCCAGAAATTTAACATCTCATTTCCTATATAAGTACCATATTCCATCGCTTCATCCGGAGAAACCGTGAGCGCACTGAAATATATAAATCCTACAATAAGCAATGCAGCTACTGCCAGCTGAATGCTGCAAGCACCCAGCCACTTCGGTCTGTTTGACTCATTGCGCATCATGACAAGATATACAATTGCCAAAATGATCGCCAATACAGCTACTGAAGCTATTGTAATCAATACTGGCAGATATTTGACTGCAAATATCAGACATTTCACCTTATAATGTCCACCACCCGCCATACATACCAGTATAACTGCCAAAATCAAATCTAAAGCGGAAAAAATAAGTGCAATTATACCTGTCGCATTTGTATGATTTCTGGGAACTCTGACAAACTTCTTAAGACCAAATACAAGCACAGAAATACCAAATATGGTAAGTGCCATATAATAAAATATTCCCTGTGCCGCCTGGTCAATAAGTGAGTCAAAAGACAAATACATAGATAACATATTCATATTCTATCTCCTTAACCGTAATCAACTTCTTACCACGACATCATATTTATCAAATCCGCAGCCGCACTAAAGGAGGAGAACAGAACAATCAACGCAGCTATCAAAGCCAATACTCCACCTACTATTGCCAGAATACCCATCCATGTAGGTCTGCCAGCTTTACCTGAAATCTGTATAAGAAATACAATTCCCAGAACTGTTCCGGCTATAGTCAGAATTACCCAGAGTATCCACAGCATCAGCTTTGTACTGATAAAATATGCACATCCAAGCTTAAATCCCGTTCCTACCGAGTATCCAAGGACTTCCAATTTGAAGTTTGCAGCATATATCAGAATTATGATTGCGATCAAAACTGCCACCGCAGATAAAGCTGCACCAATTATTCCAACTACATCAGACTGTGATTCTCCACTCTTCAGATTGTTGTTGCCCCATGGTGTCTGCTGCGGATTACCCATATTAGGATAACCACCGCCCGGATTTGTATATACCGGATATGTCTGATTACCCGAACTCATTCCTATGCCCGGATTCATCTTTACTGTGACTCTGCCCTGTGGGCCAAGGACTCCTGTCTCACCCATACCGCCACTGTCACCATTTCCACCAGGCAATCCTGGGGCCACCCTCACACCTGTATTGTCTAATCTCGGCGGAGCTATAAGCTGAATCACATTGTCGGAATGGCCTATCTTAAGAGTATCGCCTGCACTTAAGTATTCTACATTTCCTCTCTCCATCTTCTTTACATTATTTATAATAGTTCCGGAAGATGAGAGGTCTGTCACACGAAAACGTCTGTCATTCGGATTGTACTGTATGATACAGTGTCTCCTGCTGACGCCCTCGCTGTTAAACACAAAATTCGCCATCTCAGGATTTCTTCCAAGTGTCACATCATTAAACGGAGTAAGCTCGATCTCCGCACCTGCATATTCACCGGATACAAACCTGATCTTTGCGTTATTATTCGCCATAATCTTCCTCCTGTATCTTTAGTATGTGATCTCTTTATGAATCTGCATATCTCTTCTCCTGAGACTTGAGAGCACTTATTGCCCTCTGGAACTCAACGGTCTGATACAGAGAGTAATTCTTGAGGCTGAACTGTAACCATCCGCCCGGGAAGTACACAACGAACCAGCTTCCCCACATCTTAAGGTATGCAAATACCTGTCCAAGTGCAATCGCAAAACCTACAAGGAACATTGCAAAGATATTAAGCACTGCTGCCATAACGATTCCCAATATCAGCCAAAGTCCTGCCATGACAAGACTCCAGATAGGATTTCTCTTCATGATTGATGTTGATGTGATCTCGTCAACCTCTACTATATATCTCTTGTATGAATACGACAGAATACCATGATGCTCATTTATGTACAGTCTCTTATTTGTAAGAACTGCTCTATTCTTCAGAATACCGTTACCTGTAAAGTAGTTGAGCACTCTGTCATTTCCAAGAGTTGCGATCTCCTTCTCGTCATCGTCAACCCAGAAATCCTCGAATATAGTTGCACCTCTGTCTGCCCTTGCAGCATAGTTTCTTCTGAGCTTGCTGATGATTCCAGACTTCTTAGGGACGTTGACTGTGGTATTCTGCTGCTGAGCTGTAAATGTAAACTCATTCTCTGAATGGCCAAGTCTTACCTTTGCACCGTTGTCAAGCTCTACTGTCTGCTGTGGTCCCAGCTCTCTTCCATTTACAGTAGTTCCTGATGTTGAATAGTTGAGCAGTGTCAGACGTCCTGTGCTCTCGTTGAATGATATTGCACAATGAACTCTGCTGACTCTGTCTGACTGGAAGAAGATGTTGCAGTTTGCACCATTTCTACCAAGCACCTGCTGTTTGCCCGGCTGCAGATCTATGCTGCTGCCCTGTAATTCGCCTCGAACGAAATTAATTTTTCCTGTGTATGACATATTCCTACTCTCCCTTCTCTATTCCATCTTCCCAACTGAACTTCTCGCCGCAGAATGGGATAAATGCAAGCTGTGTCTTACCTACAAGGATGACATCATATGGCTTGAGCTCCTCTGATCCAAGGACAACATTATCATTTACATAGAAAAGGCCTCTTGAATCACCCGGCTGAACGAGGAACTTTCTCTGTCTTGGCTCGTATACGATGATCGCATGTTTCTCTCTTGATACAGCCTTATCCTTAGCCAGAACTACATCCTGACTTGCATTTCTACCAATGAAGTTTCTTCCTGTCTTGAGGTTGAAACTCTTGCCCTTGTCATCTCCATCAATGATTACAACCCAGCCAACTACATCTGTCTTTGCATTTATATTGCCAAATGCGATTGTTGAGGAATCCTCTCCGTCATCTGAATTACCTTTCTGGACGCCTTTTATCATTCCTTTGATATCAGGTGCTGGCTCAGTAAATCCAACTGTCGGAGTATCTCCATTTGCTCCCGGAGTTCCGAATGAAGGACCCATGTTCATACTTGCATTCATCATAGGAGCGCCTGGATTCACCATAGGAGCACCTGCTCCAGGGCCCATTCCAGGTGCCGGCTGAGTGTATCTCACAGTCTCTCCCATTCCTTCGCTTACATTAGAGCAGTGAGGACAGGTTGAAAACTTGTCCATATCATAGTAATGCCCTTTTGCACACCTTGTTAAATTCATAATTTTCATCCTCCTGTTGTTTTTTTATATATACAGCATCGGCTTTTCGCCGGCTGCTTATTATCTGCCATACTTCAGCAGAATAATAGACGTGTTATCCTGATTTCTCTGTGTCAGCTGCATAACCACCTGATTAAGTCTCTCGGCAATATTCTGCATACTGTTCTGATTGTCATCAACTATATCCAGAATGGCTTCATTGCTAAGCCTCTTATAAAGTCCATCACTGCACAAGATGATCAGATCGTTCTCACAGAGCATGAGCGGCTCTGTGTTGTGATCTATGAGAGACACATTTCCTATTCCGAGGAAACTGATAAGTGCCTCCGCCTGATCCTCCTGCTGTCTATACTCATCCTGTGTGATCTGACCTTCACGGAGCATAGTGTCAAGCTGGAGCCTGAAATTGTGATCTCTGTTCACAGCCTGTATATTGCTGTCTCTGACAACATATATACGGCTGTCGCCAACTGACAGGAAGTACATCTGGTTTCCCTTGGTCACAACGCAGACTATGGTACATCCACCACCCAGTGCATTGCCCTGCTCATCCTCAAGGTCAGCAACACAACCATCGAGCTTTACAGCCTCTCTCTCAAGGAACTGTGGAACATTGGAAAAATCTCCAACCTGATTGAAATCTTCCACAAGCATCTTCACCGCTGTATTGCTGGCGATCTCTCCGCCGTTCAGTCCGCCCATTCCATCACAGACAACGGCCAGTGTCACATCCCCATCATACTGTTTTACAAACAGTGCATCCTGCTGGTAGCTTCTGGTTCCTATGATTGTTGAGTAACCAACCTCCATGTGCGGAACATTTCGTGTTCTGTCTATAGCATCCCAGTTGACATCCTCTGTCAGCCTTATGGTCACTATCTCATTCTGTCTTGCTGCTTCTTCTCTCATTGATATGTAACACCTACCTTAAATGAACATTTTTGATTAGCTAAAACTACCATACTTCCCTTTTCAACTGCATACACCTGATTGCGGTTCAGCCTGTAGCCATTCACCCATGTACCATTTGTTGAATAATCAGTAACGTAGAGTGCATCCTCTATGCTGTCATAATAAACTTCACAGTGTTTCTTGCTGATGAACTCATCCTGCTCAAATATAACCTGGGCATAATTCCTTGTCCGGCCAACAACCAGGCCTCTATCCACAGGGATATCAACTGTCGTTCCAGCGTTATCTCCTGACACTATGACTATGTATGGGTGAGGGTGTCTTGGTGGTTTATCTGGTGGATCAACTGGTGGATCAACTGGTGGATCAACTGGTGGATCAACTGGTGGATCTGGAGGAAATTTTGTATACCCACCACCAACAAACCAATTAAGTTCAAGCAGAAGCTCATATATTGTCTGTGTTCTCTCCTTGTAATCGAGTCTCAAAGCCTTGTTCAGTGCATCTGATACCTTTTTAGAAAATCCCACCTGTTCCAGATTTATGTTCTCCCCTGATTCATATCTGTCCTGTGGCTTTGGCAGATAATTGCCCGTCAAAGCATAGAATATAGTGCTGGCAAAAGCATATACATCTGTAAATGTTCCCTGCTCAGAATCAGCTTTATACTGCTCCGGCGGTGCAAAATATTCTGTGAGCATCCGATAATGTTCTTGTCCAGATTCTCGCTTTATATTTTCAGCATTTCCAAAATCAATTATCTTTGCCTTTCCTGTAGCAGCCTCCAGCATGATATTGTCCGGTTTTATATCTCTGTGGAATACGCCCATGCTGTGTACCTGTATAAGTCCAGTACCCACATCGAAGAATATGGCCTTTACCACGTTGTAATCCAGCTTGCCATTTTCCTTTACAAGCTGCTTTAGTGTAACTCCATCTATGAAATCCATAACGAAATAACACGTATTATTCTCGTTAAAATAGTCATATACAGATACTACAGACTGCACACCCTGAAGCTTCCAAAGCACCTGTGCTTCTTCATTGAATCTTATCATTCCATCTCTGTAATTTGCTTCAGCCGCATCTGACATCTGATACAACGTTCTTCTATCTGGAAGACGCATAGCTGCATCCTTTGGAAAATACTCTTTTATGGCACATTTCTTACCCATTGCCTCATCATATGCCTCATACGTGAATCCAAATCCACCACGTCCCAGAATGCCTTTTATCACATATCTTTCTCTGAGATACAAGCCCTCAGCCAACGCATTATCTTTATCTATCATCTTCTATCACCACCTTACAATTATTCCTACTGTTCCAATCTGTATCCTGTCATTTGGATATAATGGATGTTTGTCATTTATTCGCTGTCCATTCAGCTTTGTTCCATTGGTGGCAACAAGTGGCTGTATAAACACTTCACCATTTACACACTCAAGAGCAAAATGCTGACGCGATATGGTTGCATCGTTTATAAATACATCACAGGTATTCGCTCTTCCAACGAATATACTTCCATTTATATAAGTATTGATGATCTTCGGATTACGTCCTATGATCTGAATCTGGATCTGCTTGGTATTGTTCGCAGGAACCGTATTGTTCATTCCCTGCATATTCTGCTCACCAGCTCGTCTTGCAAGTACATTCGTCTGTGCTGTAGGACTTACTCCACTTCTGAGCTGAACATCAGGGCTTGAAGATGGTGAGCCGTGAGGGATGCCACCGGCTGCTTTTCTTCTCTTTCTTGCCTTTTTTCTCCGAGTTGAAACAATTATCATAATTACAATCAATACAATGACTAAACCAGCTCCGGCAATAATCAATATCTTCTGCCACAACCTCAGTTTTGACCAAATTTTGACTATTATGTTTTTATTATCATCAACCACATAAATATTTACATTTGTTACCTTTACGCTATCAACTGTTATTGATACAGGCGTTGTTGAATCACCATTTTCATCTGTGGTAAGCTGAACTCCTGCAAAACCGAAAACGACCGAACTCTTTATCAAGTTTTTCGCATTATCCCATTTATCAATCCCATTCTCCTCATCATCAGTAATTGCTGTTGGGATAATCGCCTTTTCAGTACTTGCCTTTTCAGACTCTCCAATATTTATCCAATAAACAAGTTTATCTGTATCCTTACTAATTGTATCTTTTACCTCTGTTATGCCACCAACATCTGTTAAAACTATATACGCATCTACTGGACTACTTGATTTACTTAAAATTTTTCCAAGTTTTTCTTTTGTTAATTTCCTGTCGCCGTCAGGTTCTAATTTCTGTGTATCATCACCAGAGAGATCTATTTTATCTCCATTGCAATCAATAATATTAACTTTATTATTTTCTGCATTGTTAGATAACTCTTCTACTTCACTTGATATCATATCAAAATCAGAAGTTTCGTCGGAATAGCTATCCGCGCCCAAATCACATACAATATTGTATGTGATTTTGTCCTCCTTAGGTTCTGCGTCAGAATCTGCCAATCTTAATTTCTCGTTAAATAGAGAGTTATTTCTATTCGACTTATAGTTACCATCCACATCATCTTTATTTGAAAAGAATACATAACTTCCGTCATCTGTTGATGTTATATGCTCTATACATACAGTTCCGTCATCGTTCTTGGTTTTTAAATTTACCGTTCCTATCGATTCACCATTAACTTTTATTTGAATGCCAGCATCTGAATCTTCCGTTTCTTCGTATGACCCAGGAAGTATCCATTTAGTGATATTTTCTCCGTTCCCATTACTATAATCCGAATCTTTATTTAGAGATATTTCTTGATCGCCCATTGCAACTACGTTCTCTGGGACAGATTCATCATCCGACTTAATATAAATATATGCCGCATCATCTACGCATTCTGTCTTGTCTTCAAGAATCGTATATCGAGAACCGCTTTCTTTTTCTACTAAATATGTATCGTAATCGTGATCTTCTCCTTCAATTTTAATTTTGACATGATTATCTAATTTTTCTTCTGTATCCCTTTCAAAATCTCCCTCAATACTAAATTTAATACTAGCATTGTCGCCTTCAGTATCCGTACCATTATATGGATTTATCGTAATTGGATTTTCATTAATATGTGCCTGTACATTATTTTCATCTATACCAATAGAATCACCACTCTTTGAACTAATTATAATAACAGCTTTCCCCTCGTCTGTTATCTCTGAATCTACTGTATACTTGTCAGCCGCTTCATCTTTTGTCCACTCATAAGTAAGATCAGTTTCTGTAAGATCTATGTTCTCACCATCTTCAGTTGTCACTTTTGCGCATTTTAAATCACATATTTCATCTGCTAAATTATCAACCCAACTGTCATTTTCGTCTCTATAAGCATCCAAATCACTAGAATTTAATGTATAAACAACTGCCTGTTTTTCTAATTCGGTTTTGTTAATACTATTATCATCTGTCAATAACATAACTATGTTGCATATATTAGTTTTAATACCATCGTTATCATTCGAAGTCAATTTATCTATAGTATCCTGTAACTGACTAGTAGTATCAACTCCTTGGTTACTTGTATTTTCTTGATTCAGCATGGTATCAATATCCACAAATTCCGCTTCTTGACTCTGCCATGGCAGTTTACAACCTGTGATTTCATAAGATGAATTATTTTCTTTACACCTAGTTTTAAATCCATCAATATCAGACTTAAGATTATCTATTTCACCATTTTTGGTATCCCAGATAATGTGTATCTTTTTTTCCAATTCAACATTTTCGGTTATATATTTTTCTCCTTCAAAGTCAGAAATACCTAACTTATGCCCAGGATTGTCTTCATATACCAAATAGGTCGTATCATCATAATATTTTCCTTTAACATTCTCTGACACATCATAATTTGAGCCCTGCTCTGAACCATCTCCCTCTTCAGCCTTCACCCGCACGCTTCCGCCGCCAAACACAGCGCCGCCAAGAAGTGCGCCGGCACACAGAAGTGCAAGTCCGGCTTTTACTATCCTGTTCACCTTTTTCTTTTTCTTATCTCTCATCTTCATATCCCATCTCCATATCTGTATACTTATCTAAGCAATATCTCATCACTCTGGGTTCCTATGGCTATATGAGTGCCTCTCGGCACTGCAACGGTGTCACCTCTGTGTGTCCATTGACCGTTCTGTATGAGCACTCCATTTGTGGAATTATCATTTACAACATACATCTTCATATTCGGGTCAAAATATATCCGGCAATGCACACGGCTCACATTTTCGTTCATGATAACCAGATCACACATCTGTGGATCCCTGCCTATGGTACACGGAACATTGTCCCGAAGCTCAATGATCCTGCCCTGCAGATATCCCCGGACACCTATAATGGCTCCGCCGTCCGCAGACACACCATTTATGACCTGGGTTCTGGATTTTGCTTTCGATTTTCGCATCTCATTACTCCCTTCTGTTATTTGAACATGCCATTAATAATATGGCTTGCACAGATATTCTTCCTTAGACTCATTATCATCATGACCTTCCAGATAATAATCTTCCCATTCACTCCACTCAGTCCAGCCGTCCGCCGAAGCATCATCACGGTCTCTGAATCTGTAATATGTGACCTTACTGTTATCACATACAATAAGTGAAACTGACGTTCCGATATCCACCTCTGTATACCCTATCTCACTCTGTTCGAGAACGGTGCCGGAATACAGGTCAGGGCATGACCTGTACTGTATGCTTCCAACTGTAAGACCGGCATCCTTTATCATACGAATGGCCTCATCCTCTCCGAAACCAACTGTTTCAGGAACAATGGTCGTCGTAGGTTCAGCCTCAGTCGTATACTCCTCTTCCGATGTATACTCTTCTGTGGTTGGTTCTTCTGTAGTTGTCCATTCTGTGGACATCTCTGTCGTGGTCTCGATATGTGTTGCCTCAGTGGTATATTCTGTGGTCGATTCCGTACTGTCTGAAGCATCCTTCGAATTTTCACTTCCGTTGCTGATCACAAGCTTGATCTCTGTGTCCGGATCAACCTCTTTGCCAGCCTCAATGCTCTGTGATATAACATGATCCTTTGCAACGGTATCGCTGTACTCATAACTATGGCTTACCTTCAGTCCGCTGCCCGTCAGCAGATTGTCCGCCTCGTCAACTGATTTGTACTCAACATCCGGAACAGTAACCTTATCATATCCAAGAGAGACCTTGACACCCAGCTTTAATCCCTCCTGTGTTCTCTCTCCTGCTTTAATGTCCTGCTTCATGACAATATTCTTGTCAAAAGTCTTGCTTATGACACTTTCACTTTTGTAAATATATATATTTCTTTGTCTGGCAAGTTCTCTGGCATTATCCCAGCTTGTCCTTGCTACATTCGGAACAGTGGTTGTCTTTGAATTATCATAAGCGGGATTACCTGATGATACACTCAGCACCACCTCTGTCCCTTTATCAATAGTATCTCCAGACTTGATATTCTGACTGTCTACATAATCTGGGGCAATCTCACTTTCAACCGTATCTAGTTTTACATGCAGGCCCATTTTTTCAAGTTCTGACACAGCAGCATCGCCCGAAATTCCTGTCACATCCGGCATCACTACCTGACCCACACCGCCTGATATAACGATCTCAAGAGTCATGCCTTCCTGTACTTCGACTCCACCTTTTATATTCTGGGAAAGTACTGATCCCTTTGGAATATCAGTAGATTCTTTTTTGTCCATGATCTTGAAATTCATATTCATATCGCCGATCATCTTCTCCGCATCAGACTGCGTGAGATTGATGACATTGGGCACTCTGGTCATGGATCTTGTGTCCGTGCCGTTCACATTCCATTTGATGACTCTGGTCGCAAGCAGTACACCTACCGTCAACACTGCAAGAATCGCTGCACACATGACCACCTTGAGCCATGCCGGCCACCTTCCGAAATCTCTTCGTCTCGATGTGACCTTATTTCTTGCCACCACATCATCAGTGGTAAGCTCATATTCAAGTCTCGCCATATCAGGAGTTCTATCGCTTATCTCAAGACTCATGGCGTTCATTATCGCATTTTCAATGTTGTCCGTGATATCCGGAGCAAATCTGGACGGTGGCTTAAGGGTATCCTGAGTCTCCCTGTCCATCGAATCTTCCGGTGTCTGCCCCGTCACCATCCTGTAAAGAGTGGCACCGCAGCCATACACATCGGTCCACGCACCCTGTTCCCCTCTGCTCCTATACTGCTCAGGTGGTGCATATCCTGGCTTGACTATGACCGACAGACTTTTGCTGTGATCCGTCGATGTGGCCTGTCTCGCTGCTCCGAAATCGATCAGTTTCACATCGCCATTTCTGGTGATAAATATATTGTCCGGCGCTATATCTCTGTGGAGAAGGCCCTGACCATGAACGGTCTTGAGAGTCCTCACTATAGGGAGCATCATCTCCACCGCCTTTAACGGTTCTATCCTGCCCTCTCTCGCCAGGTATTGCTTCAGCGTCTCTCCGTCCAGATATTCCATCACTATGTATGCCGTGTTGTTTTCCTCAAGCACATCATATACATCCGTGACTCCCGGAGTTCCCCTGAACTTTGCAAGTCTTCTGGCCTCATCCACAAATTTGCTTATACCGCCGTTGAACTGCTCCTGCCTGTCTCCGCTGAACACTGACACCGTAGATACACCAGCCGACCTCGTTGCAAACTCTGATGGCAGATATTCTTTTATCGCTATTTTCTTTTCAATGCTATAGTCATAGCCTATGTATGTAACCGAAAAGCCGCCATAACCTATAGCCTTTCCCACTATGTATTTGCCGCCAAGTATTGTTCCCGGCATCAGGTGGTACGGCTCACAAGGCGGCGTGTTCACGGCATATCCGCAGACTGGACACACAGTAAGACTGTCATCAAATCTGGACATACAGCCCATGCACAATCGTTCTGCCATCGCTCGTTCTCCTTATAGTTTCTTTGATACTTTATCTGATGTTTTCTAATATTGCTGATACAAATACTGGGTATCCGTCTCAACCTCTCTTGTGTCAGACTGGTAAGCCACTTCTTCACTCCAATTCGACCATGAGCCCCACACAGGTTTTCTGTATGTGTACGTCTTCTTTTCTACCTTCTGTCTGGTCTGATAACGGTATACCGTGCCTGCCCAAGTCCACTCACCGGAACCCATGACCTTTCTGCAGACATACTTGTTCTGATCTGGTATCCAATAGCGCTCCGTCGTGCTTCCCGGCCATTGGAAATATGTTCCGTCATGCTCCGTCATAGTTGTAACCCAACTCCACGGTCTGTAGTACTCACACCTTGTACAGCCGCCTATATTCTTATCATGGCCGCCATTGTATGCGTCCACATATATTCCAAATACAGCACCGCTCTGCGACTCCACATTACACGTATCACTTCCGGCTATATAGTTTGGTCCCCAGTCAGTCCAGCCACTCCAATCACTGTATGAATAACTCGTATCTGTCTTGTAATACTTATAACCGGATGGAGCCGAGCTACTTTCAGAACTTGTGTAGGAATAGTCGACTACATCTCTGTATCTGTACTTTGTAATTGTAGAGTTATCGCATACGCTAAGATCCATCTCTGTTCCAACTTCTACAAGGGCACCTGAAACTATAGATTGTTCAAGCACCTCCCCATCCGGACTCCCAGCCCGTGAACAAAGAATCTTCTGTCCAACGACTATTCCAGCATCAGTAAGCGCATCAACTGCTTCACTATATGTCATTCCTATAACAGATGGCACCTCTGTTATATCGATACCATCCTCTGCATCATCATCCCAGTTATAGTCATTACCCGGATTCTCTGTACTTTCTGTACTCTCAGTATCCTGCGGATCTTCCGAACCATCGTCATATCCCGGATCATATGGATCCTCGTCCGGATCTTCCGTAGTCGCATCCGGATCTTTGGTATATTCCTCTCTTGTGGTCGGATTCTCTTCAGTATCATCCGCCTCCACGTAATCGTCAGGATCTGACGGCTGCTCATATGTCGGAGCATCCTTTATACTGTCATCACCGAGACTCACATGGAGAGTAACCGTAGTCCAGACTTTGACCTCTTCACCTGATGCTATACTCTGTGATATGATCCTGTCCTTTGCAACCACTGTGCTGTTCTCATATGTAAGTTCAACCTTTAGCTTATTCTTACTCATAAGCTTTTCTGCATCGGAGAGCTTCTTGTACACCACATCAGGAACGTGTGTCATATTCACGCCAAGACTTACATCCACACCCACAGGTGTTCCGGCATTTACACTCGTCTTCTCCTTTGTGTCCTGTTTTGTCACCTCGCCCTTTGGGGCGGTATCACTGTTTTCCGCCGAGGTCTTGTATATATACAGGCTCTTGCTCTTGGCAGTGCTTCTGGCATCATCCCATTTGCTTCCTACGAACTTCGGAACAGTTGTGGTCTTGCCTGTATCGTAACTGCTCATACCAGTCGATATCGTGATACCGACCTCAGTGCCTTTGTCCACTGCCTGTCCAGGCTCATATTCCTGGGCGCACACGTAATCCTTAAGTATCTCACTCTCAGATGTATCTGTCTTTGCAAATAACCCCAGCTCCTTCAGCTGCTTTTCAGCCTCATCCTGTGAAAATCCTGTGAGATCGGGCATATATGCCTGACCGGCACCGGCTGATATGACAACCTCAAGTATCATCTTCTCCTGAACCTCGGTGTTTACCGGTATGTTCTGGGCAAGCACCATATCTTTTGGTATGGTGTCCGATTCAACTTTGTCCACTATCTGAAACGTCAGATTTTTATTTCCCGCAATCTTCTGCGCATCATCGACGGTCTGATTCACCACATTTGGCACCCTGGTCTTCGCCAGATAATTCGGTATAAGCCTTCGCCAGTTGATGACACCTGTGGCAATGAGCGTTCCAAGGATGGCTACACAGGCAAGTGCTGCCGGCACGGATATCTTCATCCACAGCGGCCAGCGGCCGAAATCCACCTTTTTCTTTTTTACTTTTATACGGGCTACTTCGTCCTGTGTTGTGAGCTCGTAGAAAAGAGTCTGCATATCCGGTGTCCTCTCCTCTATCTCAAGGTTTAAGGCATTCATGATTGCATTCTCTATATTCTCAGGAATATCCAGAGAGAATCTTGATACATCCTCCAGATTATCCTTTGTCGATCTGTCCATGGAATCTTCAGGCGTGATACCTGTGATCATCTTGTACAGAACAGCTCCGCATCCGTACACATCCGTCCACGACCCCTGCTCACCACGGCTTCTGTACTGCTCAGGCGGTGCATATCCCGGTGTAACTATGACCGACAGACTCTTGCTGTGGCTGGTGGATGTGGCCTGCCTTGCAGCTCCGAAATCTATCAGTTTGACCTCACCGTTGCTTGTGAGGAATATGTTGTCCGGTGATATATCTCTGTGAAGCAGTCCCTGTGCGTGAACCTGTTCCAGAGTCCTTATGATAGGGAGCATCATGGACACCGCCCGCTCAGGCGCAATCCTGCCCTCACGCTCCAGATATCTCTTTAACGTCTCTCCCTCAAGGAATTCCATCACGATATACGCCGTGTTATTCTCGATCACCACGTCATAGACCTCTGTCACACCCGGAGTACCCCTGAATCTGGCAAGCCTCTTTGCCTCATCCACGAATTTCTCTATGCCGCCGTGAAACTGTTCAGCCTTGTCTCCGCTGAATATCGACACGGTCGATGTGCCAGGTGATCTTGTGGCAAATTCAGATGGAAGGTACTCCTTTATTGCCACCCTCTTTTCTATACTGTAGTCATAGCCGATATATGTTACAGAGAATCCGCCATAACCGACAGCTCTGCCCACGATATACTTGCCGCCTATTATCGTTCCAGGAGTAAGATGGTATGGTTCCTGTGGGCCTGCGTCCGCCGGGAAACCACAATACGGACACGCATTATATGCATCACTATATTTTTTCATACATCCCATGCACAATCTATCCGACATCTTATCTCTCCTTTCGTGTCTACTCGACTCTCAATTTCTCTGTGTATGATTCCAGAACCGTAAGCTCTGTGTTCGTATCTATATAATTTGCAAATGCTTCCTTGTTTAGAGGAAGTCCCTGTAAGCTTACAAACTGGCTGTCTGCACCATCCGTATATGATGTTCCAAGGAAAACCGCCTCCTGCGCTCCCTGTTTGAGCAGGTAGCTGATGAGCATTGAGGCTGCCTTCTTCTCTTTCTTTCCTGCCTCACCATAGATTGAAAGTTCATTTGTAAATCTTACATCTATATTGTCTGTACCAATGTTCACAACCTTATATCTTCCGGCCCACTGTCCATTGACCTCAGCGTACTCATCGGTTGATCCATAGAAGTACAGCATCGAATCTTCTTCTGTAAACTTCTTGAATATCTCACCATTTTCGTATTTTTCCCATTTGCCAGTCCTTGCTTTATCAAATGCTTCAGCTTTTGCAAGCTGGTCAAATGATCCCAGCAGCAGATTCTGACATTTCTCAGACACATAATACTGTCCCGGTTTCAGACTGGATATCTGCGTGTAGTCACTTATAACAAGACTGTCTATATCCTTCACATCCGAACTTCGTTTGACATAGGCAACCGGTGCCTCAAAACTGAGTGGGATACTGCCGCTTTTCTTTATGCTGTCCTCGTATTCTTCCAGCAGATAACAGTCATCTATACCATCCTCCTTCAGATATCGGTACACATCGGTCAGATCATCCGCACTGCTCTGAACTTTGTCTGATGCATATTCAGACTGATATATAGTTGGCATCTTCCCGTTCTCGTATGCGTTATCGAGCCTTACGCTATATTCGTCCTCCGGTATGAATTCATAGCTTACATCTACATTCTTCTGGCTATCAGCAAATGCTTCCACAGCACTGTCCATCATCGCTTCAAGTCCCTTGTCAGTCTGCCCATCCGGAACAGCGATCCATATAGTTACATCCGATGCGGGAAGTACCGCTTCAGACTTTCTGTCTCTGTATATATAGAACACACCAATAGAAAGCGCTGTCAGGAGTACAAGTGCTGCTCCTATGGTTATTGCTCTATTTATCCTTCTCGTCCTAAGTTCTTTTCTCGGTTCTTTAACTTTTTTCCTGCCATCTATGGCCTGCTTGAACTCATCCACATTCTTGAATCTGATCTCCTGATGTATGGACATGCCCTTCATGATGGCATTGCTGATATCCTCTGGGATATCGGGGCAGAGCTCCTTTGCAGTCTTCACCTCATCCTGCTGGACTCTGTTAATGGACTCATCAGGTCTCACACCTGTGACAGCCCTGTACATCGTCGCCGCAAGTGCATACACATCGGTCCATGGTCCCTGCATACTCTTGGACTGATACTGCTCCGGCGGTGCGTATCCCGGTTTCAGTATGATGGATCTTGTGAGTTCTTTGTCTGTATCAGAAAATCTCGCCGCACCGAAATCTATAAGTTTTATTCTTCCGTCATTACAGAGCATGATGTTGTCCGGACTTACATCCCTGTGGATGATCCCGCCTGCATGCATCTCACGAAGCGCATCTATGACTGCATCAGCTATATGTATGGCCTCGGCACAGTCTATCCGTCCGCCCTTATATTTGAGATAATTCTTGAGTGTGACACCATCCAGATACTCCATGATAAGATATGCGGTATTGTTCTCTTCAAAGTACGCATCCACATGGACTATATTCGGATTGTCAATGAACTTTGCCATATTCTTGGCTTCCTCAAGGAATCTGTCCAGATCTGACAGGTACTGCTCCCTGCTCTCGCCGGTATAGACGATGACTCTCGGATCTCCCGGAACCCTCTGCACAAGTCCCGTCGGATAATATTCCTTTACAGCGACCACCGTCTCGAGAACCTTATCCCATGCCTTGTACGTAATTCCGAATCCACCAAATCCTATTACTGTTCCTATGATGTATCTTTCATGAAGCCATGTTCCGGGATACAGATGATAAGGCTCCTTTGGAGGGCTTCCTTCCATATATCCGCAGAACGGGCATATCTCACGTTCATTTACATTGCCATATACAAGATTGAAAAGATTGAAACAGTTCAAACATCTTCTCTGCATCTTAAGTCTCCTCTCATTTGCCACTCATTATCTTTGTCAATTCATCTGTCACATGAGTCTGAACGAATCGATCTCGTTTCCAAATCTTATGACAGCACCTGGGTCTATGGACGTCGGCACTCCCTTCTGAAGTTTCATGCCGCCCTCGATGAACGTTCCATTGCTCGAATAATCCGTAACCACATAATTCTGTGATGCCGCCAGATATTCAACCATACAGTGTCTGCGGCTTATCCCCTGTTTTTCTATGATGAGATGACTGCACGATGCATCTCTTCCAACAACTATAGGCGTGTCAAGTGATACCAGAACTCCTGCATACGCACCCTGAACTCCGATCATCGTTCCTCTCTTGTTCAGGTATCTCGCAGGCTGGTACATCACTTTGTTGTCAACTCTGTACTGCACTATGAACTGAATCACTGCAAGGATCAGCGAACATGCTGCGCACGCAACAAATATCCAATATCCGTATCCCGCTGCATGAACCAGGAAGTTCTGTCCGAATATCCTCACCTGGGTCTCCACCTCAGATATCGTTCCAGATGTATAGGAATTGTCCACAAGATACTTTGCAAATGGATGTTTCAGGAACACTGGTATAAAAAGGACTGACAGCATAGCAAGCACCGAAAGGCCATAACTGACTGCCGAGAATATGTATGTTCTTCTCTTCTTTCCGAGCCACTGGAACAAAAGTCCAGCCACTGCCAGCACCCAGGCCGCTATAAATGCCACATACACAAATATGGCAAGTTTTTTCACACCGTCTGATATATACTTCTCATCATCAGGTCTGTCCCCCTGTGTGTTGTTTACATAAGAAAGACCATCCATGAGCTGATATGCGTTAAGTCCGGCTTCATTTCCCGGAATTATCCAGAATCCCTCATCTGTGATATCGTCATCCACGAACACTTTCTGTACTGCGTCTGCGCAGGCAGCAAACGCCGGATCACTCATCTCCTCATACGTCCTGTCGTATACTTTTGCATCAGCCTTCTCAAAATCCCAATAGTCCACACTTATATATCTGCCAAACGTGAGCGCCAGTCCTGTGGCAAGCAGAACTGATATCACTATTTTCATAACTAGGTTTGCCTTCATATCTCTGCTCCTTATCTACTCGTATGTTACATACAACTCCACACTGCTATGGCCGAGTTGTTATCCATATTCACATCCCTGCCATTTGCCTTGACTACCTCTGACATGGATGCCATCCATTCATCCACTGTCTTTGCTTTTTTCAGAAGCTTTGTCATGGTCTTTTCATCTATAAGTTCCCAGAATCCGTCCGTACACAACAAGAAAGCCTGTTTTCCCTCAAGAAAAATGGCTTCCCTGCATTCGTATTTCTTTGATTCCCATGGGCTTCCAAGCACACGAAGCAGCTTATTCCTGTCCTCATGGCCCCGTATATTCTTCTCCTTCAGTTTGTGCGCAAGCACAAGCATCTGCGGAACACTGTGATCCAGCGTTCTCTCCTTTAATTTATTGTTATGGAAATAGTACAGGCGTGAATCGCCTATATGAGCCCAGCGTATCTGATCAGCACACACATCAAGAACTACCAGCGTAGTCTTCATCCCATTTGAGCGGTCATGCTCCTGTGCACCAAGTATCTCTGTCTGAGCGTTCTCGAATATATCAGACAAAATATCTGTATCCTGTATCCCCTTATTTTCAAAAATCTTTCTCGCAGACTCCATCGCCATGGCCGATGCGACCTCACCTTTTCCATGTCCGCCAAGGCCGTCCGCAACAGCAAATACATATCGTCCATCTCTGTGAAACTCTGCTATGGAATCCTCATTTTTTTCCCTGTTTCCTATGTCAGAATACAAACTGTATGTGATCATGTCTCTCGCCCTCCATAAACATGAAAATTATACCATGATACGACATGCTGCACTTATTGTCATGTCTAATATGCAAGTTAGCCTGTCTAAATTAAAATCCTGTTCTCTGTGGCAGACTGATAACCTCTGCATCTTTGAATGTATCATCGATCTGAGCCTGTTCTGATTCTGCAGACGTCTCTTTAAGGCCTGCCGCATCCGCCAAAATTACATCGGGCAGAAGTTCTTCATCCCGGGTAAGTTTATCCCAGTCTGCATTTCTGAAATTGTCCAGCAGATAAAAGTGTACGCCACCAGCATTATCAACCCATGTATCAGTCAAATTTCCATCGTCATAGTAAATAACATTCTGCTCTTCAAGAAAGCTGTACTGTATGGTCAGCTCGCCCTGGCTGTACCTATACACTTTGTCATATCTTTTGCCATTGCTGTCTTTATCTACATAATTTCGTATCAGACAGGCATTTTCCCCTGTACGTTCTATCTCATACTTATTTACACTATTGCCATAGAAAACATTTTCCGGAGAGCCATTTATCAGTGCATACATGGCATACATGACATCATCTCCATCCATGATGAACATTTCGCAAATACCATCCCCGTCAATATCGCAGAAGCAATACCCCAGGCTCTCAGGCTTAAAATTTATGATCTCGGACCAACTTGAGATATATCCAATATAAAGGCTTTTCGAATCAGGGCCACAGTGTCCAAGCATCTCCCTGTACCCGCTATACTCATGTATCACATCGGCGTATGCTTCCTCATAATCAATATCCTCCCGCTCAACAACTACAGAATCCTGCTCTGAAGTGTCAGCGTCAGCCTGTTCTTCTCCCGAATTTTTGTTTGAATTTTTTTCTGATTTCTCATCCGGATCACTCTCTGAATCTTCCTCTGAAACGTCCTTAGAGTTATTCTTTTCCGCTGATCCATCTGCGTCATCCGTATTCTCTGACACAAGGTTTCCATCATCAGATATCGCAAATCCAAGTTCATTCAGGTAATCCGCATCTATACCGCAGCCAGATAGCAGCACCCCCACTAAAGATAAAACTATTACACAGCTCAACTTTTTTCTCATTATCTCTGCCCCCTCATTAAACCTCATCTCATCAAAGACACCATTGCCGGAAACTGATTCTGCATGTCAAATTTTCATAGAAAACTTAATACATCTTTTTATCACTTAAAACTGTCTGAATACGTCCGTCCTATCCGGATCTGCTCTCCGCCCTGCATCGTTATCATAGAATGATTGTAGTTCTTCACATAATCCATATTCACGATCGCCGCAGCGTGGCATCTCACAAAATTATCAGGCAGTTCTTCCACAATCTCGCTGAGAGGTTTGTACTCATAGAAAATTCCATCCTTCGTATAAAATTTTGTCACTCTGTTCTCTATACGTATGAACTGGATATTTCTGCAGTCAAGCACATTCACCGTTCTGTCATACCTGATCTTTATGTAACACTTGCGGTCTTCGTTGATCTTCTCATTGATCAGATCCATATAATACTTTATAAGTCTGTTGTCATGCTTATGCTTCAGCACACAACATACATGTGACGCCTCATATACATCCACGTCATCCGGCACATAGTCTGCATAAAAAATGACCTTGCAAGAAGGCGAAGCCATATTCACAAGCTTCGCTAGTTCGACTCCAATCTGTTTATTTGCAAACACGATCTCCGTAATAAACACATCACAATCGAATCTTCCTTCATCAAGATCTAATGTTACCGAATCAGGGTTATATGAAACAATCTCCACATTTTCCCTACCAATATTAGTATTTTGGATCTGCATCTCAAGCAGTGCCACTGTCTTTTGTGAATTTGCAAATGACGCATCACATACTCCGATTTTCATTTTTGATGCTCCTCCCCTCATTTTTCTATGAACATCTCGCCTCATCGGCTATAAATTTATCGGAATATATGATGATTATCAATTATTACCAAACCCTAAAAAAGATAAAGTAATGTTCTGAATAACCATGGAAAAATGACATCAAATCATTGTATTGTCTATTTGTTGGTTTGCATTGTCTATTTGTTCGGTTTGTTTTCGCCTCGACAAAATCTCTCATAAATCGAACGTTTTAATATTGTATTAACGTTTTATCTAGTATATATTTTTATTGTATTTAGTATATTTTTCATCATGCAACTTTTGAGGGGGACACAACACATGAAATACAGAACAAGACCGGCAGAGAATATATGGTCTCTGGAAGAATTATTTACAGATTATTTTGGACTCAGCATACCTATAGTCCCACAGACATCTTCTTTTTCCAATAAGCATACCTTTAACAGGTTATTTTTCTCACAGAATACTAATCAATATGCAGATATAGACACCATATTGTCATTTTCAGTGTTTAAAGACAGCGACTTAGATAAACTCAAGGCAGAAGCATCATCAATATCAAAACCTATTTTTTACATTATACGGCCTGATGAGAACTTTCCTACAGGTTCAAAACTGAGTGTTCTCTTTTCCAATCTTGCCAACAAAAACTTTACTGGAAAAGAACAGCCACCAGCTATCAGACAGCTGCTTCGCTCCATTGATTATGACAAAATGTGCTCGCGAATTGATCTGTTGATAAATAAAAAAGCCGAGGCTTCCGAAAGTTCTATCACAGAAATCCAATCATATTGCAGTGATGTACTTGCTACAGATACTTCCCTTACACATTACTGTGCATTGTTCAAATGCAGTACGCCTGCGGAATACCTCTCCACATTCCTGCTGTATTCGTTCTTTGACGACACCAATTTTGTCTCATACGCTGCAGAAGTTGCAGCAGTAAAAAGTGAGCAGCCTCAGCCTTCCAAGTCGCAGACAGACCTGAATAACCCACATTTTCAGAAGCTAATGTGCGATGCAAGAAGAATTAACAAATTGCAGGAATTTACAACTTACCTGCTCATAACACTCTACGCAATACAGATGCTTGCAGCCATATTTACCATGTCCTGGGGCGATCGTAACATAGAACAGAATTTGAAAGGTGCTGTATTCAGTATTGTCATGCTATGTACCTCCATCATACTGACAGCTCTGCGTTTCATACCGTTTTCACTGCATAAAAAATATGCCGATCTGAGTCTCATACTTGAGCACTCAGTTCTCGACGAAGATAAAAATACATATTCTATATCATACAGCCATTTTCAGAACTGCTCCAAATCTTTTAACAAGATACAACATGGCAGGCGTGTGCTTATAACTATATTCTGCATCATAAGTGCATGTTACATAGCTGCATCATTCCTGCTCAGCAGCTTTCCGGTTCTGGTAGCTTTGGTAAGTACAACATTTGGCATGTTTCTTCTTATTGACAATGTGAGTCACGACAAAACTGCATATAGGAATTTTAATGCCAGCTTCTCATCTGACCACAAGCCTGATAGCAAAAACGGCTTAGCCAGAATCTGTTCATGGGATTATGACAAAAAGGTGCACAGTTTCAGACACAATTCTTCAAACAGTCTAAAGAATTACAGTGAAGAGTGCATCAGACACATATATGATCAGATCGTCGACCGATCCAAATATACATGGGCAACACTTACTGCTTTTATAATCACTTTGTCATCCGTTGGCGTCATAGCTGAAATTTTGCAGATACTTTTCCCTGACTTCAGGTACTTCAGGGTTCCTTCACCGGCTATGCTCTACTCCGTAACTATGGTTATTCTACTTGTAAATGGAATACTGAATATTCTTATTCTTCTGCAGGCAAAGAACCATTTTCAGCATATGGCAGAATTCTCATTCTATGCGGGCAACCCATCAAGCGACGACTATGGTGCAGCCCACCTGTTCAGATATAACCTGTATTCGGGAAATATATCTGATCTTGAGATTGCCAGAGGAATATACAACTACAATTTCTGCAAATTTGAGCAGGGAGTCAGCCCAGCTGACATACAGCCACCTGATGACAGATACCATCCTATGTATATCTGCAGACAGAAGATGCGGCTGATAACTGATATTACGCTGTGCTTCCTTGTATCATATTTCAGCATAGCTGTATGGCATACCAACAATTTGAAGGCTTTGATTCTTATACCCGTATTTGCTGCAATTTATGCGCTTTGGACATTTGTACTGTATCCTGCATTCAAATATGCATCTATCAGGAGAACGATTGAGAAAATCGAAGAATAAAATCATTTTTATTTTACTTATTTCTAAGTTTACTCCTAATCAGCACATAAGCAACGGCAAGTGGAGGAACCAGAAACAGCATCTTGGCCCATCTCATCCCCAGAGCACCTACAACCAGGCTTATGAGGAATATTCCAATCTGGTCACCCACTCCATACGACAGGGTCGACATGGCGGATGCCCTTCCTCGAACGGAGCCATCAACACTCTCCATGACCAGAAGATTTATAAGTTCCTCCGCCGAGAAATAAAATCCGTTCATGCATCCCCAGAGGACTCCCAGCAATACTGCGGAACTTATGTGACCTACGCCAAGTGTGAATACAACTCCTGCTATGAGACTCAGAACTATTCCCACCCGGACAACAAGTACACGGTCTATATGATCCGCAAGTATCCCTGTAATGACATTTATGACAAGTGCTGCCACAGGCTGCATGAGCAGTATCATATTCACACTGCGCTCACCCATTCCTGAGAACGCACACATTGGCTCATTGTAATAAGTAATGCCGGCGGTGGCAAGCCCCACAACACTTATACTTAAGAGAAGATTCCTGGTCTTCTTATCCTCACATATTCTTCGGAATGTCTTAAAAAAATGTATATGTCCGTCTGATTCCGGCATATCGTCAGATATCCCATTGGCACATGTGCCAACCTCCGAGCCATTATCATCGCAGGCTCTATATTCCGCTGTGTCCTCGTCCAAATCCGTGTAATCGGATCCGCCTGATGTCTCCGCAACACTCACTGTCATATTCTCCGCTCTGTCAGACGCAGCAACACCCGGAAACTTATATATCATAACAAGCATCAGACAGAAGAGCCCGCCCATGACACCGACTCCGAACAGCCACTGCCATCTGTGCCTGCCGCCATCCACACACAGCGATCTGAGCAAAGGTATGCACATGGCCGCTGCCATGGACACTCCGCCACATATCCCTCTGATCGTACCTCGATGCTTCTTGTCTATCGCATCCACTATGTATATCAGATGTATGTCCAACGAATATCCAAGTATGAGTATTCCATTGCCAAGCAGGTATACCCACAGACTGTCAGCCATCAGGCACACCACACTTCCAAGTATGAGAAGCGACACATTTATGAGCATCATCTTCTTCCTGCCTATTATATCTGTATACGATCTTATAAACGGGGTAAGCGCACCAATCAGATAAAATGGCAGCATTCCCCTGCTCATATACGCCACTGCCGCATCAGAACTCATCCCGCGTGGATCCATCAGAAATGTTCTGACGGACAGGGACTGTGTCTTTCCAAATATCTCAGTACAGTAGGAATCAACAAACTGTACCAATATTATGAGAGCCGCAGCAGAAATCGTGGCGATTGCCAACCGCTTCCTGTAGTTACCTATCTCTCTATCATTCACCAATTTCCATTCTCTCCTGGTCTTAATCCATGTTCAGTCAACGCATGATTATAAAAATCGTCAGTTCTAAGCGAAGAAGCAACTCCCGTCAAATGCATAAAAGACGTTTTTTAAACTATTCTCCTCCTTATAGCATATAAAAAGGGAAGCTCATCGCTTCCCTTTTTGAATAACCACTGGCCGTTCGCCTTGATATCACTCAAAGCATCTGCGTATGACCTAATCTATACTAAACATTTATAAACGTCAACGAAAGCCCTTACTTACTAACCTTCCTGAAGTTCTTCTTACCACGTCTGACAACAACACCGTCACCGTCGAACTTCTCTTCAGGAATAGCAGTCTGAACATCAGGCACCTTATCACCGTCCACAGCGACACCGCCCTGCTCTACGGCACGTCTGCCCTCGTTACGTGATGTAACAAGACCTGACTTAACGAGAACTGACACGATATCGATAGCACCGTCCTTGAAGTCGTCTGCTGTAAGTGTCACTGATGGCATATCTGCTGCAACACCCTTTGAGAACAGTGCTCTTGCGCTCTCCTGAGCCTTTGCAGCCTCCTCCTCGCCGTGTACAAGCTTTGTGAGCTCATATGCAAGGATCTCCTTTGCCTGGTTGAGCTGACTGCCCTCCCAGCTGTCCATCTTGTCTATCTCCTCAAGTGGAAGGAATGTGAGCATACGGATGCACTTCAGGACATCTGCATCTGCCACATTTCTCCAGTACTGGTAAAACTCAAATGGTGAAGTCTTGTTCGGATCAAGCCACACAGCACCCTTCTGTGTCTTTCCCATCTTCTTGCCCTCTGAGTTGAGGAGAAGTGTGATGGTCATGGCATATGCATCCTTGCCAAGCTTTCTTCTGATAAGCTCTGTACCACCGAGCATGTTGCTCCACTGATCATCACCGCCGAACTGCATGTTGCAGCCATACTTCTGGTACAGTGCGTAGAAATCGTAACTCTGCATGATCATGTAGTTGAACTCAAGGAAGCTGAGTCCCTTCTCCATACGCTGCTTGTAACACTCTGCACGAAGCATGTTGTTTACTGAGAAACACGCTCCAACGTCACGGAGAACATCAATATAATTAAGGTCAAGGAGCCAGTCTGCGTTGTTGACGAGAAGTGCCTTGTCCTCTGAGAAGTCTATGAACTTGCTCATCTGCTTCTTGAAGCAGTCAACGTTGTGCTGGATAGTCTCCTTTGTCATCATCTGTCTCATATCTGTACGGCCTGATGGATCACCGATCATGGCTGTACCACCACCTATCAGCGCGATAGGCTTGTTGCCTGCCATCTGAAGTCTCTTCATCAGACAGAGTGCCATGAAGTGGCCTACATGCAGGCTGTCAGCAGTCGGATCAAATCCAATATAGAATACTGCCTTACCGTTATTTACCAAATCTCTAATTTCATCTTCATCTGTTGTCTGTGCTATAAGCCCTCTGGCTACAAGCTCATCATAAATCTGCATGTCCATAGACCTCCTACATCTTTTTTATTTCTTCAAGATCATCGCCTGATCTTTCCCGAAGAATCCCTGCTGGTCATCTCCCTTTTATCCATGTGCATATACCACACAGGCAAATATTATAACATTTTGATATGCGCTGTGGCAAGTGCATACCGGCATTTCATCATATTTATTTGCCATTTTATATGATTTTAAATCATCTTCCTTTATCTTCTATCTTTTTCAATCCTTCGTGCCCTACACACTCCCGCAGCCATCGCTATCATCAGAAATACATATGGGGTTGTCAGGGACTGATTTAGATTGACAAATGCCTGTGATGCATATCCGGCTATTCCAAGTGCCAGTGCAATAAAGACTCCCTCTGTGTCCGACTCCTCCTTAACCGCCGACACGGCCATTCGTATGAGCATGACAATCGCAGAAACGATAAGCCCCACATAGGCCAGGGCGCCGAAAAGTCCTGTTGTCACAAGATACTGAAGATATTCATTGTGCGCATTGTCGTACACAACACCTATATCATCCATCATCTCATCATAATATCCGGATGTCATGATCTCTTTTACAGACTCATTGCCATATCCGAACAGTTTGTGCGGCAGATTGAACTCCCTGAATGACTCCATCAGCCTTCTCCACACATATCCCCTGTAATTGCCCCAGGAATCATCAAATGAAAAAAGTGAACCTGTGCGATCCGATACACACACCACCCCCGTAACACCGCCGGCTATGACTATTAACACCGCTGCTATAAGCGCTTTCACTCCGCTGATCTTATCAATCTTTGACGAGAAAAATATCATCACCAGCCTTATAACTGCCAGCACAGCAAATACTGTGAACGCTATATTCTTATCACTGACCATCCGGCTTATACCGTCAAGTTCTGTCTCCAACTTGCCATTTGCATCAAGGAGCATATTGATGACCAACACGCCAAATGCAAGTGCCAGACACACATCTGTAAATCTGACAATACATCCTCTGTATGCCGACCATACAAACGCGATCACAAGCGCTGCTGCGATACCTATATATACCAGATTAGCATTTGTAATGACCGCCGCTGCTGCCCCAAGTACCATAGTAACAAGTGAGACGGCTTTGACTACTACGCTCTTCTGGAATGAAGCTCCCAGATATGCTCCCATAGCAACAGGCACAAGCACACACAAAAAGCTTCCAAATATATCTATATTGCCAAATGTGGATATGTATATACTTTGTATATCTACGCCAAGGCCTTCACGAAGCTTCAAAAAGTCAGCTCCCATATACTGGCACAGTGCTATGATCTCCACCACAGATCCGACCGCCATAAATACGATCGCAGCAACCTTTTTCACAGTGCATCCCCTGGCCATGCACAGATAGAGGAACATCACCAGGAGCATGAACTGCAGTCCGCATCTTCTTCCTTCCTCTCCTGTAAATGCTGCGGTTTTGTCAGGTGCCATGATAAATGCCATGACATTTGCCAGAATAAAAAGCGCCATGAATATATCCACAGCCATAATATTATGCCTTTTTATAAAACTGCCTGTGACAGCCTCACGCTTACCTGCATGTTTTTTCCTGTCAATGCCATCCAGCACATCCACCAGCACCGCCAGTATCATAAGCACCGCATATATACATATAGCAATCGAGAAAGCTCTGTATTTTGTGACTGTAATGTCAAAATATCTATCGTGCATGACAAGTGGATAAACCGCCCCCATATACAAAAGAAATATAGTAGTTATGATATTCTGCATCTCACATCTGCCATCACGCATTAGTTTCTTGTTATGTCCCATCATCATATCCTCTTTATAACAGTGGAGACAACAGGTTCAATATAGGCCCCGTAATAGAAACCTTGCTGATATTCCTGCGACACCACGGTAGATCTATCTCCTCAGACTCCTCAAATGTATGCATCATATCTGCCTTTACATCCTCTATTGCCTCGCAGTCATAGAGCAGTGTTCCGCACTCAAAATGATGGTAAAAACTTCTGTTATCCATATTGATCGAACCGACGGATGCCAGGCGGCCATCCATAAGCAGAGTCTTTGAATGAATAAATCCAGGAGTATACTGATATATCCTGACACCTGCCACCAGCAGCTCCTCATAGTTGAACTGAGTCATCTTATAAATGTACTTTTTATCGGGTATAGCAGGTGTGACTATACGCACATCCACACCACGTTTTGCCGCAAGTTTCAGCGAAAGCATAAGCTCATTGCACACGATAAGATACGGAGTGAATATATATATATAATTCTGCGCATCATTTATCATCTGAATGTACAGATTCTCGCCTACAGTCTCAGCGGAAAGCGGGCTGGTCTTATATGGCTGCACATACCCATCTTCAATATAAGAATAGTCAACATCCGGCTTATAACTCAGGTAGCTTCCCTCTGAATACCGGAAACAGTTCCACATCTGAAGAAACATGACTGTAAAGCTCCACGCTCCATCTCCTTCAAGACGCACACCACTGTCCTTCCATCTTCCATATTTGACTATCTTGTTTATATATTCATCCGCCATGTTATAGCCGCCGGTGTGGGCTATCTTGCCATCAACGACAGTTATCTTTCTGTGATCTCTGTTATTGAAGATAGTTGCAAGGAAAGGAACTACCTGATTGAACGCCATGCACTTTATGCCACTGGCCTCAAGCTCCTTCCAGTAATACTTCGGGACATTGAACACCGATCCGATATCATCATACATAAAACGGACATCTAGTCCCTCTGCCGCCTTTCTCTTAAGGATCTCAAGTATGGTATCCCACATATATCCCTTGTCAACGATGAAATATTCCATGAAGATATACTTCTCTGCATGTTCAAGATCATATATAAGATCCTCCATCACATCATCGCCGATGGCGTAGTATTTAACCCTGGTATGTCCGTACAGCAGTGCTTCTCCAAAGTCATCCATATATCTGCATATCCTGTATGCAGGACTTTCCTTCACTGTATCCGGTGTGAGCCATCTGTCTCCCTTTACGTTCTCGTATATCTCCTGCTGCCTGACTCTGAGCATATTTTTTTTAAGTTTTCTCGGTATGAGCACATGTCCATACAAAACATACATCAGTCCTCCGAGCATCGGGAACAGAAGAATTGGCACCATCCATGCCATCTTTATCATAGGATTGGTATCTTTTGTAATAAGATGCAGAACTACGATGACACTAAGCAACTTAAGCACACCCGATATATAGATATACCGTTCCTGTAAAAAACCAATTCCCAATATCATAACCGCAAGCTGTATAACCACCAGCAGACAGGTTACCACCATTCTGCTAAGCAGCCTGTTCAATATCTTCTTCATATATCATCTGCCTTTCACGCTACGCTTCTGTCTGTCATACATCTTTGACAAATCACCATTCTGCATTCATCTTTACCATCATACAACACTCCCGTATGGCCTTCACTCCACTGACAGCACCTTATAGTCCTGGTCTTCCACAGCCTTAGAGAGCACACTGTCATCAACACTCTGGCAGAGAGTCACAACCGCAGTACCAGTCTCATGGCTCACCTCTGCACTCTTGACCTCTGCAAGTGCCTCAAGCGCTTTCTTGACTCTTGCCTCACAGTGTCCACACATCATTCCCTCTATCTTCATTGTCTTTGTCATCTTGCCATCCTCCTTATGTTTTTTCATATCATTCGTACATCCATCACCAGCAGCATTTGACAAGCCTTCCTCTGACGAACTGCTTACTCTGTACTTATCCTTTATTCTGTATCTTTTATTTTTATCATAAATGTCTGTCAAATTCAACCTCAGTGCATTTGTTACAACGCAAAAACTTGAGAGACTCATGGCTAGTGCTCCAAACATCGGATTGAGCGTCCAGCCAAATATCGGTATCCATACTCCGGCCGCAAGCGGAATACCTATGATATTGTATATGAACGCCCAGAAAAGATTTTCTTTGATATTCCTTAGCGTCGCCATGCTAAGCCTTATGGCTGCAGCCACATCTGTAAGCTCACTCTTCATGAGCACCACATCAGCGGCATCTATTGCGATATCAGTACCCGCTCCTATTGCCACACCTATATTTGCACGGGTTAAGGCCGGAGCATCATTTATACCGTCGCCAACCATTATCACATTTGCCTGTTCCATCAGCTCTCTCACAACCGCTTCTTTTCCATCAGGCATAACACCTGCAATTACACGGTCGACACCAACCTGCATTCCGATGGCCTTAGCAGTTCTTTCGTTGTCTCCTGTCAGCATGACAACCGACATGCCCATATCCTGCATCTGTTTTATGGCATCCCTGCTGTCATCCTTCACCACGTCAGCAACAGCGATTATTCCGAGCAGTCTGTAGTCTTTTTCTCCGTCTTTGCGCTCTGCAAAATACATCGGAGTCTTTCCCTGCAGCTCAAGCTTTTCTGCCGGTGCGGACATATCGTCGCTGACCCTAGCAAATGTCTCTATATACTTTCTATTTCCGCCAACGGTATGTCTTCCATCTACCACCGCGCTCAGTCCATTTCCCGCCACAGCCTTGAACTCCTTTATCTCAAGGCTGCCTGCAGCATCTAAGTGACCGGTGTTATCTGTTTTTTCTCTCCAATAACTCACAACAGCCTTTGCAAGCGGATGCTCACTGTAGCTCTCAAGTGCCGCAGCCTTCTTTATAAGTTCTCTGTCTGTGATACCGGAAGCTGCTATGACATCTGTGACAACCGGTTCTCCCTTGGTGATGGTTCCTGTCTTGTCCAGAACTACTATACCTGTTTTTCCCATTTCCTCAAGTGCTGCAGCAGTTTTGAAGAGAACTCCATGCTTTGCTCCTATTCCATTTCCAACCATGATCGCCACAGGAGTTGCAAGTCCCAGCGCACAAGGACAGCTTATAACAAGAACAGAGATTCCTCTTGCAAGGATATATCCAGCCTCCTTACCAGCTACGGCCCATACTATCATGGTCACTATAGCTATGCCTATTACAACAGGCACAAACACACCTGAAACCTTATCTGCAAGCTTTGCTATAGGTGCCTTTGATGCCGCAGCATCACTCACCATATTGATTATCTTGGACAATATGGTATCAGCTCCGACCTGGGTTGCCCTGCATCTCAGATAACCCGACTGATTTATCGTAGCCGCAGACACATGACTGCCCTCTGATTTGTCAACCGGGATACTCTCACCTGACAGAGCCGACTCGTCAACTGCCGAGTCACCCTCAAGTACAATTCCGTCAACCGGAATACTCTCACCAGGCTTCACTGCAAATACATCACCAACCTGAACCTCATCTATAGATACTTCTACCTCCTTGCCATCTCTGAGTAAGACAGCAGTCTTCGGTGCAAGATTCATAAGGCCCTTAAGTGCATCCGTTGTTCTTCCCTTGGAATATGTCTCCAGTGTCTTGCCCACTGTGATAAGTGCCAGTATCATCGCCGCTGACTCAAAGTAGAAATCATGCATAAGTGTCATGACTCTGTCCATATCCCCAGCAGTCTGTGCAGCAGTCATGGCAAACAATACATACACGCTGTATATAAATGATGCTCCTGATCCCATCGCAACCAGCGTATCCATGTTAGGCGCCCCGTGTATCATGCCCTTAAATCCACTCACAAAAAACTTCTGGTTTATAATCATAACAAGTATAGTGAGCAGCATCTGAGCAAGTCCCATAGCCACGTGGTTACCATCGAAGAATGACGGCAGCGGCCAGTTCCACATCATATGCCCCATGGAGATATACATAAGCGGTATCAATATGACGATCGACGACCACATTCTCTTTGTCATAATCGCAAATGCTTTGTCAGTCTCATCCTCTTCTGCGATCTTTGCTGTATTAGCGCCGGCTTTTCCATTCCCGGAAGATACCGGGCTGGCACCGTATCCCGCCGTCTGGACTGCATCTATGATCTCCTGGCTGCTTGCTGTGCCATCAACCATCATGGAATTTGTCAGCAGATTGACCTGACACAACGTCACACCGTCCACCTTTGATACGGCTTTTTCAACTCTCGAGCTGCAAGCACTGCAGCTCATGCCTGTTACATTGTATTTATCCACACCATCGCCTTCTTTCTAATATCATGTATATCCTTTATGTCTTGATGATCCTGAGCCTTCATATCACTTCATGAGCCTTGTGATAGTGTTTACCAGATCCTCAAGTGTATCTTCCCTGCCAGCCCTTATATCCTCTGCCACGCACGTTCTTATATGTTCTGCAAGAAGCATCTTGTTGAAACTGTTAAGCGCGGCATTGATAGCCGACACCTGAAGAACTATATCAGTACAATAAGCATCTTTCTCAAGCATTCCCTTGACACCTCTGATCTGTCCCTCTATGCGGTTAAGTCTGTTCATCAGTTTTTTATATTCATCGCTGCTCCGCAGCTTTGTCCTCTCCTCAATATCCCCAGCGCTCTCTCCACAGCAACAACTATGTTTTTTTCCTTCCGCCATATCGTCAACCCTCCTGACATATTATCTTCTTGTTGTATGATTAACATTCTTCTAATCATTTTTTTATAAAGTCTGAAATATTTCTGTCACAGTGTTTGCAGTATATACCCCATAGGGGTATATGTCAATATTCGTTTGGCTATTGATAATTATTTTCAACATAAAAAACCTTCAGGTGTATCACACAACACACCTGAAGGTATCTGTTTTTTATTATTAAGTTACTGCTCGCTTGATTCCTCTGTCACAACAGAATCTCCGAGATCAACATCCAGATCACTGATATCTACCGCATCATCGTCCGACGCAGAATCACCGCCATCTGACGCATCATCAGTGGAACCCTCAAGAGTCATATCTCCAGTATCGTCGCTGCCGATAACCATATCACCATCACCATCTACACTGTCAATAGTACTGCTTATAGTGTTATCCATATATGAGTTGGTGTCAAGAAGTGCCTTCAGATCGATGAGTTCGCCATTTGTTGCATCAAGCATTATGAGCTGGATAGGATAATCTTTGTCCAGATCACCTTTATCATTCTTCTCGCACTGAGCAAATGCCCATACCGGAGTATACTTATAACCGTCTCCATCCTTAACCTTATAATAAGTGAGACTCACATCGTTAAACTCTACCGTGCTATACTGTGTCTTGTTGTCTTTGTAATAAGTATTCACAGCAGTTGGGAGCTTCTTCAATATATCATCCCAGGAAAGAAGATCCACGTTATCCTGCTTGTCTTTTGTAGCCTTTAAAGCATCAACGCAATTTGCCTGGACTATACCATTGTCATCTATTGACAACTGGAATGTCTCATCAACTGTATCATACCATGTATCGCCGCTTGTGAGGGAATCTATTCCATACACACTTGGTGTATATGGCGCAATGCCATCTATCGATCTCTTATATGTTACCATATATCCATTCTTCTCTGCTGCTACTATGTTGTATGATGCATCATTGTATTCCCAGATAAGGTCTGTCACATCGGTCTCAACTACGTCTGTTATTCCGCATGATGCAAGAAAATCTATTCCCTTCTGTGATGCATCCTCTTTGCTAAGCGCTGCTGAGTTTGCCGAATCCTCTCCATCGTAATACTCACCACTATAACAGTATACGCTTGCTGCACCTTCCTTTGGCTTGTAGTTTATCATCTGATCCGATGGATAATAGTCTATATCAAATCCACCACCTGAACCGGAATCTCCTGTATTGAATGAGATCATATACATATTCGAACCTACAGTGCCGACAAATGCATCTGCAGTATATTCACCTGCTCCAACTCTCTCATCTGTAGCATTCTTAAGCTCCTCCTTGAGTGAGTCTATATAACTGTCAAAATATGACTTATCGTCGTCGCTTGTAGCCTGATCTGCCATACTCTGTGCCAATTCGATCTCTCTTTCGACATCTCCCTTATATGGCTTATCCCAGTTGTACTCGTATATACCGGCGCTCACATCATAGAAACTCTCACATATGCGCTTCTTATAATCACTGTCAATTGAATTCGCATCATACTTATATATAGACATCTTATCCGTATCTGGAACAGATATCTCTGTTGCCTTTATTGATACATCTGTGAGTCCCGTCTCACTATCAATATCGCTGAGCTTTCCATCATATGACTCGGGAACATTAAGTCTGGTTGCGAGCTTTCCGCCTCCGCCGCCATTACCGTCATCCCCCATATTATAATCTACCTTCTTCTTACCGCAACCAGCAAGAACTGTACCTGCTGCAAGTGTTGTTACCAGAAGCAGAGATAAGGTCTTCACATAACCTTTTTTCCTCATAAGACTACCAACCTTTCTTTTTATTGATGCAGCTGCATAATTTTCACGCATTGCCACGCATCGTTTTTTCCATAACATAGAGTTCATTATAATATATTTGGGCTTGCCGCACAAGGCAATTATAATCTGCCACAGTATAAGACTACTCTTTTGTGATTATAACCTTTCCGTTTTCCACCTGGACCTTTACCTTGTTGCTGTCTATTCCAGCCGCAGCAAGCATATCAGGACTGATCTGTACACGATTTGCCTTATCAAGGATTGAGAACTCTTCGTGTGAATCATCTGATGAGAATCCATCAGTCGCAAGCTCATTCATCCTGTCTTTATATGATTCCTTCATGATCTTCTCAGTACTTATCTTGCCATCTGCTATCATGACAACACGTCCAACCTTATTAGCCAGGCTGATATCATGGGTAACTATTATTATCGTGATTCCAAGTTCTTCATTTAGCTTTCTGAACAGATCCTGAATCATATTCGATGTCTTGGTGTCGACCGCACCTGTAGGCTCATCCGCAAGAAGTATCTTAGGATTATTAGCAAGTGCTATTGCTATGGCTACCCTCTGCTGCTCACCACCTGACATCTGCGATGGATAGGAGTTTATCTTGTCCTCAAGTCCCACCTTGCACAAAAGATCATGCGCCCTGGCGTATTTATCCTCCTTGTTGTCCTTATCAAAATACATTGGAACCTGAACATTCTCAATTGCCGTCATATATGGAAGCAGATTTCTTGAATTCTTCTGCCATACAAAACCTACAGTATGCTTTCTGTATTCCACCAGTTCTTTATCCGTCATAGCAAACAGATCTTTTCCATCCACATACAGCTTTCCGGCTGTAGGGCGCTCAAGCCCGCCTATCATGTTGAGCAGTGTAGACTTTCCCGAACCGGATTTACCTATGACTGCCATGAGTTCTCCGTATTTTATGTTGAGTTCAAGTCCCTGAAGAGCCATAACCTCCACGTCATCCGTCTTGTATATCTTTACAAGGCTGTCGCAGAATATGATATTGTCATCTTCAGCCATCATCTTACCGCTATCACCGCTGTTTGTATCAGATGAATCGTCTGATGAATCCCCAGATGCATCCTCCATGCCATATACATACTCCCGGCTGTCATCACCTTCGTATGCCTCAGCAGTCATCTCAGGTGCTATAGATTCAGTTTCCGCAGTATCTTTCTTTTTCTTTTTGAATAAATGCTTATCGCTCAACTATCTCACCATCCTCTATCTCGTACACCACATCTCCAAGTTCCATCAGTTTCGGATCATGTGTCGTCATGACTATCGTGATCCCCTCTTTATATACAAGTTCCTGGAAAAGCTTCATGACCGCAAGACCTGATGCTGTGTCAAGTGCACCGGTAGGCTCATCTGCAAATATAACTTTCGGCTTGTGTGCCACAGCTCTGGCTATAGCAACTCTCTGCTGTTCACCACCTGACATCTGATTTGGATAATGTGTCATTCTCGATGTAAGTCCAACAAGTTCAAGAACCTGTCTTATCCTGGCATCCCTGTTACCATCATACTCCGCAAGTCTCAGTCCAAAATCCACGTTCTCATAAGCGCTCATGATAGGGATAAGTGCTACAGACTGGAATACAAATCCTATATTGTATCTTCTGAGCAATTCTTTCTCCTTCTCATTCATCTGACTGTACTCATGACCATCCACAATGATCTCGCCCTCTGTAGGCTCATCAAGCGCACTGAGGATATTGAGAAGTGTCGTCTTACCTGAACCCGATCGCCCCTTCAATATGGTGAGTTTTCCTGCCGGTATCTGAATGTCTATACCTTTAAGTGCATAAAAATCCTCACCACTTCCCAACCTGAAACATCTTTTGATGCCCTTTGCCTCTATCATGATATCAGAGACATTCTCTGTGGGAGCGGAATCAAATATATATTCTGTGTTCATTTCATTATCACTCATAGATTAATCCTCCCCCAGTTTAAGTGCCTGTGTTATGTTCATCTTCTTCAGGATAGTCCTGATTACTATGAAGCACACTACAAACATGAATACTACCACTGCTGTCAGTTTCACAAGATCATATGGGTTCACAGCTATTGAAATAGCTATATTGTGTGACTCCGGCAGATACACGACAGCCACAAGCTTTACAAACAGCACTGTGGCCGCAGCTCCTACGCCGTAACCGGCAAGGCTGGCGAGAACAGAGCTGAAAATCTGTTCATTGATAAGCATCTTGTTGATCTCACGCATGCTCATACCCATAGCCCTGTATATACCAAACAGCAGCTCTCTCTGCTTGATGGATGTTATCCAGTAGATCAAAAATCCCACTGTACAAAGTATGATGGCTATTATAAATGACAGAGAGAACAGACCATTTGTGATAAGAACCAGTGGAGACTCCTGCATCTCCTGAATATCCTTATCCTGACTTTCATACTGTACTATGTTGATATCCTGTGCCTTAAGCTCTGTAAGAACATCCTTGTAACTTGCATTCTTTGCAAGTCTCATCCAAACCTGATACGGAGTCTGGCTAAACGCACCTACAACGTATGCATAGTTTGCAACAACGAGATATCTCTCAACCTCTTTAACCTCTCCATTGTCATCTTTCTCATATACATACTGCTGGAATCCAGGGAATGCATCCACTATCGCGCATACAGTGCCACTAGGTGATGCTATCTCAGACTTCTCCTTGCTCTTTAAAGGACTGTACCTTGCATAATTTATGCTGTCACCAACTTTGATGTCATATTTCTTTGCAAGATTTGATGATATGATGACTCCGTTTGAAACCTGAGACAGATCATTCAGATAGTTAAACCAGTGTTCATCATTCAGTCCACTCTGAAGTCTTGCCGTCTCACCGAATTCCTTTGTGTTGATTCCCATGAGCACACTGCCTGCAAGCTCTTCGCCGCCGGCTTTTATGACCGCATCATCATCATATATCACTCTTGTAACCTTATCACACAAAGAACCCTCAAGCTTTGTATATCTCTCGAAATCTCCCTCTGTATAATACCAGTGAGTTTTCTTTTCTTTGTCTACATATGTTCCTCTTGTCCACTGCTCCTGTACAACAAGATCAGCACCCAAATTGTAGTTTATTCTCTGCGACTTGTTCTCATTTATCGTTCTGGCCATGTTTGAATTGAACATACCCATTGCGATTGTCATAACAAGAAATACAGATATAAATCCCTGTTTCTTCACCGTTCTGGTGATCTGGAGGAAAGATGCATATACTGCCGGAGACCATTTCTTTCTTCCTATTCGATATATCAGTCTGATAAGATACTTTATCAGTCTGAGTACCAGAAGACCAACCGCAAATATGAACAGCGATGAGTTCAGGAAAATGACAGGATCAGGTCTTGATCCTGAAAGTATATCAAGTGCAATGGTCGATTTCTGTTTGTTGTAATTGTACAGCAGGTACACTGAAAGCCCTACCAGAATTACATCTATGAAAAATTTTTCCCAGAATGGCTTGTAATTTACTTTGCCTACCCTGCTCTTCTGCTCAACTATCGAGTTCTTTGCATATTTTATAACGGGAAGTGTCACAAAAAGTACCGCTATAAGTGCAGCAGCCACACTGTACACAAACATCCATGGATCCAGATGATAAAAATGTGTATCCTTTACCTCAAACTGAAGGAACGACCTTGCACTCGCCGCAAGCTTACACAGCAAAAATCCTATCGGCACACCAACCACTATGGCTATAGCTGACAATATGGCTGATTGGCCAAGATAAATTCCAAGTATCTGCTTCGTGCTTGTACCTCGGCTCTTAAGCATCGCTATCTCGCCATCCTCCATCTCAAGTATCTGACTTGATACCATGTAGATAAAAGCAAGGAGCAGAACGAGTATCGGAAGTTCCAGAACCCATATGATTATTCCTATGGTTTTTGCATCTCCCCTGTAATCTATGAGCACATCGGACATATTCTCTTCAAAATATTTGTCCGAATGCTTAAATGAATCAAGGTAATACAGAAGATCCATGGCGTTTGAATGGGTTATCTGTGAATAATCTATCATGTCGTGATCTGTATAATATATAGTAAGGAAGTTGTATTTGCTTACCATATCATCGAAATCACTCTTTGTAACATACACCTGCTTGTCAAGATCGGCCAGCTCATCATACCAGAAGAAATCGGAATAATCTTTCTCCTCAAACACTCCGACAATCTGATACTGCATAGGATTGCCCTGTGAATCCACCGCATCACTGAGGCCGGTGTCTATGGTAAACACCTCACCTACAACAAGATTATACTGATCCAGTGCTCTCTGTGATATTATACATGGATACACACCTGAATCAGTTTTTGCATCTTCAAGGCTCGTACCATATGTGATATTTATGTGATCCTCTATTCCAGGCATATAAGCCATATCAAACTGTGATCTATGATTCAGATTACTCTGTGTATAACCAGCCTGTATAGTAAGTGTTGTCTGTCTCATCACCGTATCTATCTCGGTGTAGTAATTCCACATATCTTCATATTTCTTTATTCTATTCAAAACAGCATCTGTATCCGGATATTCCTCAACAGCACACGAACCTGAACGTCCCATTGTTGCCGGATATCTGTTCTGATCAGTCATAGACGCATCAAACTTTGATGACATGAGCATATCAAGTGCACCATTCTTGAACATAGGATTGCAGGATACCACCGCCACCAGCAGAATGATTCCAAGGAGAAGACATGCATTCAACCACTTTTTATTTAATAATTTATGTGATAAAAACTTAAACATCTTTTCTCCTCTCTATTAATATTCTACGCTGTCTGAATCTGAGCCGCCATCTGAACCCAGGTCACTATCCGCACCCGAGTCACTGCCTGACGAATCTCCTCCAGATGAATCACCGCCTGACGAATCTCCGCCTGATGAATCACCGCCTGATGAATCAGATCCCGTTTTGTCCTCCGACGGACTTGACTTTCTGGATGAAGTTGCTCCCGACTCCTTTGCTATCACATCACCCTCCTGAAGTCCCGACAATATGATAGTCTTACTCTTATCTGAATCTCCCAGTGTTACATACTGTTTGATGATCTCGTCATCCTTTAAAAGCCATACATAGTCATACTCGCTTGCATTCTTCTTACTTGTCTCATGGTAAATCATGTTGCTCGGTATCATGACCACGTTCTCATATGCAACCGTCGGATAGCTGACCTGATATGCCTTAGGCTTCTTGTAGAAACTGCTGTCACTGACCTGTATGTAATATTTAAGATCAGAATCACTTGAACTTTTTGTTATGTGAACATTTCCATCAGAATCAGTCTCTATATAATTCCTGTCACCATCTCCCGTAGTTCCCACACAGGTCCCTGTGAACTTTTTGCTCGTATTACTCTTGTTTATGATTGTAACTTTCTGGTTTATGGCAAGTTTACCATCGCTTATCGTCACTGCAAGGATCACATTCTCATTGCTGCCAATAGTTACTATACTCTGTCCTTCCTTCACAGCCACATCTGTACTTACATCAACTGACAGCACAGTTCCTGCCTGCTCCGCATACACGCTGATCTTGCCGCTTCCATCATTATTCTTGTTGAGCTTTTCCTTCTGCGCGTTAAGACTGGATATTGTTGCATTGTGCGTATGAGTGAGCATCTCCTTATTCAGGGATAACACATTTCTCTGGCATATGAGCTGTTCAGCCATATACAATGTATTGTTTGCATCAGTCGGTGTCGCAACCTTTCCTGACTGATAATGCTTTATCTGTCTTGTGAGATCATTTATCTGGTCATCATAACTCTTCATCTCCGACGTGTAACTTTGATTCTCACTCTCTATCTGATTATCTATATCCTTCATAGCAGCAGATCCGCCGCCGCTGTCGATCTGGAACAACAGATCGCCTTTCTTTACCTTCTTGCCCTTCTTGATATTCAGCTTGGTAAATCTTCCATCACAAGGGGCCACATAGCTTACACTGTTCAGATCCTCAACAGTAAAATTGTCACTGTCAACTTTGGCTGTCTTGGTATAAGAATCAAGTGATACAGTGTACTCTGAATAATCACTAGGCATGATCGCATCAGATGCATAATAGACAAGATCGCCCTCTTTGAGGCCGCTCACCACCTCCGTGTAATTCGAGTCACTGACTCCTATCTCTATATCTCGTCTTTCCTTGCTGCTGGAATCGGTCTTTATATATACAAATGTCTGTCCATTCTCCTCATATAGAGAATCATTTCCTATTGTAAGCACATTCTTTGCCTCTGATGTACTGAAATATAATGATACCGTGTTTCCTACACTGAGTATCTTTCCCGGATTCTTCACTCCTTTGAGCTTGAATCTGGTGTACGGCATGCTTGACATACTCTGTGCTACAGCAATCTCCTGATTCGTGTAATTATACAACTCTATATCATATTTTTTGCCATCCACAACAGCATACATATTCTTATATAATGAATAATTGCCCTTTTTAAACTTCTCTCCCGTAATCTCAATATACGGTTGGCTGTAATCAGATACTACCACCACGTTTTCTCCGCCTGCCACTGTAGTCTCTGTACCCTTTACCTTCTTGGCATAAGTCACATATCCGTCGCCATCTGCCTTGAGAGTTCCGTTTTTCTGAAGCTTCTCACTGTCTTCTTTCTCTTGCAGCTTCTTTTTCTGCTCATATTCATACAGGACATTCTCGTATCTGTTGTTCTCCGCATTTATCGCTTTCTCAATTCTTGCCGCATCGGCACCTTCCTTATCACCGATCTCATCACAGGCCTTTATTCTCCAGTCAAGCTCTGTCTGATTTTGTTCAAATATCTTTTCTTTTATATTATGTGAAAATGCATCGTCGTCTGATGTTCCATCCACCGATCCATCATCCATTGTCGGATCACTTGCAGATGGATCATCAACAGAACTCCCGTCATCTGCCGCATCTGATTCACTTCCACTTCCAGCATCGGCAAGAAGAGTTCCTTTTTTCACCTTATCGCCCACATTCACATATACCTTTGACAGGGTTGCTGATGTATCATAGTAATAACAATTGTCTGTTGGAACTATGGTTCCTGTCTTGATGACCATCCTTCCTATATCGCCATATGTCACTGGTCTGTAAGCCTCGTTTGTGCTCACCGGATCCAGAAGATCTGGCACACTTTCTGTCTTGTCCTTGCCGCATCCTGTCATAGCAGCAGCCATAACAAATGACATGAACAAGCAGGCAACTTTCTTTGATATACAGCTTCTTGCGCTGCATCTGTTAGTATATTTATGCTGTCTCAATTTATCACCACCTGCTCTCCTGCTTTAAGTCCCGTTGTAATTATCGTCTTATCATCCACGGTGTCACCAACTTCAACCTGAACTGCGCTTCTGTATCCCTGGTCATCCACAACATATACGTATGATTTCTCATCGCTTCCTACAAATACCGCCTTCTTGTTCACATATACCACATTCTTCACTACAGGTTTCTCGATCACCATGCTCAGCTTATCAGCCTCAGTGACTCCTGCCATATCACTGACCGGCTGGAACGTTAATTTCTGCATCTCAGCGCCTGTGGCATCACTTGTGTATTTGTCGCACTTAACAAGCTTAAGCGAGAATGTTGCTTCCTCGAAATCAGCGTCATATAGATCGCCGACTTTGAATTCAAATGGATCCTTGGTCTCCGCCACATAATCAGAAGATCCCGAATCAACTGTTATCAGTGTATCTCCTGCCGTGACATATTCATATTGAAGATCAGCATTCACATATGTAACCGTTCCGTCCTTCTCTGCTATAACCTGGTATTCCTTCATTCTCTCGTTCTGCTCTTTTATGTAGGTATCAGCAAGATCCATACTCTGCTTTGCAGCCTCTATATCAGCCGAATAGTCCTGACTGCTGTCTATTGCTGCAAGTCTGTTATAATGATCTATCAACAGCGAGGACTGTTCTTTCTGTTCTGTGTACTCGTCAATTGTCTTCTGGATTTCCTTGGCCTTGAACTGTATCATCACATCGCCCTTGGCCACCTTATCTCCCTCCTTGACATACACCTCCTGAACCTGATAATCCGACTGCTGTATAGAATAATCCTTACTACTGTAACCATCCGGCTTGAGCTCCAGAGATATCGATGATTGGATATCGCCACTCTTCACCTGCTCCGTATTGAATTCTATCTTACTGTACGGCTCAATGTTCACGCTGGCATTGCCGATCTTTTCACCTGATCCGCCGCCACACGCCACAAGGGATATCGACATCACTCCCGTAAAAACAACCGTAAACAGTCTCTTGCCAAACTTAGCTTTTGACACGCTGTATTCCTCCTGTTTCCTGAATATATAATTATGTGACCTGTACATGAACATAGCAAACTATACTCAGCGTCACATATTCTCTACTACATCACTATAGATTCTAACCCCTGAAGATTCATATATCAAGAAAATCTCCGTGAGTTAATATTAGTTAAAATGACTTGATACAAAAAAAGAAAGCCACTCGTAAAGGCTTTCTCCTAAAAATAAAAATGCGGGAGATGGGACTTGAACCCACACGCCGTTTCCAGCACTAGATCCTTAGTCTAGCCTGTCTGCCAATTCCAGCACTCCCGCATATTTATATGATGCTGACTGATTGCTCGTCACCAACGAATAAGATAATACCATTCCTGTTATATAAAGTCAACATTTATTTTCAAATTTTTTTAATTTTCTTGAAAATCTGAAAACTCATAGTAAATGTATCTCCACCAGTCAGTTATATCTTTATCATATTTGTCAGCTTTCTGTCTACATCCTTCATGAGGTACTCCTTGAATGCTGTGTAATACTCATGTGTAAACTGCGTATACAGAAACTTGTTCCACAGATTACTGCAATATGTACTGTCAAAATCATAATACGAGTCTGTGTATACCAGTCCATTGCTGAACCTGGTCACGTCCAGATATGGTTCTTTGCCTGCATAATTAAGTCTCATAACGAGATTCTTCTGCTCACTGCAACAAGCAAACGTCTCAAGAAACATCTTCATCTGATCCTTTGTTATTCTCTCTACGAACATATGTGCCTCCTACTTCATGTCTTTTCTCTTATTGGTCTTCCCCCTAACCTCTATAATTATATCATACCACCCCAGATTATAAAACCCTAAATCAGTCGACACCAGAACCCAAAAGAATGCCACACGATACATTAACATAAACTATGAGAAACACGCTTCGCGAGTTTCTCAAGTTATCGCGGCAGTCGCCA
>ERZ773192.80-NODE-80-length-106493-cov-6.306554_pt1 | contig 106493 bp, 89 predicted proteins | sample MGYA00581010_ERZ773192 | MGnify/ENA primary metagenome ERZ773192 (study PRJEB29015, sample SAMEA2737741) | human gut metagenome | biome: human gut; feature: human-associated habitat; material: faeces | place: China | collected 2012 ...
GGGCGTTTCTTTGGCTATGAGCATGAGCTGACAGATATGGTATATGGATTTTCGATAGAAGAACTTCTGCTGAATTATCTTTATGAGAAAGATAAGATACAGACAATGTTTGCACAGCATGATATTTGCGCTCCTTCGAAATATGGGGCTGTGCTGTATTTTCAGGGAAGACAGCTTCAGATTGCCGATCAGAAAGCAGCGTATCAGCTGGCACAGGAGAGATGCGTTGTAAAACCATGGATCTTTTATAAAGAGGGAGAAAACGTGATAGAATACGGACCAAATCCGTATCTTGCGTTATATTATATAGAAGCAGATACCCGGGGACAGCTGGAGAAAGAAACCAGGAAATTTTTCAGTGAAATGAGTATCCGGGATCCAAAAGGGCAAGAAGTAGCCTACAGAAATAAGATACCTGAATATGAGAAGGAAAAAGAAAACAGATGATTGATTTTAACAGACCTGCTTTTACCGGCAGGGAATTTGACTACATCCGTGATGCAGTGCAGAGAGGAATGCTCTGCGGAGACGGAGAATATACGAAAAGATGCTCTCAGTGGATGATGGAGCATTTTAATATAAAGCATGTCATGTTAACGACATCATGTACACATGCACTGGAAATGGCAGCACACCTTTGTGACATCAAACCGGGAGATGAGGTGATCATGCCGTCTTATACATTTGTGTCAACGGCGGATGCATTTGTGTTAAAGGGAGCGAAGATCGTATTTGTTGATATCAGACCGGATACAATGAATATTGATGAGAAACTGATCGAGGCGGCAGTGACTGAGAAAACAAAAGTGATCGTCCCGGTCCACTATGCAGGGGTTGCCTGTGAGATGGATACCATTATGGACATCGCAGACAGACATCATCTGATGGTAGTGGAGGATGATGCACAGGGAATCATGAGTACCTATAAGGGAAAGCCCCTCGGAACCTTTGGTGAGTTTGGGGCACTGAGCTTCCATGAGACCAAGAATTACAGCATGGGAGAGGGTGGAGCCCTTCTGATCCGTGATGAAGCATACATTGAAAAGGCGGAGATCCTGCGGGAAAAGGGAACAGACAGAAGCAAGTTTTTCCGCGGTCAGGTAGATAAATACAGATGGCAGAGCTTTGGCTCATCCTATCTGCCAAGCGATATGAACGCCGCTTATCTTTATACCCAGTTTGAAATGGCACAGGAGATCAATCAGGTGCGTCTTGACAGGTGGAACCAGTATTACCGTCTGCTGACTCCCCTTGCAGAGGCCGGAAGGATCGAGCTGCCCTTTGTACCGGAGCACTGTGTCCACAATGGCCACATGTTTTATATTAAGACAAAGGATATGGAAGAAAGGTCAGCCCTTATTGACTTTATGAAGAAAAATGATGTGCTTACTGTATTCCATTATATTCCGCTTCATTCCGCACCGGCCGGACAGAAATTCGGACGGTTCCATGGAGAGGACAGATATACGACAAAAGAGAGCGAAAGACTGCTCAGACTTCCCATGTTCTATCAGCTGAAGGAAGCAGAGGTAGATTATATCGCTGGAAAAGTAAAAGAATTCTATGGCATGTAAAAGCTTTTTGAAAAAGAAGGAAAACTGTATACTGACACTGCTCTTTCTGGGGATCCTGCTGCTTGTAAGTGCCATCCGTTATGATTATTATTTTGACCTGAATGATGATGTGCTGATGAAGGACATTCTGGCAGGTGTTTATACAGGAGATCCTGAGGGACATAATATCCAGATGCTCTGGCTGATCAGCGCATTGATCAGTGTGTTTTACCGTGTGGTACGGGTACTCCCCTGGTATGGGATGTTTCTATGCTTCTGTCATTTCCTGAGTATCGGACTGATCGTGCACAGAAGCCTTCTTCTGACAGAGCAGCTGGAAGCCTTTGGAAAAAAGATCCGGCTTCTGAAAGGATTTCTGTTTCTGACAGAGCTTTTCTTTGCCCTTTCGTTCCTGATGCCGCATCTGGTATGCGCCCAGTACACCGTTACCTGCAGTATGCTGGCATCGGCAGCAGCCTTTCTGTTCCTGACAACAGATATCACCCTGCCGGCAGGAGCCTTTATCAGGAGGAACATCGGAACAGTACTGCTTGTATTCCTGGCCTATCTGATCCGGTCAGAGATGCTTCTGCTTCTCTTGCCGCTGATCTGTGCAGCAGGAGTGATCAAGTGGTCCATGGAAAAGAAGATCTTTACCAGGGAGCATATGACTAAGTATCTGTCTGTGATCGGACTGATCCTGCTTTCTGTCGGGATCGGACAGGGCACCCATAAAATTGCCTATGGCAGCAGTGAATGGCAGAAGTTTAATGAGTTTTTTGATAACAGGACAGAGCTTTATGATTTCCAGATCCTGCCGGAATATGAGGCAAATAAGGAATTTTATGAGTCCATAGGACTGACGGAAATGGAACGGGAGCTGCTTGCCAATTATAATTTCGGACTGGATGAGGAAATTGACGAAGACCTTGTCCTGAAGGTGGCAGATTATGCAGCATCCATACGGCAGGCGGAGCGCCCCTTCCTGCAGAACCTTATGGACAGCCTGAAAAGTGATTACCGCAGAATGCGTTATGGACCATCTCATAATGAAAGTGACTATCCCTGGAATTATATGGTGATACTCGCCTATGTGGCAGTGCTTGTACTGTCTCTGATGGACGGGGAGAAAAAGATGCCGGCACGGATCAGCTCTGCAGCCCTCCGGCTCGGATTTCTCTTTGCTGTGCGGATGACCCTCTGGCTCTGGCTGATCATGCGTGACCGTGTACCGGTGCGGATCAGTCATTCCATGTACTTTATGGAGCTGTGCATTCTGTCTGCCCTTGGACTGATCCTGTGGATAAGGATGGCTGCAGATGACAGAAGCCGGAAAACGGGCAGTGTGACAGGCATGATCTGTCTGGCAGCAGTGCTTCTTTACAGCGTGATGGCACTTCCTTTTACCATAAGGAGCCTGGATCTTGATACACAGGCCAAGGCAGAGAGAAATCTCCCTTATCAGGAGTTATATCAGTATTTGCGGCAGCAATCAGATGATTTTTATTTTATAGATGTATATTCCTCTGTGGGATATACGGAAAAAATGTTTGTGGATGTAGATAATTCCCTTGCCAACTATGATATTATGGGTGGCTGGGCCTGCAAGAGCCCGCTTCAGAGAAAGAAGCTGGCGGCCTTTGGGATCAGCAATATGGAAGAGGCGCTGCTGACACAGGATAATGTATATTATGTGCAGGAAAAGGGCGCTGATACCAAGTGGCTGATCCGGTATTACAGGGATCATGGAAGGGAAATTACGCTGATACGGGAAAAGGCTCTTGCGGGCTTTGAGATCTACAGCCTGCAGGAAACGGCAGAAGGAAAGGCAGTATCATGACAGCGTGGATCAGAGGAAAAAAGATCCTGCTTCGTCCGATGACAGAGAAAGATACAGAAAATATCGTCAGATGGCGGAATGAAGCATTTGTAAGGGAAAATTTCATTTATCAGAAGCCTTTTACAGCAGAGGGGCATAAGCACTGGGCAGAGACTATGGTAAACACTGGCAGGGCCGTGCAGTTTATCATCTGTACCCAGGAAGAAAAGCCGGTTGGCAGTGTGTATCTCCGGGATATTGACAGAACCCACAATAAGGCAGAGTATGGCATTTTTATCGGAGAAGAGGAAGCCCTGTCAAAGGGATATGGTTCAGAGGCAGCAGAGCTGATGATCCGTTACGCATTTGAGGAGCTTCAGCTTCACAAGCTGTATCTGCGGGTGCTGGCAGGGAATGAACGGGCTAAGAAAAGCTATGAGCATGCCGGCTTTGTACAGGAAGGATATTTCAGGGATGACGTCCTTCTTCCGGGAGGATATCAGGATGTGATCTTTATGGGCATCCTGAATGAGATAAAATCTGAATGAAGAAAGGCATAGGGCATGAAAAAAATCAGTTTTGTGATTCCCTGCTACCGTTCGTCGAAAACGCTGCCGGGAGTTGTGGCAGAGATCGAGGAGACGATGCAGAAGCTTCCGGACTACAGACATGAGATCGTACTGATCAATGACTGTTCCCCGGACGATACCTTTGAAACGATCAGACAGCTATGCAGGGAAAATAAGAGAATTACCGGGATCAGCCTGGCAAAGAATTTTGGGCAGCATGCGGCCCTGATGGCAGGGTTCCACCATGTCAGCGGGGATATCGTGATCTGCCTGGATGATGACGGACAGACACCAGCCTGTGAGGCTGACAGGCTGATCCGTGCGATCGAGGATGGTGCAGATGTAGCCTATGCCAGATACGCACACAAGCATCACTCCGGATTCCGGAATTTTGGCAGCAGGGTTAATGAGCTTATGACGAGAGTCATGCTTGGAAAGCCAAAGGATCTGTATGTATCCAGCTACTTCGCAGCAAGGAGGTTTGTTGTGGAGGAAATGCTGCATTATGAAAATTCCTATCCGTATGTGATCGGACTTGTGCTCCGCACAACAAAAAATATCGTAAATGTGGATGTGGACCACAGAGACAGACAGGCAGGAGAATCAGGTTATACGATGAAAAAGCTGATGGCACTCTGGTTTAACGGCTTTACGGCATTTAGTGTAAAGCCTCTCAGGATCGCCACGGCAGCCGGAGTAGTCTGTGCAGTCTGCGGATTCCTGTATGGTATCTATACGATCATCAAGAAGATATTTATCCAGCCCCCGGGACTGGTGACCGGCTTCAGTGCACTGATGTCGGTGATCGTATTTATGGGCGGTATGCTCATGCTGATGCTCGGGCTTGTTGGCGAATATATGGGACGGGTTTATATTTCCATGAACAGCTCCCCACAGTTTGTGATCCGTGAGGTCGTAGGAAAAGAAGCCTGGGAACAGGCGGATCTAACAAAGGAAGACACAGAGGAATGAATGTGGATCTGAAAAAGAAAATAATTCCAGCTATACCGGGATTTATGTATGCGGTCTGTCTTGTCTTTGGACACAGCCTTGAAAAAGAAGGCAGCATAGCCTACAGGGATGGCAGGCTATGGCTTACGATCCTGATCCTTGGTATTCTGCTTTCGGCGGCTCTGACAGTAATTATGAACCAGCTTCAGAAGAGATTGCTGCCAAAAGGTCTAGAGCATGAGACAGGACAGCAGATCAGACAGGTTCCGGCAGGCCGCATGACATTTTTATATGCAGGCATAATTTTCCTCTGCTATCTGGTTGTATTCCTTGGTGTATACCCGGGATTTTTCGTATATGATGCACAGGATGAACTGATGCAGGTCATTACCCGGAGCTTCTCCACCCATCATCCGCTGTTTCACGTACTTCTGATGGGAGGTACAGTACAGCTCATCCATAAGCTGACAGGCTCATATAATGCAGGAATTGCCTGCTACACACTGCTGCAGATGGCAGCGCTGTCCCTGATCTTCGGATATGGGATCCGGAAGCTTAAGGAAGAAGGCATGGGAAGAAGGGGAGGTATTCTCTTACTGGCTTATTTTGGAGGATTTCCTACGATCGTCATGTTTTCCCTCTGCTCGGCCAAGGATGGATTATTTACCGGCATGGTGCTTTTGATGGTATTGATGCTGTGTGCATTCTTCCGGGATCCGGCAGGCTTTTTTCAGAAGAAGGGGCACTGCGCATGCCTGTTTCTTTCCAGCTGCCTGATGATGCTCCTTAGGAACAACGGCTTTTATGCCTTTTTTGTATTCGTGGTGTTCCTGGCTCTGCTTTTTCTCAAGGCAGAATGGAAGCCCTACAGAAAGAAAATGCTGCTGTTATGTGCAGGCGCCATGCTTGCATTCCTTGTGGTCAACAAAGGCTTTGCCTTTGTACTGCATGCTGATGACAGTGAAAATCAGGAGATCCTGACAGTTCCGATCCAGCAGCTTGCCAGAGTGTACAGTATGGAAGGTGACACCCTGACAGAGCAGCAGAAGGAGACGCTGTTTGAGATCCTGCCGGAGGAGGCATTGAAGCGCTACAATCCAAAGGTTTCTGATCCGGTCAAGGTGGACTTTGATAATGAAGCTTATGAAGCTGATAAGGGAAAGTACAGAAGGCTCTGGTCTGATCTTTTCAGGGAGCATCCCTTCGGGTATTTCAATGCCTGGTTTATGACCTCCTATGGATTCTGGTATCCCGGGGCAGTCATTGATGTGTATAAAGGAAATACCGTGTTTACGTTTACTTATGAAGGAAGCTCCTATTTTGGCTATGAGGTAGAGGAGCCGGGAGAGAGAAAGAGCCTGATCCCGCTGGTCGACAGGGCTTACCGTTTCCTTTCCCTTGATGAAAGGGCACAGGAGATTCCGCTTTTATCGCTGGTTCTGTCACCGGGAGCAATGTTTTTTCTGTGGACCTTTGTCCTTTGCTTTTTCTGGTATACAGGACAGGACAGGAAGCTGTGGCCATTCCTGTTTCCGGGACTGCTTTTCCTGACTGTACTGCTTGGTCCGACCTACCTTGTCAGGTATGTGGTCTTTCTGTGGGTGCTTCTGCCGGTGCTTTTGTGGGAGCTGTGCAGAAAATCAGAAAGAAAAGCAGCAGAAAAATGAGAAAAGGACGATGCCGGAATTTCCGGCAGGTTTGATAAATAGGGGTATCTGTGTTATACTACCCATGATTTTAAGGCAGCCTCCGGCTGCAGATAAGAGGACAGATGAACAAGACAATATATCAGAGCAGAGCTATACAGGCAGTGATCGTGATCATCGCAGCGATTCTGCTGCTCTTCATATGGCCGCTCCGCATTTTTAAAGAAACCGTTACAACCTCCGTAGGATCCCCTGCAGAAGAGATGCAGGCCTATACAGTGAATGAGGAGAGCATGGTCATGCAGACCATTGCCGCCCAGTATGACCATATGAACACCCTGCACCTTTATCTGGGAGCAGATGCACAGGGCAGTGATTTCTATGTCAGGATCCTTGACAAGGACTGGCAGCAGGTCTGCGAGGAAAAGGTGGATATTGACGAAGCTGCACTTCCCGGCTATCAGGAGGTGGAGATCGATGTAGATATGGAAGTCAATGCACTTTACTATATCATTGTACAGGGAGACCAGTCAGAGATTCAGGTCATGTCGGTTCCGGCAGCCATGACAGATATGCCGTTCCTTGGAGAACTGTATTATCAGGATGCATCCATGGATGGCATGAGCCTTGTGGCAGATTATGACTATGGCATGCCGCTCCGCAAGATGGGTATGCTGGTCTGCGGCGCAGCGATCATTATAGTGGCAGCACTTCTTCTGCTTCTGGTAAAGGGAATCTACCGGAACCGGGAAGATAAGCTGATCACTGTGGAAAAGGCCTTTAAGACGGTGATGAACCCTTTGGTCGCAGCAGGAACCCTTGCAGCATTAATTGCAACGTTCCGGGGTACCTTTAGTCACTATGCACTGGATAATACAGTATTTGTGATCAGTATTCTTTTCCTTTCAGTGATCCTGTTCTATGGGATCAACCACAGCAGAGAGGGACAGAATCCTGTGATCACGGCAGATTATTTGAAGAGTCATGCGGAAGATCTGTTCCAGTCCATCTGTATTGCAGGGGCACTGGCAGCCTGCTGTGAATATATGAGCGGTCTTTACGACATTCACCATGCTGTGGCAGAGCGGAAGGAAATGATCTGGTTTGCTCTTTCTGTGATCGCCATGTTCAGGCTGAAGGATATTTTCCGGGTATATAACCTGATCTATCTGGTGGCAGCAGGGATTGCAGGTCGTTCCTACTATCAGGCACATCTGACAGAGGATATGGATGACCTGAACAGACAGGTATTGAAATATACGGTATGGATCGCCATTCTGCTTGGCTTTATCGTGATCCGGACGGTGATCGCACTCTGCCAGAAGAAGCTGGCAAAGCCAAATGTATGGTACAGTGCCCTGCTTCTTGTTTTCTTTGCCCTGATCATTATTTTCAGGAATGGCAGATGGTGGACAGTTACCATGGCGGCTGCCTTTACGCTGCTGTATCTGAATTATGGGATGGGGGAGCATAAGGAACGCTTCCTGACCAATGTACTGCGTGGCGCTGTCCTGCAGTTTGTGCTGGCGACAGGCTACTGCCTGCTCCACAGACCCTATGTGACCTTCCGGAATGCGAGATATACCCATATTTTCCATACGGTCACCATCACGGCGACATATCTGACCATGATCGAGTGCGTGGCAGCAGTACTGCTTCTTACCAAGCTGACCAAAACGAGAAAGCTGAGAGATATCTGGAAGGAGCTTAGCTTCTTCGGGGTAGTTTCTTCCTATATGATATTTACTATGGCAAGGACTGCCTACTTTGCAGTGGGAGCCACGGTGCTCTTTGCCCTGATCCTGATTGCAGCAGGAAAGGGAAAAGCAAGACTTCTCAATATAGGAAAGAACTTTGGACTGTTAGTCCTTTCCGTGATCGTTCTTCTGCCTGTGACCTTTACCCTGCAGAGGAATATCCCGGCGCTTGTCAGTGAACCCTATCTGTATGAGATCGAGTATTCCATGTATTGTCCGGAGGATGTGATGAGAGGACGTCATGCGGATTCCAAGAATTTCATGAGAGTGGGCCGTTTTATTGATGTTTTCTGCGAAAAGATCTTCGGTATCCCGGAGGGAACCTTTGACATATACGGGGAGATCAAAGAATATCAGAGAACCCATCAGAAGCAGGTGGCATCGCTTAATTATGTGCCGTCTGTAGATGATCTTTACCCGGCAAAGGGCAGTGAGCTTCTGCTTGCCAGTGCAGGTGAGCTGGATGAAAATGGAAATCCGGTGGATATTCCGGAGGATAATGATTATACCAACGGCAGAGTGGATATCTACCGTTCCTATATAGAGCAGCTCAATATGACAGGACATGAGGAAATGGGAGCCGTGCTTGAGGATGGCGAGATCGCGACCCATGCCCATGATATTTATCTGCAGGTAGCCTATGATCATGGTATCCCTGTGGGTATCGTGTTTGTCCTGGTCGGGGCAGCAACCCTTGTGGCTTCCCTGATTTACTATGGAAAGCAGAAGAAAACGATCACCTATGCGGCGCTGCCTGCAGTGATCACAGTGGCAGTAGCAGTAGCGGGTATTGTGGAGTGGATCTATCATCTGTCCAATCCCTGTGGATATCTGCTGATGCTGGTCATCACGCCCCTTTTCTTCATGGAAAAGCAGGCTGCCAAATAACCGGAAGTGAAGGCACTATAGAAGGAAGCAAAACAAATCATGAAAAAAGATAAAAAAGTTTTTAACGTCAAAAAATTATATAGAAGAACCTTTCTGCTGATCTACGATATCATCAGTGTCATCGCCTGCAGCTATCTGGCGATCCTGATTCGTTATAATTTTGAACTGACAGAGATCCCGGGACATTTCCTGGCACCGGTCAACCGGTTCCTGCCACTGAATATACTGATCACGATTCTGATCCTGTATCTGTTCCGGATGTACTCCAGCATGTGGGTATTTGCCGGAGAAACAGAGCTCCAGAACCTGGTGATCGCCAGTGTGCTTTCTACGATCTGTTACAGCATCGGCATCCAGTTCTTCAGGATAAAGGGAGAGCAGGCGGTTCCTTCCAGCTATTACTTCCTGTATATGTTCCTGTTGATCAGCTTTATCTTCGCAAGCCGGTTTTCCTACCGCTTTTTCAGGAGTCTTAAGCATAAGCAGCAGAATAAGAACAACAGCATTGCCGTTATGGTGATCGGTGCCGGAGAAGCCGGAAATGCCATTATTAAGGAAATTGTAAACAGCAACTTTTCCACCATGGTCATCCGTTGTATCATTGATGATGACAAGGGAAAATGGGGACGGTTTATCCAGGGTATCAAGGTCGTCGGCGGCCGGGACAGAATCATGGAGTGTGCCGATATTTATAATATTGATGAGATCATCGTGGCCATGCCCTCTATTTCCAGGAAAGAGCTCTCTGAAATCCTGGATATCTGTAAGGAGACGAACTGTAAGCTCCGCTCCCTGCCAGGTATGTATCAGCTCGTAAACGGAGAAGTCAGTGTCAGCAAGCTGCGGGACGTAGAGGTAGAGGATCTGCTTGGAAGAGATCCCATTGAGGTAGATCTGAACTCGATCCTTGGATATGTTCAGGGAAAGAGGATCCTTATTACCGGGGGCGGCGGCTCGATCGGCAGTGAGATCTGCAGACAGATCGCAAGCCATAAGCCTTCCATGCTGATCATCGTGGATATTTACGAGAACAGTGCCTATGATATCCAGCAGGAGCTTCTTGGTACCTACCCGGATTTAAACCTGGTGGTGCTCATTGCCTCCGTGCGCAATACCAACCGGATGAACTGGATCTTCGAGCATTATAAGCCGGAGATCGTATATCATGCAGCAGCACATAAGCACGTGCCTCTGATGGAGACAAGCCCCAACGAGGCCATTAAGAATAACGTATTTGGCACCTTTAAAACAGCACAGGCGGCAGCCATGAACGGCGTCAGGAGATTTGTCATGATCTCTACAGACAAGGCGGTCAATCCTACGAATATCATGGGAGCCAGCAAGAGGATCTGTGAAATGATCATCCAGACCTTTAACCGCCACTATGATACGGAATTTGTAGCGGTCCGCTTCGGCAATGTTCTTGGAAGCAACGGCAGTGTGATTCCGCTGTTTAAGAAGCAGATTGCGGCAGGAGGACCTGTTACGGTAACAGACCCCAATATCATCCGCTACTTTATGACGATCCCGGAAGCAGTTTCCCTGGTACTGCAGGCAGGAGCCTTTGCAAAGGGCGGTGAGATCTTTGTTCTTGATATGGGGAAGCCGGTGAAGATCCTGGATCTGGCAAAGAACCTGATCCGGCTCTCCGGATACCGTGTGGATGAGGATATCAAGATTGAATTTACAGGACTTCGTCCAGGAGAGAAGCTCTATGAAGAGCTTCTGATGGCAGAAGAGGGCATGAAGGAGACCTCCAATAAGCTGATTCATATTGGTAAGCCTATTGAAATCAACGAAGAGGAGTTCTTTGTACAGCTTAAGCATTTGAAGGATGCTTCTGTCAGTGAAGACCAGGATATCAGGGAAATGGTACAGCAGATCGTACCGACCTATCATTTTAAAAAGGAAGATGCAAAGAAAGGAAGCGGAAACTGATGGAGAACAAGAAGATCTATTTATCCAGTCCTACCATGCATGGAGAAGAACAGAAATTTATTCAGGAGGCCTTCGATACCAACTGGGTAGCGCCTCTTGGACCCAATGTAAATGCCTTTGAAAAAGAGATGGAGGCTTATACCGGAGCAGCCCATGCCTCTGCCCTGAGTGCAGGGACAGCAGCCATTCATCTGGCGCTCCGTATTCTTGGGATTGGAGAAGGAGATCTTGTGTTTGCACCGACGCTGACCTTCAGTGCAACCTGTAACCCTATCGTTTATGAAAAGGCAACCCCCATCTTTATCGACAGTGAAGAGGATACCTGGAATATGTCACCGGCAGCACTGGAAAAGGCCTTTAAGACCTATGGAAAGCCCAAGGCTGTGATCGTGGTACACCTTTATGGTACACCGGCAAAGCTTTCCGAAATCATGGAGGTCTGTAACCGTTATCAGGTACCTCTCGTAGAAGATGCGGCAGAGTCCTTAAGCAGTACCTATGAAGGAAAGCAGACCGGAACCTTCGGAAAGATCGGTATTTATTCCTTTAACGGCAATAAGATCATCACCACATCCGGCGGCGGCATGCTGGTATCAGATGAGGAAGCGATCACGAAGAAGGCTACCTTTCTGGCCACCCAGGCAAGAGATCCTGCCAGATACTATCAGCATTCCCAGATCGGATATAATTATCGCATGAGCAATATCACTGCAGGGATCGGCAGAGGCCAGCTCCTGCATCTGGAAGAGCATAAGGCACTGAAAAAGAAGATCTATGCGGCTTATAAGGAAGCCTTTGCGGATATTCCGGAGCTTACCATGAACCCCATGAATGAAAAGGGAGATGCCAACTGCTGGCTTTCCTGTGTGACCATTGAAAAGGGATGCAGTGTGACACCGGATCAGATCATGGATGCGCTGGCAGCAGAGAATATTGAATCAAGGCCGATCTGGAAGCCCATGCATTTACAGCCGGTCTTTGCAGAATATGATTACGTCACCGAAAAGGACGGCTGCAGCGTAGCTGCGGATATTTTTGACAGAGGCTTCTGTCTGCCAAGCGATATCAAGAACACGGATGAAGATATGGATCGTATCATCCGGATCGTCAGAGGATGCTTCGGGAAATAGCCTGCAGGAGGAAAGTATGTACCGAAAGTGGATAAAAAGACTGTTAGATATCATCATTTCCGGCGCAGGGCTGCTGATCCTTTCTCCCCTGCTTCTGATCCTGTGGATCCTGGTACGGTGCAAGCTGGGTTCTCCGGTATTGTTTACCCAGGAAAGACCGGGCAGGAAGGAAAAGATCTTTAAGCTGTACAAATTTCGTACCATGACGGATGCAAGGGATGAAAAGGGAGAACTCCTTCCAGATGAAGTGAGACTTACCAGATTTGGAAAGCTTCTACGATCCACGAGCCTGGATGAGCTGCCGGAGCTGTTCAATATCTTTAAAGGAGATATGAGCCTGATCGGGCCAAGACCTCTGCTTGTGCGTTATCTGCCATATTATACGAAGGAAGAGAGAAGACGCCATGATGTCCGCCCGGGACTGACAGGACTGGCACAGGTAAACGGCAGGAATGCTCTTGGCTGGGAAGCCCGGTTTGCCTATGATATTGAATACGTAGATCATCTTACCTTCCTGATGGATCTTAAGATCATTGGCATGACGGTTTATAAGGTACTGAAACGTGCTGATACTCTTTCCGGAGATCAGCAGACCGTAGAAGATTTTGACAAATACAGATCGAAAGGACAGGCTGGCTGATTTGAAGGAAATCACACTTTTTGAAAAACCACTTCCGGTTACACCGGTTGTACCGCTGTCAGGTGACTATGGTAATAACCATTTTTATATAAAACGTGATGATATGCTGCCCTTCAGCTTTGGAGGAAACAAGGTAAGGAAAGCGGCGGAATTTTACAGGGAAATCAAAAACAGTGATACGGATGTAGTGATGACCTATGGCAGTAACAGCTCCAATCACTGCCGGATCATAGCGAATATGGCAGCCTCTATGGGACTTGCCTGTCATGTGATTTCGCCGGAGGAAAACCGGGAGAGACTGTATAACACTGCTTTTGTGGAGCAGCTTGGGGCAGTGATCGAGACCTGCCCGGTAACAAAAGTAGCAGAGACCATAGAAAACCGGAAAGCAGCCTACAGAAGGGAAGGAAAGCATCCCTATTTTATTATAGGCGGAGGACATGGCAGACCCGGTACGGAAAGCTATGTGAAGGCTTACCGGGAAATCTGTGCCTATGAAAAGGAAAACGGAATCTATTTTGACTATATTTTCCACGCATCCGGAACCGGCGCTACCCAGGCAGGACTTGTATGCGGACAGCTTCTTAACGGGGACAGAGACAGACAGATTGTTGGCATCAGCATTGCCAGGGAACAGGGTAGAGGCCGCACGGTAGTAAAGGACAGCATCCGGGAATATCTGGGAGAGCGTTTTGCAGAGCTGTACCGGGAGGATGCCCTTCTGTTTACGGATGAGTACCGGTTTGGCGGGTATGGAAACTACAGCGGGGAAGTACTTTCCCTGATAGACCGTGTTATGGAACGGGAAGGGATCCCCATGGATACCACTTATGTGGGAAAAGCATTTTACGGCATGTGTGCTTTTCTGAAGGAGCATGACATCAAAGACAAAAAGGTGCTTTTCATTCACACAGGCGGGACACCGCTGTATTTTGACCTGCTTCTGAAGACCGGAAGAAGATAAGAAAAGTGATACCGATACAGGAAAGGATTTTTCATATGAATATTTTGATCTTGAGTGCAGGAACGAGAAATAAGGTTGTGCAGTATTTCAAGGAAAATGTGGGTGCAGAGGGCAAAGTCATCGCTACAGACTGTTCCAATCTGGCACCGGCTGTGTATGAGGCGGATGCCTTTTATCTGGTACCCAGGATCACGGCACCGGGATATCTGGATCAGATCATTGAAATCTGTAAAAAGGAGAGTATTGACGGCGTCTTTTCCCTGATCGATCCGGAGCTGAGCCTTTTAGCAAAGGAAAGAGAAAAATTCCTTGCGGTTGGAACAACTCCTATCATATCCCCCTATGATCTTGTAGAGACCTGCTTTGACAAGTACCGTATGTATAAGCTGTTACAGGAAATGAATATTCCTACCGGCAGATGCTATGTGGATCTGGAAAGCTTTTTCCGTGACAAAGAGGCCGGTCTGATCTCCTATCCGGTTTTTGTAAAGCCAGTGAAGGGCAGTGCCAGCATCAATATCAATAAAGTGTCCAGTGATGAGGAGATCCGGGTGCTGTTCCATTTATATGATAATCTGATGATCCAGGAATTTATGGACGGACAGGAATACGGTGCTGATGTGTATATTGATATGATTTCCGGTAAATGCACTTCTATCTTTGTGAAAAAGAAGATCAAGATGCGGGCCGGCGAAACCGACAAATCCGTGTCCTTTAAAGATCCGGAGCTTTTCACTATGATACAGAATTTTGTGGAAAAGTGCGGATTTTGTGGTATGATAGATATTGATATTTTCAAAATAAATGGCGTGTATTATATCTCCGAGGTGAATCCCCGTTTTGGCGGCGGATATCCTCATGCCTATGAGAGCGGTGTGAATATGCCTGCTCAGGTTATTGCCAATCTGGCAGGAGAAGAGAATTCTGTTACGATCGGACAGTATGAAGAAGGCATCTGTATGATGAAATACAATGAGGTTGCCATTGTCCGTCTGAAGGATGAAGAAATCGTGGAAGGCTGATATGAAAAAAATACTGATACTTGCCAATTCCTCAGGAGGACTGTACGACTTCAGAAACGAGCTGGTACTCAGACTCTTAAAAAGCTATGAAGTAGTGGTCAGCCTGCCGGATGATGTCAGGACCAGGGAACTTGCAGAGGAAGGATGCAGGGTGATCCATACGGCGATCAACCGCCGTGGCGTGAACCCGAAGGAGGATATTTCCCTTCTCTTATCCTACCGGAGGCTGATCCAGGATGAAAAACCGGATCTGGTGCTGACCTATACGATCAAACCAAATATTTACGGCGGCTTCTGCAGCCGGATGGCCAGAGTGCCCTATGTGGAGACAGTGACAGGACTTGGCAGCAGCTTTGAAAAAAAGGGATTATTCCTTCACATGATCGTTGCCATGTATCGCACAGCACTGAAAAAGGCGGAATGTATCTTTTTTCAGAACGAAGAAAACAGACAGATCTTTGAAAACTATCATATCAGAGGAAAGCAGACAAAGCTGGTTTCCGGTTCCGGTGTGAACCTGAAACGGCATACCATGGAGCCTTACCCGGAAGGAGATACGACTATTTTTCTGTATGTGGGCCGCATGATGAGGGAAAAGGGGATTGAGGAGCTGCTTGCCGCAGCAGAAGCCCTTCACAGTGAGAAAACACAGTTCTGGCTTCTTGGATATCCTGATGAGGACTATGAGGAAAAGCTGCAGAAAGCAGAAAAAGAGGGCTGTATCAGACTGCTTACTTTTGATCCTGATGTGCATGGCTATCTGGCGAAGGCTTCTGCACTGGTGCTTCCCAGCTATCATGAAGGCATGAGCAATGTGCTGATGGAAGCTTCCGCAACCGGAAGGCCGGTGATCACAACTACAGTCAGCGGCTGTAAGGAAGTCTTCGAGGAAGGTGTGACAGGCTTTGGATGCCGGAAAGAAGACAGTGAAGATCTGATCCGGGCACTGGAGAAGTTCCTTGCTCTCCCGTTGGGAAAACGTGCAGAAATGGGACGAAAAGCCAGAGAAAAGATGGAACGTGAATTTGACAGAGAAAAGGTGGCAGATGCCTACCTTCAGGAAATAAACACAATACTTGAGAAAAGAGGATAAAGGAATGGATTTATATGAAAAGCTGTTAAGTGGGGAAGAAAAGCTTTCCCTTGTTGGACTTGGCTATGTGGGAATGCCCATTGCCGTGGCTTTTGCCAGAAAGATCAAGGTAGTAGGCTTTGACCTGAATGAAAAGAAGATCGAATTATACAAGGCGGGCGTGGATCCTACCAACGAAGTGGGCGGTGAGGTGATCAAAAACACAACCGTGGAATTTACGGCAGATCCTTCTAAACTGAAGGAAGCAAAGTTCCATATTGTAGCCGTTCCCACACCGGTCAACCCCGATCATACACCGGATCTGACACCGGTAGAAGGAGCCAGCAGGATCCTTGGACAGAATTTGCAGAAGGGCTCTGTAGTAGTATTTGAATCTACGGTATATCCTGGTGTTACCGAGGATATCTGCGTGCCGATCCTTGAGAAGGAATCCGGCCTTAAGTGCGGCGTAGATTTCAAAATCGGTTATTCACCGGAGCGTATCAATCCCGGTGACAAGGTACACAGGCTGGAGACCATCACCAAGATCGTATCCGGTATGGATGAAGAAACACTGGATACTGTTGCCAAGGTATATGAGCTTGTTGTAGAAGCCGGCGTACACCGTGCAGAATCCATTAAGGTAGCAGAGGCTGCAAAGGTCATTGAGAACAGCCAGAGAGATATCAATATCGCTTTCATGAATGAGCTTTCCATTATCTTTAACAAGATGGGAATTGATACCAAGTCTGTACTGGAAGCAGCAGGAACCAAGTGGAACTTCCTGAAGTTCCAGCCGGGTCTTGTAGGCGGACACTGCATCGGCGTAGATCCCTACTATCTGACCTATAAGGCAGAGGAGCTTGGCTACCATTCCCAGATCATCCTGTCCGGACGCCGGATCAATGATGATATGGGTAAATATGTGGCAGAATCACTGGTAAAGAACCTGATCAAGGCAGACATCCCGGTTAAGGGAGCCAAGGTGGCTATCCTTGGATTTACCTTCAAGGAGAACTGTCCGGATACGAGAAATACCAAGGTGATTGATATTTATAAAGAACTGCAGGAGTATGGAATTACCCCTGTTGTCGTAGATCCTGCAGCAGATGCAGATGAGGCAAAGCGTCTGTATGGCATTACCTTCAATACCATGGATGATGTGAAGAATATGGATGCTGTGGTCGTGGCAGTTGCCCATAAGCAGTTCCTTTCTCTGGATAAGAAGACGATCAGCAGCTTCTTTAATCCGGCACATCAGAAGAAGGTATTCAGTGATATCAAGGGAATCTATGACAGAAAAGAATATCTGACAGATGATTATATTTACTGGAGACTGTAAGAGACAGAAAAGAGGACGAATATGAGCTTTCGAGAACTGAAATTTGACAAAGATGCCGTTTTTCTTGTGACAGGTGGTGCCGGTTTTATCGGCTCCAACCTGTGTGAGGCGATTCTGGAGCTGGGATATACAGTAAGATGCCTTGACAACCTTTCCACCGGAAAGCTGGAAAATATAGAGCCTTTTATGGAGAATCCGAAGTTCACCTTTATCAAAGGAGACATCCGGGAGCTGGAAACCTGCATGAAGGCGACAGAGGGTGTGACCTATGTACTGAACCAGGCAGCCTGGGGCAGCGTTCCGAGAAGTATTGAAATGCCGCTTCTGTATGAGGAGATCAATATCCGTGGTACCTTAAACATGATGGAGGCCTCCAGACAGAATGGAGTAAAGAAGTTTGTATATGCTTCCAGTTCCTCTGTTTACGGAGATCATCCGGTGCTTCCCAAGAAGGAAGGACACGAGGGTAAGCTTCTTTCTCCCTATGCACTGACCAAAAGGGTGGATGAGGAATACGGAAGACTGTATAAGGTTCTCTATGGACTGGATACCTATGGCATGCGTTACTTCAATGTATTTGGACGCAGACAGGATCCTAACGGCATGTATGCCGCTGTCATCCCGAAGTTCATCAAGCAGCTGATGAACGGCGAAGTTCCCACGATCAACGGTGATGGCAGACAGTCCCGTGACTTTACGTATGTTGACAACGTGATCGAAGCTAACCTGAAGGCCTGTCTGGCAGGTTCAGAGGCAGCAGGAGAAGCTTTCAATATCGGTGCCGGCGGCAGAGAGTATCTGATCGATGTTTACCATCAGCTCTGTGATGCCCTTGGCAAACAGGTTGAACCGAACTTCGGACCAGACCGGGCAGGTGATATCCGGGATTCCAATGCAGATATCAGCAAGGCAAGAGAGCTGCTTCATTATGATCCGGAATATGATTTTGCCAAGGGAATCCACCTGGCAATCAACTGGTATAAGGAAAATTTATGAAAATCGCAGTAAGATTAGATGACATTACACCTGATATGGACTGGCAGCGCTTTTTTAGGTTTAAGGCGTTGCTGGATCAGTATCAGGTGAAACCGCTTATAGGGGTTGTTCCGGACAACCGGGATGAGAACCTGAGGGGCAGCAGCGAAAGCAGAAAGGATGCACCGGCGGACTTTTATGCTTATATCAGAGGTCTTCAGGAAGAAGGCTGGTCTGTGGCTCTTCATGGCATGAACCATGTATACAGTACAAAGAAAGGCGGCCTGTTTCCTTTAAATGACTTTTCTGAATATGCGGGAAAGCCTTATGAGGAGCAGAAAGAGATGATCACAAGGGGAAAGCAGATCCTCGAAGAGCATGGTGTGCATACCGATCTGTTCATGGCACCGGCTCATTCCTATGACAGAAATACACTGCGGGCATTGAAAGAAAATGGCTTTCAGGCACTGACAGATGGCTTTGGAGAACAGCCTTACCTCTGGCAGGGACTGACCTTTTATCCCATTTCCTTCCGGCTTTCTGATACCCTGAAAAAGAAAAAGGGATATTCCACCATGGTGGTTCATACTGGAACCATACAGGAAAATGAGCTGGCAGGCTATGAGAAGAGATTCCGGATGGAAGGCGTTACATGGATCAGCTATGAGGAATACCGGAAGGTGGCGGCTGTGAAACGGGGATTTTCCGGGCGGATCCGGGAATATCTGATGGCTAGGGCGAAGTTTTTGCTTGTGAGGCTGCATCACTGAAAAGAGAAAGGATAGAAAGCATGGGAGAAGCAGTACGGGTACTCCATGTACTTGGCAATACCAACCTTGGTGGAGCAGAGAGCAGGATCATGGATCTGTACCGTCATACAGACCGAAATCGTGTACAATTTGATTTTCTGGTGCATTCCGGAGAAGAAGGCTTTTATGAAAAGGAGATCAGGGAACTAGGAGGACGTATTTTCCGGGTTCCCCGTTTTCGTATCTATAACTATTTTTCTTATCGGAAAGCACTGAAGGAATTCTTTCAGGAGCATCATGAATTTGCCCTGATACAGGGACATATGACGAGCACAGCGGCCATCTATCTTCCAATCGCAAAGAAAGCAGGTGTAAAGAAAACCGCAGCCCACGCGAGAAGCTCCGGAGTGGATAAGGGGCTTAAAGGTACCATGACACGGTTCCTTCGGAGAAACCTGGCAGATAAGGCAGATTATCTCTTTACCTGTTCTGAGCTTGCAGGGATTTCCGTTTATGGAGAAAAAGCAGTTCAGGAAGGAAAGACGATCTTTATCCCTAATGCGATCGACTGTGCAGGGTTTACCTTTGACCCGGAAAAAAGGAAAAAGATGCGTGAGGAGCTTGGGCTTGCAGATGCCCTTATCATCGGGCATGTGGGAAGATTTCACTATGCCAAAAACCATGAATACCTGCTCCGGGTGTTCGCAGAGCTGTGCCGGATGAGTGCTGGAGCAGGTGGCAGCACAGCAGAGACCGGAGCTGATCAGAAGTATCATTTGATTTTACTGGGAGAAGGACCTCTCATGGAGGATACCAGAAAGCTGGCAGAAGAGCTTGGCGTGGCAGACAAGGTACATTTTCTTGGAAATCACAAGAATATCGCCGATTATTATCAGGCTATGGACTATTTTGTATATCCGTCTCGGTATGAGGGTATGCCAGGAACCATTGTGGAAGCGCAGGCAAGCGGTCTGCCGTGTCTGATGAGCGATACGATCTGCCGGGAAGTGATAGCGACAGAGCTGGTAGAAACGATGAGCATAGAGGAAGAGCCGAAGGCCTGGGCAGAGGGATTACAGCGGCGGATTGATGCTTTAGTGTCCAAACAGGAGAACAGGGAAAAATACGCTGCAAAAATGGCGGCAGCCGGCTTTGATGTGCAGGCTCAGGCAGAAAGGATGATGCGCTTTTATGAAAGCGGAAGGTGGGAAAATGAGTAAAAGAAAATTGATGCTGATCAGTCCCATGCTTCATCAGGGCGGTTTTGAAAGGGTGTGCGTCACTACGGCGAGACTGCTGCAGCCGTATTTTGATGTCACCATTGTAATCTTTGATTCTGCCAATATTGCCTATGACGTGGAAGGACTTTCCATTATTGATATCCAGATGGGTGTCCGTAAGGGAAAGCTGCAGAAGATCCTGAATATTATCAGAAGATCCCGGAAAGTGCGTAAGCTGAAGAAGGAAATACAGCCCGAGATCGCCTACAGCTTCGGACCGACAGCCAATATGGTCAACGCCTTTTCCAAGACGGGTAAGGAGAAGGTCTGGCTTGGACTTCGGAACTACACCGATGTAGAAGAAGAGACTAAGATGCGTCTTCTGGTGAAAAAGGCAGACCTGATCGTATGCTGCTCCAGAGATATTGAGAAATTTATAAAAATTAAATATAAATTTAATAATACAGCAGTGCTGTATAATCTCTATGATGCGGATACGATCCGGAAGGAGGCAGCCGCATCAGATCCGCCGCTTCCTTTTGCAGAAGAATTGAAAGGAGTAGGAAGCCTACAGCAGGAACCTGGGCAGCTCCGCTATCTGGTATCCATGGGAAGAGACGATCCCATGAAGGGCTTCTGGCATATGATCAAGGCATTTAAGCTGGTGCACAATCAAATACCGGAAGCAAGACTGATCCTAATGGGAGCCGGAACCTTCCAAAAATATAAAACACTGGCAGAACAGCTTAAAATAACTGATGCAATTTATTTTGCCGGCATGCGGAGGGATCCTTACGCACTTCTGAAATACGGGGAAGTATATCTGCTTACCTCTGCCAACGAAGGATTTCCTAATGCACTGGTAGAAGCCATGACTCTTTCCTTGGCACCTGTCAGCACCAACTGTCTGACGGGGCCGGCAGAGATCCTCGTAAGGAATGGAGACACTGCTTCTCTGAATGATCAGTTTACAGAGAAACAGAAAGAAAAAGAAACACCTGTTATATATGGAGATTATGGAATCGTAGTACCGGAAATGCAGAAGGAGGAGAATCTGGATCCAGCAGATATTACGGAGGAAGAGAGAAATCTAGCAGATACTGTGATAAGGCTTTTGCAGGATGAGAAGCTGCTGCAAAGCTACCGCCAGACGGCTGCCAGGCGGGCAGGAGATTTTACCTATGAGAAATATCTGGAGCAGTTTCTGAAGCTGGCTGAAGAATAAGTGGGAAAAGGTGATTATTGAGGGGTATATGACTGTGACAGACGGAGGAATTACTTTGGCTAAACCCTTTAGGCATAAAACATTGGAAGAAAGAGCATCTGAATATAATGGCAGGTTAATGCTTGATGGGGAATATGATTTTGGAGAGCCCGTTGGCAGAGAGATGTGGAAAGAAGACTGTGCCTGGGCAGGGATCACCCCGCAGACTTGTGAGAGATTGTCAGATGTGATAAAATGAGCAGAAAGATTGTGGAAAAACGGGAGCATTATGAGAAAACTTCTATTTCATTTAAACTGCTTTGAGCAGGGCGGCGCAGAGCGTGTGGTATCCAACCTGGTGAACCAGCTGGTTCAGGAGGATTATGAAGTGATCGCTGCCACGGAATGGCAGGGAGAAGTGGAATTTGCGCTGGATCCCAAGGTAAGGCGGATATCAGTCGGACTTCGGCCAGAGGATGAGGAAAAGAGCAGGATAGCCAAGATCTATCTGCGCTTTGCCTATCTTCACAGACTGATCAGAGAGGAAAAGCCGGACGTGGTGATCTCCTTTACCAGAAGACCGAACTACAGGGCACTTGTATCAGCCATAGGCACGCATGTACCGGTGATCCCGGCTGTGCGCCAAGATCCGAAATCCTATTATAATACCTGGGCAGACAAGTTTTTGATGCCGACATTATACCGGCTGGCAAAGGGCTGTGTGTTCCAGACAGCAGAACAGATGAGTTATTTCCCAAAATCCCTTCAGAAAAGATCCAGGATCATTCTGAATCCTGTCAATGATAAATATCTGCAGGCAGAAATACCGCAGCAGAAGGAGAAAGTGGTTGTACAGTCTGGGCGACTGGTTGATTTTAAGAATCAGGCCATGCTTTTCAGGGCATTTATCAAGGTTCATGAGAAGCATCCGGATTATATATTGAAGCTGTATGGACCGGATTCCGGGGATGGCACCAGGGAAAAGCTGGAGGAGATCATTCGTCAGAATCATGCAGAAGAGTATATGCTTCTGATGGGCGGCAGCGATGAATTGCAGAGGGAACTGCCAAAGGCAGAGATCTATGCCTTTTCTTCTGATTATGAGGGAATGCCCAATGCCCTGCTGGAGGCTATGACCCTCGGCATGCCGGTTGTAGCGACCGATTGTCCCTGCGGCGGCCCTGCTACTGTGATCGAGAATGGGGTCAATGGTATCCTGATCCCGGTCGGAGATGAGAAGGCCATGACAGAAAACATCAACCGTCTGATCGAGGATGAAGAATTAAGAGAAGGACTGGCAGGAGAAGCGCTCCACATCAGAGAAAGGATCAATGGACAGGCTATTCTGCAGCAATGGAAAGAATATATAGAGGAAGTACTTAAGTAGAACAGACAGGAGCAGGATCATATGTGTGGAATATGCGGATTTGTATCCAAACAGAATATTACACGGGAACAGCTTAAGATCATGAATGATACGATGATCCACAGAGGACCGGATGACAGCGGAGAAGAGATTTATCCCATCCGAAACGGTTACCAGGTGGGTCTGGCACAGAGAAGACTTTCCATTATGGATCTGTCTCCTTTGGGACACCAGCCCATGCATTCGGCAAATGGCCGCATCAGTGTAGTCTACAATGGAGAAATCTATAATTTTCAGGAGCTGAAGGAGGAACTTAAGGATTATCCTTTCCGTTCTACCTGCGACACGGAAGTGATCATAGCAGCCTACCTGAAATGGGGCATTGACTGTATCAGCAGGCTGAATGGCATGTTTGCCATCTGCATTTTTGACAGAGAAGATGATACCGTTTATCTGGTAAGGGACAGAATTGGCAAGAAGCCATTGTATTATGAGCTTTCAGACGGGAATCTTATCTTTGGTTCAGAGTTAAAGCCACTGATGGCAAGAGAGGGCTTTCAGAAAAGGATCCGGAAGGATGTACTGTCAAGGTACCTTTTCCAGCAGTATATCAATGCACCGGACAGCATTTTTGAGCAGGTTTACAAGCTGGAGCCGGGCGGTATCCTGCAGTTCCATTATGGAGAGGTAAAAACCTGGAAATACTGGGATATTAAGAATGTCTATCATGAGATGAGAAAGAATCCTGTGACGGATTATGAGCAGGCAAAGAGTGAATTAAAGGCACTGCTGCAGAAGGCTGTGAAAAGCCGTATGATCGCAGATGTTCCGCTGGGAGCCTTTTTAAGCGGCGGTTATGATTCTTCCCTGATGACAGCTATGGCACAGGAAGCAAGCAGTGAGCCGGTTAAGACCTTTTCCATCGGTTTCCATGAAGAGAGATATAATGAAGCAGGATATGCCAGAGCAGTGGCAGAACATCTTGGCACAAAGCATACCGAGATGATCATAGATGAAGCGGAAATGTTCAAACTGGTGGAGAGTATCCCGAAGTATTATGATGAACCCTTTGCGGATTCTTCCCAGATCGCAACCATGCTGGTGTCAAAGCTTGCCAGAGAGCAGGTAACGGTTGCGCTTTCCGGGGATGGCGGCGATGAGTTTTTCTGTGGCTATAATATTTATGAAAATGTCAGACAGGCACAGAGACTGGATGTGCTTGGCGGTATGGTGCACGGGATATGTAATCTGCCAGGCCTAAAGCAGGCAGGACTGGAAGGAAAGCTGCCTTTCCGGGTAAGAGTAATTGCCGGAAACCGTGGTAAAGAAAGCAAGACCCAGTTTGGCGCAGGAAATTATGTGACAAGAGCACAAAAAATGGTGCTCGGCGAAGGACAGCCCTGTCATTTTGAAATAGAAAGTGAATATGGGGTATCAGACTGGCAGATCCGCCGGATGCTTCTGGACATGGATACCTATCTGCCGGGTGATATTCTCTGCAAGGTAGACCGTGCATCCATGAAATATTCCCTGGAAGCAAGATGCCCGATCCTGGATAAGGAAGTCATGGAGTATTCCTTCCGGATGGATCATTCCCTGAAGTATGATAAGGGGAATAAAAAGCGGATCCTGAAGGATATTGCCTATGATTATATTAAAAGAGAGCTTCTTGACAGACCAAAGGTTGGCTTTGGCGTGCCAATGGATCAGTGGCTGAGAGGACCTTTAAGGGAACAGCTTACAGATATGTGCAGCAGGGAATACTTAAAGAAGCAGGGAATCTTTGATGCTGATTTTACCGCCGATATGATAGAAGGCTATATGAAGACCGGAGATAAGGGACCGGCTACCGGAGAAAATTATTCCAAGCTGACCTGGTCCTTCTTCACCTTCCAGCAGTGGTATCAGACCTATATGAAATAAGGGAGCTGTGGATCCATGCATGTGGCAATGCTGATAGGGGCGCTGACAAAGGGCGGCGCAGAGCGGGTACTGGTGAATCTGGCTGCAGATCTGACAGAAAAGGGCCATGAGGTCACCATGGTGACCCAGTATAAAAAAGAAAATGAATATCCGCTTCCAGATGGTGTAAAGCGTGTGATCTCAGATATCACAGAAGAGGAAATCACGGGAAGCCGCATTGTGAACTTTGGACGCCGCTTCGTGAAGCTGCGTATGATCTGGAAGACAGAAAGGCCGGATGTGATCCTCTCCTTTATCGGAAAGAATAATATGATGGCGATCCTGACAAGCCGGTTCCTCCATATCCCGGTAGCGGTATCTGTCCGGGCAGAGCCTGCACTTGAATATTACAATGGCTGGATGCGGTTTATGGCAAGACATTTGTTTGCGTCAGCAGATGGCGTGATCCTGCAGACCAGACAGTGCTTTTCCTTCTTTCCAGAGAAGGTGCAGAAAAAGGCAGTGATCCTTAAAAACCCGATCAACAAGGCTTTTTTCAGACAGCCTTACCGGGGAGAAAGGGAAAAGACCATCGTGGCAGTAGGCAGGGTGGATGAAAATAAGAATCATGAGCTGCTGATCCGGGCTTTTGCCGGAATTGCCGGGGAGTTTCCGGATTACAGTCTTAAGATCTATGGTGAAGGGGATCAGAAAGAAAGGCTTCAGCACCTGATCCATGAGCTTTTACTGGAAAAGCAGGCTTTTATGATGGGAGCAACCAGTGACGTAGCAGGTGTTATTGAAAGGGCGAGACTCTTCGTCCTTCCTTCTAATTCTGAAGGCGCCCCTAATACTTTGATCGAAGCCATGCTTCTGGGACTTACAGTGATCTCCACAGACTGCCCCTGCGGCGGTCCGGCAGAGCTGATCGAAGATGGAAAAAACGGATATTTGATTCCGGTTGGTGATACACAGAAATTGCAGGAAAAGATGCAATATTTGCTAAACCACTTGCAGATAGCCGATGAAATCGGTGAGAATGCTGCAAAAGCAGCTGCTATTTTTAAACCGGAGGTGGTTTATGGTGAGTGGGAGAATTACCTGTATTCCCTGACAAAACTGGGGAAATGACACTATAGAAAAGACTGGAGGAGGACTTCATGTGCGGAATTGCAGGATTTTGCAGCTTTGATGGAGACAGAAAAAGAAATATAGAGAAGATGAAGGCGCGGATGCTGCACCGGGGACCGGATGCAGGAGGAAGCTATTTCTCTGAGGATGGTCAGGTAACACTGGGGCACAGAAGACTTTCCATCGTGGATCTGTCTGAGAATGGGGCACAGCCCATGACCTCACACAGCGGCAGATATGTCATTACTTATAATGGAGAGATTTATAACTATAAGAAGCTTTCTGACAGATTGCTTTCCGAGGGAAAGGTCAGTGCATTCCGTGGCACCTCTGATACAGAGGTACTTCTGGAGTCCTTTGAGACCTATGGGATAGAAGAGACCCTTGCATTCTGTAAGGGAATGTTTGCCATCTGTCTGTATGACAGGAAAGAGCAGTGCCTGTATCTGATGCGTGACCGCATAGGAGAAAAGCCCTTATACTACGGTATGGTAGGCAGAAGCTTTGTGTTTGCCTCTGATATAGGATGTATTTCCGTACTGGATGGCTTTGACAATCCGATCAACCGGGAGGTGCTTGACCTGTACTTTATCCATGGTTATATTCCAGCTCCTTATTCCATTTATGAAAAGATCTATAAGCTGGAAGCAGGAACCTTTGCGAAAATTAAATTGCCATTTAATAACATGGATGATGTTGCTGTAAAGCCCTACTGGTCAGTAGCAGAGGCAGCAAAGAAGGGGCAGGCAAACCTCTTTAAAGGAAGCCGGAAGGAAGCTGCAGATGAGCTGGAGAGACTGTTAAAGGAGGCCATTGCTGAGCAGATGGTGGCAGATGTGCCGGTAGGAGCCTTCCTGTCAGCAGGTATTGACTCCAGTACGATCGTGGCGCTGATGCAGGATCTGAATAAGGGAAAGGTGAAGAGCTTTACCATTGGCATGGATGAAGAGGGATATAATGAAGCCACCTATGCCAAGGAGATCGCACAGCATCTTGGAACAGAACATACAGAGCTTTATATTACAGAAGCAGATGCGAGGGCTGTTGTTCCTAAGCTTTCTGAAATGTTTGGAGAGCCATTCGCAGATTCCTCCCAGATCCCGACGTATCTGGTAAGTAAGATGACGAGGGAGCATGTGACGGTATCCTTAAGCGGGGATGCCGGAGACGAGCTGTTCTGCGGCTACACCTCCTATGCATCTGTGGAGCGGATCTGGAATAAAATGAAGGGTGTGCCTTATTTTATCAGGAAGCCCTGCAGTGAATTGGTCATCCACAGTCCGCTGGCGAAAAAACCGATTTACCGGATCAAGGGGACACTGCTTGGAGCGAAAGGACCTTCTGATCTTTATATCTGTTCCTATGAGACAGATCCTCTGACAAAGCAGATTTCCTTAACGAAAGGGAACTGCAGCTATAAATACAGTGAATATGATCCTCATTTTCTTGAGGAAACAAACCATAATATCATGCTGATGGATATGGAAATGTATCATCCTGACGATATCCTGGTGAAGGTGGACCGGACGGCCATGGCTGTTTCGCTGGAAACAAGAGTGCCGATGCTTGACAGGGATGTGGTTGAATTTGCCTGGACACTCCCCATTGATTATCTGCGGGAAGGCAAGCGTGGCAAGCTGGTGCTCCGCGATGTACTTTACCGGTATGTGCCGGAGGAAATGATGGAGCGTCCCAAGAAAGGCTTCAGTATCCCGGTGGAGAAGTGGCTAAGAAGCGGAGAGCTTCGTGACTGGGCGGAGACACTTCTTAATGAGAAAACGATCCGTGAACAGGGGATCCTGAATGCAGATGTGGTGAAAAAGATCTGGAGCGACTTTACAGAAAAGGGAGAATGGCGGATCCAGATCTGGTACATTCTCATGTTCCAGGATTTTATGGCACACCGGTTTATATAAGAAGGAAGGCAAGTATCAGCTTATGATCATTATCAGAATGACAGGGGGCCTTGGCAACCAGATGTTTCAGTATGCTCTTTATGAGAAGCTGAGATCCATGGGAAAAGAAGTAAAATTTGATGATATCAATGAATACCGGGGTGAGAGGGCAAGACCGATCATGCTTGCGGTCTTTGGTATCACCTATCCAAGAGCTGACTGGAATGAGATCACGGCTTTTACAGACGGATCCATGAAATGGAAGAACCGGATCCGGAGGAAGCTGCTTGGACGAAGAGCAATTGAATACGAAGAGCAGGGATTTTTTGACCCAAAGGTACTCACCTTTGATAATATGTATTTAAAGGGAGCCTTTCAGAGTGAACGCTACTTTGCCGATATCAGGGATGACATCCAAAAGCTTTATACATTTCCTGAGCTGGACGAAATGCACCTGCCTGAAAAGCTGTATGTGGCTACAGAGGAGTATCTGCAGAAGATAAAGAGCGGAAGCTCTGTCGGTCTTCATATGTACCGCAGTGATTCCCGTACGGATGAAGAGCTGTATGAGGGGATCTGTACTGAGAAATACTATGAGGGTGCGGTACGCTTTATGCAGGATAAGGTAAAGAATGCCACCTTTTATATTTTCAGCAATGAGCCAAAGTGGGTGAAAAACTGGGTAGAAGGCCTGATCGAAAGCCAGCAGACCGAAGAAATGAGTAAAGAAGAGAAGGCGGCACTCAGGGAAAAATTTATCCTGGTAGAGAGCAATACAGAGTATACTGGATATTTGGATATGATGCTGATGAGTAAATGTGATCACAGTATTATCAGCAATTCCAGCTTCAGCTGGTGGAGCGCCTATCTGAATACCAATCCGGACAAGATCGTGGTAGCGCCTGACCGATGGAAAAACAACGTGGAAAGTGCAGATATCTATACAGATGGAATGGTTCTGATCGATCCGAGGGGCAGGGTGAACCGAAAGGAGCGTAAGGAATCATGAACATAATCAGAATGACAGGCGGCCTTGGGAATCAGATGTTTCAGTATGCATTGTATCTGAAGCTGAAGGAAATGGGCCGTGAAGTGAAATTTGATGATGTAACGGAGTATGCAGGCAGGGAGAATGCAAGACCGATCATGCTGTGGTGCTTCGGCATTGATTATGAGAGGGCTACAGGTAAAGAACTGAATACCATAACAGACGGGTTTATGAGACCCGTGGACAGGATCCGGAGGAAGCTGTTTGGGAGAAAAAGTCTGGAATACCAGGAGAATGGCTGCAATTTTGATCCGGTGGTATTGCAAAAGGAGCCGGCATATCTTACCGGCTATTTTCAATCTGAGAAATATTTTGCAGATATGAAGGATAAGGTGAGAAATGCCTTTACCTTTACGGACAGGGTGTATAAGATCCTTAAGCAGGATGGCTTTGGACCGGTTCTTGATCAGATTGAGAGCTGTGAATCCGTCAGTGTGCATTTCAGACGGGGAGATTATGTCAGCGGCAGTGCGATCTATGGGGGCAACTGTACCGACGCCTATTACCGGAAAGCGATCGAAGAGATCAGAAAAATACATCCTGATGCCACATTTTTCCTGTTCAGTAATGATGCGCCTTACGTGAAGGAATGGGTCCAAAGGTTTTATCCGGGAGATCCGGCTTTTTTTGTTATTGAGGGGAGCGGCGAAGAAAAGGGATATCTGGATCTACTTCTGATGAGCAGATGCAGGCATCAGATCGTGGCCAATTCCAGCTTCAGCTGGTGGGGAGCCTATCTGGATGCTTTCCCTGAAAAAATGGTGTTCGCACCGGCGAGGTGGTTCAATAATCAGGATTGCCAGGATATTTATACGGAAAATATGATCCGTATTGATGCAGAGGGAAATCTGGAGGATGAATAAATGTATCAGTCCGAGCTTTTGATATCCGTTATTGTGACGGCTTACAATATAGAAAGATATCTGCCAAGATGTCTGGACAGTCTGATCGCACAGACCTACCAGAGACTGGAGATCATTGTAGTGGATGACGGATCTACAGACAGGACGGGACAGATCTGTGACAGATATGCAGCAGAGTGTCCCCGTATTTCTGTGATCCACAAGGAAAATGGAGGTCCCTCTGCTGCCAGGAATGCCGGTGTTAAGATCGCAAAGGGCGATTATATCGGCTATGTGGATGGTGATGACTGGGTGGAGCCGGATATGTACGAGGAAATGCTGAGAGCCTGTACGGATCTGCAGGTACCGGTGGCGATCTGCACCTACAGACAGGTTGGAGAAGGTGCTGAAAAGATCCATCCCACAGGAAATGTGATGCTGCTTGACAGAAACCGGGCACTTGAGGTGTATATCTGCGACCAGGAGCAGTATCACATCTATCCGTCTGTCTGGAGCAAGCTTTTCCGCAGGGATATCATAGAGAATATCAGCTTCAGGGAGGGAAGGAAATCCGAGGACATCATGTATACCACGATGGCTCTGGTACAGGCGGAAAGCTGTGCCTTTCTTGATACACCTTATTATAATTACATGGTGGACAGGCAGGGCAGCATCATGAATGAGAGACTTCACGAGCGCCGCTTCCAGGATGAGATCCCTTTCTGGAGGGAGCAGGAGAGCTATCTGGCAGAGCATGGCTTCACAGAGCTGGCTGATAAGTCTTATTATTATTTCTGCAAGCGGATGCTTTATTATTTCCTGGATTTTAAGACAAGGGGCATGAAGGAGTCGGCAAGGAGGATTGCAGAGATGCTGACCGGAGAAAAGAAAAGGATCCGGGAGATCTACAGGAGCAGCTATGTGGCACAGGGTGACCGGGCAAGAATGGCACTGTTTCTGAAAAGCCCGGAGATATATTATGACGTGGTGAAGCTTTATGACAGGGTGGTCATCCCGATGAGAAGTAAGGCGTGATCATGCAGGATGGAGCATGCTGTATACAGCAGTGAAAAATAAAAACAGATGGGAACAGACAAATGAAAAAGACAATCATTGTCATGCCGGTTGCAAATGAAGAAAACACAATGGGACAGATCCTGGATGAAATCCTTGCCCTGCCCTACGATAACCTGTATATCTATCCGGTAGTTGACAGCTATTCTAAAGACCGTACCGAGGAGATCATAAGAGAAAGAGAAAAAGCTTCAGATAAGGTAAAATGTATCTTTTACCAGGAATCCACCGGGGTGATCAGCTGCTATCTGGAGGGCTTTAGGCAGGCGCTTGAGGATGGGGCAGAACAGGTGCTGGAAATGGATGGCGGCGGAAGTCATCTGCCGGCGGAAATACCACAGTTTCTCGACAGACTGGAAGAAGGGTATGACTGTGTCTGGGGATCCCGGTTTATGGAGGGCGGCTCCATGAGGGAGCAGCCATTATACAGGAGAATATTAAGCTTTGGCGGGACCTTTCTTTCCAATCTGATACTTGGAACGAGGCTGCAGGATATGACAAGCGGATTCGAGGCATTCCAAAGAGAGGTGCTGGAGAAGCTGGAGCTCTCTCATTTTCTTTCCACCGGGCATATGTACCAGACAGAGATGCGCTTTTACTGCAGGAACCTGAATACTGTGGAGGTGCCGATCCATTATGTGGGTACGGCATCCAGTCTGAAGGGCAGCTCTGTTACAGAAGCTCTGAGGCTGCTATTCCAATTAAAAGAAAATGAGGGCATGATATGGAAAAAGTAAAATATCTGATCTTAGGAGCCGGACCGGCAGGACTTACCTTTGCCAACCGGTTAAAGGAGCTGTCTGAGGATTCCTTTCTGGTACTTGAAAAGGAGCAGGAGGCAGGAGGACTGTGCCGCTCAGTAATGGTGGATGGCAGTCCCTTTGACATTGGCGGAGGTCATTTCCTGGATGTGAGAAGACCTGCCGTAAATACTTTTCTGTTCCGTTTTATGCCAAAAGAGGAATGGAAGCTGTTTGAAAGAGACAGCAGGATCGTGATCGGGGATCAGCAGGTAGGACACCCCCTGGAAGCAAATATCTGGCAGCTTCCGGTGGATTCACAGGTGGAGGTATTGTCGTCCATTGCCAGAAGCGGCTGCAACAGCGGAAAGCAGAAGCCTGGAAAATTTAAGGACTGGATCATCTGGAAGCTGGGTGACAGGATTGCAGAAATGTATATGCTTCCCTATAACCGGAAAATGTTTGCGGATGAGCTGGATGAGCTTGGAACCTACTGGCTCGAGAAGCTGCCGGATGTATCCTTTGAAGATACGCTGCGCTCCTGCCTGGAGCACAGGGCTTATGGAAAGCAGCCGGGACATGCAAGCTTTTATTATCCTGAAAAATACGGCTATGGAGAGCTGTGGCTCCGTATGGCCGCGGAAATAGCATCAAATATGCTGTATCAGGTGGATGTAACAGGAATTGATCTGGAGAAAAAGACGGTGACTGCTGCAGATGGACGTATGTGGGAAGCGGAATATATTATCACGACGATTCCCTGGAGAAGCTTTGAAACGATAGAGGGAATGCCACAGGAAATCGTATCTTCTGTAAAGAAGCTGAAATCCAGTGCAATAGAAACGAGATACATCGGGGAAATGCTGGATACAAAAGCCCAGTGGTTATATATTCCGGATGAGAAAAAGCCCTATCACCGTATTCTGGTAAGACACAATTTCTGCCAGGGCAGCAGGGGATACTGGCTGGAGACACGGAAGGAGCGGGTTCCTCTTTATCGGGAGGAGGCAGAATTTACCTATATGAACGAATATGCTTATCCACTGAACACAGTAGGGAAGCCGGAGATCATGGACAGACTCCTTGGCTTTTGCAGGACAAAAGGGGTATATGGCCTGGGAAGATGGGGAGAACACTGCCATTATAATTCTGATCTGGTGGTAGAACTGGCATTAAAGCTTGCGGAGAAGATGTATGAAGAATCAAAAATGGATTAAGAGAATAGCTTTGAGCATGGCCGGGATCATAGTGTTTCTGGGAGCAATGCTGATACTTACCCATACGGCACAAAACAGCATTGCCAGTACGGAAATACTTCCAACGATCGATCCTGATCCGGTTTATGTGGTCTGTGAGGATGGGGAACCACTGACAATAACACTAAAGGCAGCGCAGGACTTTTCCATCAGTGGCTTTCAGCTGCTGCTTGTCAATATCTCTGAAAAGGACAGTGGAACGCTCAGGCTGACACTTAAGAATGAGGAAGAGGATGTGCTTCTGAATGAATCCTGCCCTGTTACCGATTTTACAGCAGGCAAGTGGGGAACCTTTCCGGGAAATGCTTCTTTTATAGAGGGAGAAAGCTATCAGCTGACGATCCGGGCGGAGGGAGCAGAGCCCTATTTCATGCAGGTTCCGGAAGGGTGGGGCAGAGAGCTGCCTTTTGAAGAAGCTGTATGGCAGGACCAGGAAGTGTTGCCCTATGGCATTTCCCTTGGTATTCTGCAGACGGAGCAGACACATGTTACATACGGAGATATTTTTTATTATTCTGTTCCGGTCTGTATCCTGCTCCTTATCGCATGGCTTTCCCTGGTATGGATCGGCAGAGAACAGATCTGTGCTGCATTTCAGAAGATTCCTTTTGAAAAATGGATTGACAGCTATGGAAGTGACTGCTTTCTGCTTCTTCTATTCGCTGCGATCTGTATCAGTATCTATGCAAGGGCATATCTGAATGGGATTTATATTTCGGCTGATTCTGCTGGATATATGCGGGAGGCAGAAAACCTGGTACAGGGAAATGGCTTTCAGTATGATGGCATTGCCGGATACCGTTCCTGGTTTGCCAACTGGCCGATCCTGTATCCGGTAATGATCGCAGGGATTATGCTGATCACGGGAGCAAATGCCTATCTGGCATCGAAAATAGTGGCTATGGTCACAGTTTTTTTACTGCTCGTGGTACTGCGGCTCTGCTTTAAAAGGGAGGCATGGCTGTATGCGCTCTGCCTGACCAATACAGGCTTTCTGACACTGTGCTATTATACCTGGAGCGAGATCCCCTTTATTTTATTCATGCTCTGCTTTGGCTTGATACTGGCCAGGATATTGCAGGATGAAAAAACAGATGCGAAATGGTATGTGCTCCTTGGCGTCATGGGACTTTTCTGCTTCCTGACCCGGTATTATGGTATTTATGTGTGGATCGTAACAGGGGTTTATATTCTGATCCTGTTTTTCCTGTTTCAAAGGAAAAAAAATAAGGCCTACCTGATACAGGCAGGGAAGCTGACACTGACAGCACTGGTATCGGGAATTTTGAGCGTTGCTTACCTGGCCATGAACAAGATTATGAATGGAATGGCATCGGGAGTGAGCAGAACTATGTGGTGGGATGATTACCAGGCACTCACCAATGATCTGATCGAAAGCCTGCTGACAGAATTTTTCAATATCTTTTCCCTGGCAATACCGGAGAGACTGGAAAATTATCCTTATAACCTGAAGGTATTTCTGATTGTGCTGATCCTTGCCGGACTTGCAGCTTTTATTTTCAGGAGCTGCAGACATTTTACCAGAGAATCGGTGCTGATCAAGATGGGAATTCTGTATGATGTGATTTTTATAGGCATCCGCTATGTGTCATCCATGGACAGCTTTTATTTCCGCTTTTTCGAACCGGGTACATTCCTGATCTGTATAGGGCTGGCCGGCTTACTGCTGCCTTATGTGAAGGGCAGGAAGCCATTTAGGTTCTTTGGCATGGCAGTGACAGTGATCACCGTGCTCTCCGTCCTTTCCCTGCAGGCAAATGGGGAGCTGGATGCTTCAGACTGCTATTATAATGCGGTGGCAAGGCAGTGGGAGGAGGCTTATGCGGAGATCCCGGAAAGATCGGTAGTGATCTTTGATGATATTGATTATCGTTCCGCATGGTACAGGGCAGATGTGGTGGACGGCATGATCACACCGCAGGATACACTGGAAAGCCTTAAGGAAACCTATTACGGCTCTGATTACCTGTGTATTCGTAAGACATTTGCAGAGACAATGCTGGAATCCGGGGAATATGAGGAGCATGTAAGTGACTGGCTGGCTGAGGGTCTGCAGAAGTCAGAGGATGACAGAGAGTATGTGGTACTGGCACTGAAGGATTAATCAGTGCCAGCCTGTTCATAGATCGCATCATAATCATAGCTGCTGAAGAACTCCCTTTCAGCAGCCAGCTTTTCCAGATAGTTTTCACGGGTAACAAGGCATTTATCCTCTGCAATCATCTGAAGCAGCATGGAATTTACTTCACCGTTGTAGTGACCATCGTCACAGTAATAATCCGTATTACAGATGATATCATACTGATCAAAGAAGTTATAGAGCCTTACATTCGGGCAGTCAAGCAGAAGCTCGGTAGCGGTCTGCTCAGCCTGAAGCTGTCTGTTCAGGGTTCCCTTCAGCATGAGAGCATCGAAGTAGCAGATGCTGTAAGGCGGGTACATGATATAAAAAGTCACATCCGGATACTGGCTGACAAGATCAACCACATTTGTATTGATCGTCTGCTCTACCTTCGCCTTTTCTTCAGGACCAAAGCCGGTATCCGCCGGAATGGTCACATTTTCTCTGTCATAGGACTGCAGAATATAGTCAAGTCCACAGTCTCTTTCCCAGGAAGAATATTCATCCATAGTAGTGCTCGGTGTGTGCGACAGCGTCATGCGCACGTTGGAAAAAACACCATGATAAAGAATGGATTTATTAAATAAATAAGCGGTATCATTCCATGGATTGTCATCATAAAGATAGGTTGGGTAATCTTCATACTGCTTCCAGTCATAATCCCTGAGAAATCCATTGTAATCAACGACCCAGAGCACTGTTTTCAGCTCCGGATTGCGCTTCAGGGCACGCCCCAGATTCTCGGAAAGCTCCTGATAGCCTGCACCGGAGAAGGTTTCTTTAACCGCATTGGTTCCAAACAACTCGTCCATTTCACTTGGCTTAAAGTTCTGCGCCATGGAAGTACCGGTGATCATGGCGTCAAAGTCAAAATGCCGGGAGATCCCGTCATTGGTATAGCGTTCCTCATACAGCCTGTAGGATAAAAAGGAAAAGGGCTTATGATAGTGGAAGTAGGGATCTACGACCACAACGACAAGACCGGTCAGAAGTAACAGACTGGCAAGGATACTGAGACATCTGCGGAACCATTTCCTGGCGGCTGCTTCAGACTGATCATTTCTGCTGTTATTTAAATTTTCTGAATGCTTTTGATTTTCCATATTTGTGTACGCTCTTAAAAAGTAAAATACAGGAATTCACTGATTTCTGCAAGGGACAGGATGCTCCAGAATAAAAGTCCTGCTGTTACCATGCATTTCCACAGCAATTTCCGGCGGCTTCCCTTTTCGGGACTGAAGGTGAACAGAGCCATTTTCTCCTGCGTATTCTTCATGGTAAAGCATGCGGCCATAAGAACCACGATAAACAGGGTCAGTATAAGCCAGGGCTTTGATTCCATAAGGCCTCCAAGCCCTGCCCGGTAGAGAAAGCTGATCTCGATGACATCCATGAATTTGTCACGAATGGGCTGATAGAGAGAAAAACCGCCGGAGAACAGTCTGCCAAACAGTGCCATGGAATCGGAAAGGGAAGGTGCGCGGAAAATACTCCAGGCCAGTGTCACGAAGCTAAAGGTAAACCCTCTCCGGAGAAGGACGGGTATTTTCCGATCCTTGACCCGCAGTGCCTTTTCCAGCACATTCAAAAGTCCGTGAAGCGCACCCCACAGGATAAAGGTCCAGTTTGCACCATGCCATAATCCGCTGACCAGAAATACGATCATGACGTTTAGCAGAGTCCTTGGCAGTCCCCTGCGGCTTCCGCCGAGAGGAATATAGACATATTTTGTGAAGAACCGTGTCAGGGTCATGTGCCATCTGTCCCAGAAGTCTGTGATGGAAACAGCCTTGTAGGGCGAATTGAAGTTGACCGGCAGATCCAGGTTCAGCATCCTGGCGATACCAAGCGCCATATCACAGTAGCCCGAAAAGTCGAAATAGATCTGCAGGGAATAGCTCAGCATCACGAGGATCGTACTGAAGGTATTCAGTTCCGGAATATTGGCATAGCCTACAGAAACAACCTTGGCAAGGGTATCGGCGATCAGTACCTTTTTCGCAAGACCAAGGGAAAAGGCATACAGTCCCTGTCCAAGGTGGGTAAACAGAACCTTTTTACGTTCCGGATCCTGAAGCTGGGGGATCAGCTCACTGTGGTATACGATAGGACCGGAGGAGATGCTTGGGAAAAAGGTAATATAGGCCAGATAATCAGAAAACTGATATCCCTTACATTCTTTCCGATAACAGTCTACACCATAGGAAATCTGCTGGAAGGTATAAAAGCTGATACCGAGCGGCATAAGAAGCTGCAGCGGTGAAAAATCGGTATCAAAGGCCAGGTTTATATTTTCCAGAAAGAAGTTGAAATATTTATAAACAAAAAGCAGGCCAATGTTCCATATGAGCAGGATGATCAGATATATCCTGCGTTTCGCTGTCCGTCCTGTCTTCTGCATGAGACAGACAAGGGCATAATTGACCACAATACTGACAAACAGGATCAGCAGGGCAGAAATACTGTTGTAGCCGTAAAAAATCAGGGACATAACAGTAAGAAACCAGGTGGCCGCCCGGGAATGACCTTTTGAGCCAAGAAGGTAATAGCCAAGCAGTACTATGGGTAAAAATAAAAAAATAAAAATATAGGAGTTAAACAGCATGGCTGTAGGGTCCTTCCTTAATTCTTTACTTCTCCATCATGACTAAGAAGTGAAACAGAGAGAATACCGTCAAGGCGAGAAAGACTGTTTACCAGTTCCTTTTCGTTTTTGGATCGGGTTTCATAAATAAGATCCATCCTTCCGGAAGAAATATTTTTGGATTTTAGTTTATAGTATCCAGCATTCTGCTGGATCAGAGCAAGAATGTCATCTTCCCGGTCGGCAGAATCAGCATTGATGATCAAAAGGTAAGGACTGATACGTACAGGAAAAAGATCCAGGATGAGAAGACCAATTGTTACAAGTACTGCCAGGATTACAGCAATCTTATACAGTCCTGCACCACAGATAATACCGGTGCCGATAGACCAGAACAGGAACAGCAGATCCATAGGATCCTTGATGGCAGTACGGAATCTTACGATGGAAAGAGCACCGACCATACCAAGTGAAATGACGATACTGGACTGCATGGCGAGGATAATACCGGCTGTAACCACAGAAATAATAGCCATGGAAATATTAAAATTCTTAAAGTAGAAGGCACTTTTCGTTACTTTCTTATATACAATGAAAATGTATACAGCGATCAAAAAGGTGATGATCAGGGTAGTAAAGATTTTGGCATTTGACATATCTGCATAAGAAAATCCTTCTAATACAGATTTTTTGATAGCATCATTGAAACTCATAGTAAATTCCTCACATTCGTTAGTATTGGTTATAATTTCTTGAATAAGCATATTTGGAAAAGGCACTCTGTTGTAAAGTACCAAGTGTCAGCACATCAGCAATATATTCTGGAAGAAACTCATCATATTTGACTTCCAAAATATGAATCCCTTTGGGCAGCAATGGAACAGAATCAATTCTTGAATCAAGGAAAGAACTGATTTTATCAGTGCTGCTGATATTTCTGTCAAAGGTTATCCTTACGTTTCCACGGGAGTCTGTAAAGGCAGTACGGATATATTCTACAATAGTGACAGGAATATATCCATTACCTTTTACGACAGCATAGAACTCTTTCTGCAGGTCGGAAGCCTGCGTACATAGAGGAGCTGTTTTACCTGCCATATAAGTAAGGCAATCGGCTGAAGAAATCGTTGAAACTCTTTTACGGGTCATACTATTACATTTTTGCTTCTTTTCTAATTTGATCAATTGAGAGTTAGCATTATATATACGAATACGATATTTGGAACGATTATTTAATCCAGACTCATTTTCTTTCAGACAGGAGTTGTATCTGTTATCAAAATAGAGACTACGGATAGCATAACTGTCACCATTCTGGTGGATATCCATATGCATCAGCGGCTTCAGACGATATTCTATTATTTTCAGTTCCATATCAGAGACTATAAATTTTAATTCGTGTCGATAATCCATAATAGATCCTTTCAGCAAAAGATAAATATATTGGCTGTCTTTTAATTATGGTTGTTTTCATATAAGTCAGCATAATAATCGTCAAGAAAAGCAATTCTGCCGTTTATATATTCATAAAGCTGGGATTCCTGCCAGTGATCACAGGTTGGAGGCCATTTTTGGAGGTTCCTTTGGTAAGCACCGGATCCATGCAGGTAGGCGAGTTCCTGATCCAGCATTTGGGTTATATTTTCTGGTGTGATGATATCCTGACGGAGTTTCTGCCAACGTATTAGCAATTGTTCAGACATTTCGGATGGGTTTGTCTGGTATAGAGAGATCATATCTTCGCTGAAGCCACCGGGTGAGGTGATATTTTCTTCCTTATATCTGTTAAAACCACAGTTATAATCATCTACCCAGGAATTACCCCAGGTCATATTCAGATCCCAGGGAATCTTTATGAACTGATAACTTCCATTTGAGTGATATTCAGCTTTAAAATATACATTTTTCATAATATTATCCATACCATAGATCAGTTGGTTGAATAAATTATAGTCAATGGCGTTTTCCATATTGATAAGAGATTTCGCTTTTTCATAATCAGGTGTCTGCTCTGTGTTAAACATAGAGATCCAGGTACGCATAGGATTCCAGTCAGAGTCATCAAAGTCCTTTGGATATTCAATTGTCACGATTGGTGATTCTGGTTCCTGACCGCAGGGGTAGAAATCAGCTTCTGATGCAAATTCCTGGGAACGGTATTTGTACAAAATATCATGGGAGCTCAGAGAAGCTGATTTCTTATCAATTCGTTCAGAAAGACCATATACGCCACGATATTCCTGATCTACAAATAATTCTACATATTCCATGGAAATGCCCTCATCATTTGCAACACTATTTGACGATGCAATTTCCTGCCATACCTGATAGGATAATTTATTATGGATCAGACCTTCATCATCATAAAGAGCATTCAGAATCCAATCATCATCTTTTCTCATGCCAAGAAAGGATTTCTTGTGATCTAGGTTGAGCTTATAGCCTGCTTTTTCGTAGTTCATAGTTGTGGCACCTCTTTTGTGCCAGTTACAATCTACGGCCTGAAAATCGGTACTGCTGTGATATTGGTCATATATCCAGACATTGCCTTCCCATTTGAGAATGTCATTATTGTTATCTTCCTCCTCGTTTGTTGTTTCTTCACGGTATATGGCAGCATCAGATGAAAGACACATGACGGGCATACCGGTAAAGTAAACATTATACATCCACACCTGTGTATCACGGATCAAGAAGAGCCGGAAAACACGATTCTGACTGATGGCTCCTAATTTATCGGAAAACCCCTCTTCATCCTCCAGAAAATACAGATTACCATCAGGGATGGATAGCTTGCCATCATACCTGTTTTTCGAAAGATCCTGAGGAATCAACAGCATATTCTGTTCAGAATCATAGGCTATAGAATTGCCATTAAAAGCTATTTCCGGATCTATGAAAGTATCTTCCTTTCCTACAGAAAGCTGCTCTATCTGTTCGTAGGACAATATATCAGTAGAGAGTATTTGATTATGTAAGCTGCCATGGTTGGAATCTGCATAGAGATAAATGCCAAGCAACAACAGGGAAACAGCAACAAAAAGCACTGTTTTATATATTTTTTTCATAAAATACCTCATTCGTCAAGCTGGACGAAACGATTTTAATATAAAGGTTATAAAAAGTAATACAGAACCTATACTATCATATTTGCTAGATGGATGCCACTTTTGATTTTCCTTGAGTTTCCGTACTTTTATCCACACTTCCCTGCCTTCACAGGTTCTGCTATAAACAACTTTCAAAAAATGCCCAAAATATGAGGAATCCTATTCCTTTTTGATGTAAAATTTAAGTGACCAAACAAAAATCTACTAAACAAAAAGAAGGAGGATTCCTCATGATCAATTTTACATCAAATACTTATCAAATGAAACGGGAAATTTTGTCTTTTTTCAAATAAAATTTCAAAACACCTGTCCAAGCCGGACAAGAAGTTTTCTGCCGATATGACTTACGGTATGCTTGCTGCCGGAAGCTGTCTTTTAACCGATGTTGTGGATCAGCTTCATGAAAATACTAAAAAGGTCAATTCTGTTGAACGGCTGACCAGACATTTAAACAAAGGTACTTCCTCCACCGCACTTAAATCTTATCTTACCACCATCCGTAAATGGGCTCCGCAGGAACCTGTCATACACATCGATGACAGTTCTCGAAAATTCATTCCTCAAAGGAAAAGAACTTTACGTCCAATAATGATGTAACCTTTTCTGCAATGGAACGTGGTGCAGCTCTCTTTGGCAAAGCAACCTTTGCCATGGACAGAGGCTACGATGACAACAAGATGTTTCTGAAACTTGATGAACTGCAACAGGACTATGTCATCCGTCTTACTGCCAAAAGAAAACTCTTCTTCTATGGAAAATGGGTTCCTGCCACACAGCTTCGTAATCAGAGAAAGGGTAAGATCAAAACTGCCCTGACATACAAGGGTCAAAAGCACGATGCCTATCTTTCTCATGTGAAAGTGCAGATTACCGCTTCAAAGAAAGATATTTATCTCGTACTGGTTTACGGCATTACGGAACATCCCATGATGCTTGCAACTAATAAGAAAATCAAATCCAAAGAAGACGTGGTAAATATCGACCTGACTTACTTTTCCAGATGGCGCATTGAGGAATATTTTCGCTGTAAAAAGCAGATGTTCCAGTTTGAAAACTTCCGTGTGAGGAAGCTCGCTGCAATCATACAGAAAGCAGACCCACTAAAAGAAAAAAGTTCAGTTCAGCTATTACCGGTTAGCTAAAGGTATCTCCGGCATACCGTCAACTCTGCCTTAAGCTGACCACTTAAAAAGTACATTCTGCAGAAACTCAAGTGTTCAAATTGCGCAAATATAGAAATGTTGTTATAATAAGCAAAAAATTGTGCAAAAGGGAAACGGAACTTATGAAAAAAAGGTCAGATGCAGTTTTTGGTGTGTTATTGTTTTTGATCAGTATGGGATTTTATCTGTTTTTTGCGTTTTATGATGGAGCAGTGATCTGCGTGGATTCTCCAAGCTATATTAATATGGAGATATCCAGAGAGCCTTTATATCCTATGCTGCTTTTGCTTTTCAGACAGGTGTTTTCATCAGCCGGTGAGGGATATCTTCAGGGAGTTGCTATTTTTCAAAGTATACTGGCAGCCTGTGCGGCTCTTTCACTAACCTGTTTCCTGAGAAAGGAGTTAAAACTCGGCAAAGCAGTCAGCCTTGTGGTGTTGATGATCCCACTGCTGATCTCCCTGCTGTGCAGATTCGCAGCAAAGCGTGCCTCCATGTATTCTAACAGTATTCTGACAGAAGGAATTGCCACTTCATTGTTTCTTTTATTTTCCAGGTATTTAATTGATTACTGCATAAAAGGAAAAAAGAAGGCACTCTTTACAGCAGCATTTATTTCCTTTTTACTTATTTCCACGAGAAAACAGATGGTTATAACGGTACTGCTCCTGATATCGGCTATTGTATGGAGAAGTATAAGAGAAAAAACGGTGAAAAAAGGACTCCTTATTTTGACGGTCTGTGTTCTGGGTATAGGGACAGGAAGCTATCTCCTGGATTGTAGTTATAACTACTGTGTCAGAGGTTCTTTTTCGAGGCATACGAATGATAACCGCTTTTTAGACACTGTGATTATTTATGCATCTGAAAAGGAGGATGGGGAGGCGATCAAAAGAGATGATACCAGAGAACTGTTTGAAAGCATCTATGAAATCTGTGATGAAGGCGGCTATCTGATGCACAGTGCCGGTCAGGGATGGTATGAAAGATCAGCGCATTTTGGGGATTATTATGACTGTATCCAGATTGATACTCTCTGGCCGGCACTGGAACAGTATGTCAGAGAGAATTATGAAGGAGATAATGCCAGTCTGGAAAGGATTGTAGATGATTATAATGCACAGATCATCGGGGCATTAATACCAAAAGTATTTCCGAGGCTTATGAGGGTTTTCACAGATAATGTGCTGAATGGAATGGTCACAACAGTAGCGAAGAAAACACCGGTTCTGGTATGGTACAGCGTGGTGGTGTACATATTGTATATAGTGTTGCTGATAACTCATGTAAAAAGAAATGGACTGGATGGTAGGGCAATTCTGGCGGTGTATACACTGCTTGCTGTCATGATAAATGTAGCTGTGGTGTCGGCAACGATCTTTTGCCAGACAAGGTATATGATCTATAATATGCCGCTGTTTTATATCAGCCTGATTCTTTTGCCGGGTTCTTTTAGCGCAAAACAGGCTGTTTGCGCAGGCGGTAAAGGTATGGTATAATTCTTATAATTATGTGTGCAGAAAATAAAAACAACAGACAGAATGTTTACAAGTTCATAATACAGCTGACAGGAATACTTGTCGGAGCAATCCTGCTTGGGTTCGTGCTATTGGTTCTGGCATATATGCTGCCAACAGAAAGAATGCGCCAGAATGTAGCAGTGACGGCGGAGCAGATTAATACAGAAGGACAGTATTACCAGTGGGCCAAAGGATATAAAAATGCCCAGACCGATACCTATACAGACGCTTCGCTTCTGTTGAATGCGATGTATCCTGGCTCAGGAAGTGCAGTCAGGGATGCAATGAATGCGCCAAGGCTTCTGTATGGTGATGATAACAATGAGGTGTCAGTAGTGCTGCTGGCAAATGGTGATACCGGGGAAACCCATGAGGTATGCTATGGACGGTACTGGCATGGAAGCCTGATTTTGCTGAAGCCGTTACTATTGCTGTTTGATCTTGGAGATATCAGGATGATATCCATGATCATACAGATGGGATTGCTGTTCGTAGTGATCATGGGCTTCTGCAGGCGGCAGTTGTATAAGGAGCTGACGGGCTTCTTTGGCGCGATCATCACCCTGAACCCGGTGACAATGATATTTGGCTGGTGCTTTTCCGTAGAATATGTCCTGATGCTGCTTATGACAGCTATTCTGTTATATTTTCATGAGGAGCTGCAGAAGGGATATAATTATTATCTTTATTTCCTGATCAATGGAATTTTGTTTGTATATTTTAATGAGTTGTCATTTCCCATGATAGGTTTTGCCATTCCCCTGATCGTTTATCTTCTTCTTTCCAAGGAAAAAGTAAAGGAAAAGATAAAAAAGGAAGTGGTATTTGGTATGCTGTGGGGAGTGGGCTATGCTGTGGTATGGATTGGGAAATGGATTCTTGCATGGATCTTTACCGGTTATAATTATTTTAAGGAAGCTATCGAGCAGGCAGAACGATATACCTCAGATCACGCAACATGGGAAGTAGAAAATCCCACATTAATTGACAGACTGGTAAAAAACATCAATATGTATATGAAATGGCCATTTCTGATGATGGCAATTGTACTGTTAGGAATTATCTGTGTAAGCATGATAAGAAAGCATGCTAAAATAACCGGGGAGAAGCTGGTGGCGGCATTGCCATATTTACTGGTCTGCTTATTGCCGTTTGCCATATTTACAGTGCTTGGAAACGGATACTCCTATGTACATTACTGGTTTACACACCGTCTGCTGGCGATCAGCGTATTCGCGGGAATCACAATGCTCTTTACAATAACGGGAACGAAGGAAAATCATACATGAAAAAAATAACATTACTTGGCAAAGTAAGAGCAATCTTTGACAGAAAACAGAAATGGCAGTTAGTTGGCCTTGGCATCATGATCTTTATCGGTGGCCTCCTGGAGACACTGGGGGTCAGTGCCATGATCCCGGTGGTACAGGCTCTGCTGGCACCGGACGAGTTGATGGGGTACATTGACAGGATCCCAGTAGTAAAGAATCTCTGTGATGCTTTATCCATTACGACTGTGAAGCAGGTCACCATGGCATTACTTTATGGCATGATGGCCATTTATGTGATCAAGAACCTGTATATTCTTCTGCTGACCTATATGCAGAATACCTTTATCACAAAGAACCGGAACCGGATGATCAGCCGTGTTATGGCAGAGTTTTTAAACCGCCCTTATGAAAAGTATCTGGGAGCAGATATCCCTACCGTATTCCGGATCACAGACAGTGATATCCCACAGACCTTCTCCCTGATCCTTGCCATGCTGCAGCTGGCAAGTGAAGCCGTGGTTACCTGTCTCATTTTTATGGTGCTTCTGCTGAATGATCCCGGGATGACTTTGTTTATCATTTCGGTATTTGGTCTTCTGACCCTGTTTATTGTGAAGGTGTTTAAACCAAGGCTGAACCGGATCGGTGCCAGGAATCAGGCGATCCAGTCAAGGATCGCCAAGTGGAGGATCCAGGCAACCTACGGACTGAAGGATGTTAAGGTGCTGAACAGGGAAGAATTTTATGTGAGGAACTACTATGAAACCGGTAAGGTCGGCGCAGAGGTGGCCAGAAACTATGCAGTGCTGAACAATATGCCAAGGCTGTTGATCGAAACCGTGTTTATCGTAAGCGTACTGGGATTTCTGGTAGTTTATATTAATGGCGGCGGGGATATCACAGCTATGGTAACGACGATCTCTGCATTTGCGATCGCAGCAGTCCGTGTACTGCCCAGTGTGAACCGTATCAATACGTATATCACAGAAATCGCCTATACCCAGCCAAGCCTTGATTTCGTGTATGACAATCTGCAGGAGGGCATGAAAACAGATGCCATGCTGGCAGAGAGAAAGGCTTATTCTCAGGTGGAAAAGCTGAAGCTGGATCATCAGATCGAACTGGATCATATCAGCTTCCATTATCCTGATTCTGACAAAAATATTTTCGAGGATGCCCATATGATCGTTCCCAAGGGAAAATCAGTGGGAATTATCGGAACCTCAGGAGCCGGTAAGTCAACGATCGTGGATATCCTGCTTGGACTTTTACATGCACAGACCGGTATGATCACCTGTGATGGGGTGGATATCTTTAAGAATTATGAGTCCTGGCTGGCACAGATCGGCTATATTCCACAGTCTATCTATCTGATCGACGAATCGATCAGGGATAATATTGCGTTTGGTATTGATGCAGACAAGATTGACGAGAAGAGGATCTGGGAAGTGCTGGAGGAGGCACAGCTGAAAGAATTCGTAGAGGAGCTGCCGGAGGGACTGGATACGACAATCGGTGACCGGGGAGTCAGGCTTTCCGGAGGACAGAGGCAGAGGATCGGTATTGCCAGAGCCTTATATAATGATCCGGAGATCCTTGTATTTGATGAGGCAACCTCTGCACTTGATAATGATACAGAGGCAGCAGTCATGGAGGCGGTCAACAGCTTCCATGGACGTAAGACCATGATCATTATTGCACATCGGCTAAATACCATTGAGAAGTGCGATATGATCTATAAGGTAGAAAATATGAAGCTGGTGGAGACTACGCTGTAAAAAGATAAGAACAGTAACAGGAGCAGATTTATGATAGGAACAGAATTATTGGCGGGACAGGGACTGGGAAATCAGCTGTTTTGCTATATCACGACAAGATGCATGGCGCTGGATCATAATTTGGACTTCAGCATTCTGGGAAGTGAGACAGTGGCCAATAATATGCACAGTAGCTGCGGAATGTATTTTATGGATCTGGATTATGGAAAATCATCCCGCAAGGAGGACTATAAGCAGATCTACTATGAAAAAGAAGACAGGCTTTTTCTTGGAAATTCAAAACATGATTTAACACATGGCTGCTATGTGACAGGAACGGATGATGCTCTTTTTCATCCGGTAGATGGGACATTGTATTATGGAAATATGCAGGATGAGGCATACTATTTGAAGCATAAGGAGGAAATCCGGGAATGGCTGAAGGTAAAGGAAGAGTATGACTGTATGGAATTCAGCAGGGACGATCTCTGTATTCTTCATTTACGCTGCAGCGATTATCTGGATTGCCCGGAACTGTATCTTCGTAAGAAGTACTGGAAGGATGGCATCCGGAATATGAAAAAAGTTAATCCTGATATGAAATTTATGATAATCACTAATGATGTGAAGGAAGCAAGCCGGATCTTACCTGGAATTCCTGCATATAATTTTGATCTTGCCAAGGACTATTCAATCATAAAAAATGCGAAATATTTGTTGCTGTCTAATTCATCATTTGCGTACTTTCCTGCATTTACAAGTACAACAGTGAAATTTATTCTGGCACCAAAGTATTGGGCAAGACATAATGTATCCGATGGATACTGGGCATCTGAGCAGAATATTTATCAGGGCTGGCATTACCAGGACAGACATGGAAAAGTATATACAAGCGAGGAATGTAAAGAGGAACTGGAAAAATACAAAAAGACTTCTTCAAGATATCAGAAATTAAATCAGAAACCGGAAGGATCAGAGCTGAGAAAAGAAGAAATGCAGAGTACACTTCGTTATAAGGGATATCATGTGATTCGGCTGATCAGGGGTGCCAGAAGAAAGGTAAGAATGCTATGGAAGAGAAGTTAAAGCTTCCCAATGTCACGCTGGCTGCCATGACCAGTGTGAAGCTTTATGAAACGATCAGGGCACTCACCTACAGTATGCAGGGAATCGAATTCGGGGAAGTCGTACTGATCACCCACAGAAAGCCTTTTTCTCTGCCAAAGGGAATTACCTACAAGCATACTTCCAAGCTGACGGATATTGACTGTTTTAATTATAAGATGGTTTACGAGCTTGGAGATTATATTAATACAGATTATGTGCTTCTGGTTCATTATGACGGGTTTGTGGTACATCCGGAGATGTGGAGGGAGGAATTTCTTCAGTATGATTATATTGGATCTCCATGGCCCATCCCAAAGCCGGGAACACAGCATTGTTATCATGATATTTACGGAAATCTGTGCCGGGTAGGAAACAGCGTATCACTTCGCAGCAAACGGCTCCTTGAGTTCCCAAGGAAAGCAGATCTTACCTGGGAAAAGGATGAGGACGGATTTTATAATGAAGATATCTTCCTTTGCTGCATGAACAAGCACAGGATTGAAGAGGCAGGTATGAAGATCGCACCGGTCGAGGTAGCGAAATATTTTGGACATGAGCATCCGGTTCCGGAAGTGGCAGATGTGGAGAAGCCTTTTGTTTTTCATAAATGGTGGGGAAGAAATGAGCAGTACCCCAGGTTTGAGAATCCATGGACGAAACAGTGGAAAGCATTTAAAGATGTAGTGAGACCCTTGCTGTTCTGGAGAAGGATCAGAAGATAGGAAGAAAGAGGAAACAGAATGGTATACGATTGTATCCCGTTTTTTAATGAAATTGATATATTGAAGATGCGGCTTCACATCATGGATCCGATCGTAGACCGGTTTGTCATCGAAGAGGCTACGGTGACCTTTTCCGGTGAACCCAAGGAGCTGTGCTTTGAGAAGAATAAGGAGTTGTTTAAAGAATTTTTACCCAAGATCACCTATATTGTAGTAGATAATTCACCGGTGGATACAACGACCCACTTAAGGGACAAGTTTCAGAAAAACGCACTGGTAAAGGGACTTGCAGATGCAGCAGATGAGGATGTGATCATCTTAAGTGATGTGGATGAGATTCCAAATCCCAAAACACTGCAGAAGGTTATTGATACCTTTGATCCTGACAAGGTATATCATTTTGCCCAGAGGATGTTTTACTGTTTCCTGAATATGGAAGAGGTGTCAGGAAAACTCCTGTCCATTACCGGGGAATTTCCGGGAGTAAAAAGAAAGCTCTGGCTGGGAACCAAGGTATTCGCTAAAAGGAGCATACCGGAGGATGGGATCATCCAGCTCAGGGAAGCCAGTGTGACAGCACCAAATGCAGTAAGAGTAGCTGATGGCGGCTGGCATTTTGGATATATGGGCAGCAGCGGAGAAAAGGATGTGGCGAGGAGAATCGGCACAAAGGTTGTGGCAGCGGCTCATCAGGAATATAACGATTCTGTGCTGCTGGCAGAAGCAGCAGACAGACTTCTCCTTGGAGAAGATATGTTTGGGCGGGAAGCCAGATTTGAAAGAGTGGAAATAGATGACAGCTACCCGGAGTATCTGCTGCAGCACCGGGCAGAATATGAGTATCTGATCATGCCGCCGGTCAGCAGGGCGAAGATATTCTTTACCAGAGTGACCATGAAGGGGAAAAGGCTTGTAAGAAGAGGAATCAGGAAGCTGAAGAGGATTGCAGCAGGAAAATAAATGGGAAAATATAAAGTATTAATGGTAGGGCCTGATCGAAGTGTTCACGGAGGAATCTCCGGAGTGGTAAATAATTATTATGCCGCAGGCCTTGATCAGAAAATAGAACTGAAATATATTGGAACCATGATCGAAGGCTCAAAAGTAAGAAAACTCTGGAGAGCCATGAAAGCATACATGCAGTTCCTGGTGCAGCTTTCCGGGTATGATATTGTCCATGTGAATATGGCATCAGATGCAAGCTATGTGAGAAAAAGTTTTTTTATCAAGGCAGCGAAAAGAGCTCGGAAAAAGATAGTGATTCACCAGCATGGCGGGGATTTTGAGGGATATTATGGACAGCTTTCCGAAAAAGGAAAGAAAAGAGTAAAAGAGATCCTTTCCATGGGAGACATTATGCTGGTGCTGGCTCCGTCATGGAAGAAATTTTTTGGCACATTGATTGATGAAAATAAAATCATTGTTTTTCCTGACTGCATAGAAATGCCGCCAGTATATCAGAAGCAGTATGGTCAGCACAAGCTGCTTTTTCTTGGCAGGATCTGTAAGGAAAAGGGTGTCTTGGAATTACTGGCTGCCGCGGAAAAACTGCAGCAGAAATACCCTAGGGCAAAGCTTTATCTGGGTGGTATTTTTGAGGATGAAAAACTGAAGGAACAGATAGAAAAAAACAGCGATTTTATAAAGTACCTGGGATGGATCAGTGGAAAAGAGAAACAGAAATATCTGCAGGAAAGTGATATTTTTGTCCTGCCCTCTTATTTTGAGGGTCAGTCAATTGCAATTCTGGAAGCAATGGCAAATTATTGTGCAATAGCAGCGTCAGATACCGGTGGAATTCCACAGATGATACAGCAGGAAGAAACAGGACTTTTGTTTGAACCAAGGGATGAAAAAAGCCTGTATGCAGCGCTTGACAGACTCCTTGCGGATAAGTATTTATGCAAAAAGCTTGGAAACAGCGCAAGAGAAAAAGCAGAAAAAGAATTTTCCATAGAAAAAAATATGGAGGAACTGTTGAAGATATATGGAAGCATATAAGATCAGCATGATCATACCAGTATACAATGCAGAACAATATCTGAAGAAATGTGTAGATTCTGTAAGAGCACAGACCTATGGAAATCTGGAGATCATGCTTGTAGATGATGGCTCGACAGACAGCAGTGGAGAGCTTTGCGATGCTTACGCGGAAAAAGATGAAAGAATCCGGGTAGTTCATAAGGAAAATGGCGGTCTGGTTTCAGCATGGAAAGCAGGTGTGAAAGAATGCAGTGGAGAGTATGTCAGCTTCCTTGACAGTGATGACTGGATCGATCCGGAGATGCTTTCTGAAATGAGCGTTTATCTGACCGGAAATGACCGGGAGATGGTGACCAGTGATTACATCATTGAAAGGGACGGTGGGAGTCAGGAGTATGTATGGCAGAAGCTGGCACCAGGTGAATATGGCAGGAAAGAGATAGAGGAAAAGATATTTCCCTGCCTGCTTGGACAGGAAGAACGGTATATTACGATTTCACGCTGTATGAAGCTGATTTCAAAAAGACTGATCTCAGAAAATGGAAATTATACTGATCCGGCAATCATTGTTGGGGAAGATACAACAATCATGCTGCCGGTGCTGCTTGACTGTCAGAGAATTGTAGCTATGGATCATAAGGCTTATTACCATTATCTTTATGTAAAAGAATCCATGGTGCATAAATATAATGAAAAGCTGACAGAAAATATCCGAAAGCTGATACAGACAACGGATCGGATACTGAAAGATAAATTTACCGGGGATAAGCTGGAAGAACAGCAAAGACACCTGGATCAGGAGTCAATACTTTGGTATTTCCTGGTACTCAAGAACGAAGCCAGAGGCAATCCGTCCGGTTACCGCAGGAATATCCTTAAGCTCTGCAGGTCAGAAGAGATCAGAGATCTGGTAAAGAGAACAGAAATTACGGTAAACCAGCCGGCGAACAAATTGCTCTATCTGGTAATGAAGCATCCTGGTGAAGTGACGGTAAGACTGCTCCGCCTTGCGATGATCTGGTATTACCGTTCCTGAGATGAGAAAGGAGGCCGGAACATGCTGGCAGAACCAAAAGACAATTTACTGCTGATCAGTGTGATCGTTCCGGTCTATAACGGCGAAAGCTATCTGAGAAGCTGCATCGAGAGTATCGAAAACCAGACGTATCAGAAGCTGGAAATCATCATCATCAATGACGGATCCACGGATAGTACTGGCAAAGTATGCGTGGAATTGAAAGAAAACTATGAAAATATCCGCATTATAACCATGGAGGATGAAGGTGTTTCTGCAGCACGGAATGCCGGTCTTGATCTGGCAAAGGGGGCACTGATCACCTTTGTGGATGCTGATGACAGACTGCGTCCGAGGACTTTGGAAGTTCTTGCCGGTGTACTCCGGAAGACAGGCAGTGATATGGCAGGCTGCAGCTTCCATGCCTGGTCAACAGAAGAGGAATGGGAAGCATTTCTGACAGAACGGTTCCGGATCGGAGAGCCGGTTACCTATACAGGAGCACAGTATCTGAGAGAGGAGCTGCTGCAGGGGAACAGCAGATGCTGGAGTAAGCTGTACCGCAGGTCACTGATCGGAAAGCTCCGTTTTCAGAGAGGCCTTTCGATTGGGGAGGACATGCTTTTCCTGACAGAGCTTCTTGGATATGCGAGAAAGGTATCGGAGATTGACTATCCTGGATATGGATATTACCAGAATGCCAAGGGGGCTATGAACAGACCCTTTACACCATCTTATATGGATCAGATCACCTGCTGGGAGTTGGCAAGAGACAGGATCCTTGCCATAGATAGCACTCTGGAAGCGAAGGTGACCTCCATCCTGATTATGGGTATTATGCTGACAGCAGGAAAGCTTGCCATGCTGCCTGCAGCAGACAGAAGTAAGAATGCACAGTATATTCAGATATGCAGAGACAAATTGAAGCAGGAGCTGCAGGTTTCGGGTGCATATGAACTGCTTTCCGGTGGATACCGGTTGAAAGCGAAGCTGTTTGCAGCAGCGCCGGGGCTATACCTGTATGGTTATCATTTCAGAAAATATAAGGGCTGAATTTATGAAAGAAAAAAGACTGGTTATGTATATGCATGCAGGAAGCGGCAATCATGGCTGCGAGGCCATTGTGAACAGCACCTGCCATATGATCAAGGAAAAACCTGTACTTCTCAGCTATTACGGCGGAGAGGATAAAAAATATTCACTGAGGGAGCTGTGTGATATCCGGGGAGAGAAGAACTTTGCAGATCATAAGCTGGCACATGTCTGTTATTATCTGTACCGGAAGCTGACAGGAGATGAGGAGAGCTTTATCCGTTACCGCTATGGAAAGACCTTCCGGGAGGATATTCCTCTTGCCATATCGATTGGCGGGGACAATTACTGCTATGATAACATGCGGAAGGATCTGCGCCTTGCCAATCAGGCCTTTGTAAGGAAAGGGACAAGAACGGTATTGCTTGGCTGTTCCATAGAACCGGAGCTCATTAAGAGACCGGAAATCGTAGCAGATTTGATGAAGTATCACACGATCATTGCCAGGGAGAGCATTACCTTTGAGGCATTGCAGCGTATGGTGGCGCAGCAGCAGGCAGGACTGAAGGGATTGCGGAGCTGTGACCGGGCAAGATATAATGTACCTAAGGTATACTGCTTCCCGGATCCCGCCTTTACCCTTCAAAAGAAGGAGCTGCCCCTGCCATCAGGCTTCCAGGAGGGGAATACAGTCGGAATCAATATCAGCCCCATGATCCAGGATAATGAGGAATCAGCAGGGATCACCATGAAAAACTACCGGGCGCTGATCCAATATATCATAGAAAATACCGGCCTTCAGATCGCCCTGATCCCACATGTTGTCTGGGACAGAAATGATGACAGAAAGCCTATTCATGCACTGTATGAACAGTTTAAGGATACAGGAAGGATACTGGAGCTTCCAGATGGAACCTGTGAGGAGCTGAAAGGCTATATTGCCAGATGCCGGATGTTTATCGGGGCGAGAACCCACGCTACCATTGCGGCATACTCCAGTCTGGTTCCGACACTGGTGGTTGGCTATTCTGTGAAAGCCAGAGGAATAGCCAGAGATCTGTTTGGGACAGAAAAAAATTATGTGCTTCCAGTACAGCTTCTTCGGAAGGAAGAAGATCTGACGGAGGCCTTCAGGTGGCTTGCTTCGCAGGAAGAAGCTATCCGCAGCCAGCTTGCAGCCAAAATGCCTGCATATAAAGAAGCAGCCATGCAGACAGGGAAAGAAGTAGATCATTTATGGGAAGAGTGCAGTCAGCAACAAAGAATATAGTATTTGGACAGATCGGTAATCTGGTGACGCAGCTTCTCGGCTTTGTCCTGCGGAGCGTGTTTATCGCACACCTTGGGGATACCCTTGTTGGTGTCAATTCCCTTTACACCAGTATTCTGTCCGTGCTTTCCATGGCAGAGCTCGGTATCGGGACAGCGCTGAATTACAGTCTGTATAAGCCAGTAGCCAATAAGGACTACGAGAAGATCAAGTCCTATATGCTGCTGTATAAAAAATCCTACCGGATTATAGGTCTGGTCGTAGCGGGAATTGGACTTGCCATATCTCCGTTTTTGCCCTATCTGGTGAAGCAGCCGGATGGTGTGACAGTCAGGGATCTGACACTGTATTACTTTATCTTTCTGTTTAATACGGTCAGCACCTATTTTGTTGCATATAAATACAGTCTGGTCAATGCCGAGCAGAAGAATTATATCCAGACCAATATCATCACGGTCACCAAGATGATCACGGTCAGCCTGCAGATCATAGTGATCCTGACAACTGGTAACTTTTACGCTTACCTTCTGACGGCAGCAGCAGTGGAGCTGCTTCAGAAAATCTATGTAAGCCATTACCTGAACCGCCTTTATCCTTACCTGAAGGATAAGCAGGTGAAAAAGCTTTCCAAAGAGGAAACCGGGGAAGTAGTCACCAAGACCAAGGCACTGGTGCTTCATAAGGTGGGAGATGTGGCGAGGCTTCAGACAGACAGTATGATCATTTCCGGATTCATCAATGTCACTGTGAATGGCTTCGTGGATAATTACAATATGATCATGAACTCGGCAGCCAATGTGGTAAATATTATTTTCAACTCAGTGCTTTCCAGCTTTGGAAATCTGATCGCCACAGAATCTAAGGACAGGCAGTATGAGCTCTTTAAGGTATACCGGTTTGCAGCGAGCTGGATCTACGGCTTTGCTGCAGTTGGATTTGCGATTCTGCTGACACCATTTATCACGCTCTGGGTAGGTGCGGAGAGAACACTGGCGTTTTCAGTCATTGGCTGTATCCTGATCGATTTTTATTTTAAAGGGGAAAGAATTGTACTGTCGAATTTCAAGACGGCAGCAGGTGTTTTTGAACAGGATAAATATCTGGCACTGATCCAGGGAGTAGTGAACCTGATCATTTCCATTGTACTGGTTGTAAGGATCGGGCTTGTGGGCGTATATATCGGAACGATCGTGTCGGGGCTGATCGCCAATGTGACCAAGCCGATCATCATCTATCATGTGATACTGGATCGGAAGGCCGGAGAATATTTCAGGGATTCGGTGAAGTATTGCTTATTGTTGGTGGTTCAATATGGGATTTTTTATGGTATTTCAGGGATTATAATGAAGGAAATTACGATACTGACATTTTTTGTGATGTTTGTGATCATCTGTGTGGTGTTTAATGGTATTTTCCTGATGGTATTCAGGAAAGCGGGAGAATTTCAGTATCTGGTTACGATTGTAAAGGGAAAGTTCAGAAAAAGGAAGGAGTGATCCGCAATGCTGGATATGGTAAAAGAGGCAGAAAGGGAACTGATCGACTATCCGGGATATACTGGTACCTATTATATGAAACGGGCTTTGAAGCAGATCTGCGGGAGGAAGGTTCCACCGGCAGACAGATTTAACTGGCCGAACGGGCTTCTAGCCAAGGCACTTGCAGATTATTATCAGGATCATAAGAATTCCGAGGAAGCCAGAGTGATCCTGGACGTCTTAAAGAAATATTATGACAGATGGATTGCCGGAAAGTGTAAAATGTATTATCTGGACGATGCTGTCAGCGGCATGGCACTGATCGATCTTCATCAGATCACAGGCAAAGAAAAGTATAAAGAGGCAGCAGACAGGATAGCAGAGTATCTTTTTCACCATGAAACAGATGACGGCGGAAATCTGCCCTACAGACCGGAACAGAAAAATGGATACATTTTTGCTGATGGTATTGGAATGGTCTGTCCGTTTCTCTGCAAATACGGGGCAGTCTATGATGATATGAATGCTGTCAACCTGGCAGTTACCCAGATGATGAACTTTATCCAGATGGGAATGGATGAGAAGACAGGCCTTCCCTATCACGGATTTGAATATGAAAGCGGTGTAAAATATGGTATCATAGGCTGGGGACGGGCTGTAGGCTGGCTGATGATCGGTATGGCTGACAGTCTTGCTTATATGGAAACCGACAGACCAAGCTATGAGCCGATTAAACAGGCATACCGCCGTCTTGTTGACAAGGTAGAGGCCTATCAGCTGGAGGGAGGACTTTACAGCTGGCAGCTTGGAGCCAAGGAGGGACCGGTAGATACTTCAGCTACGGCAATGATCCTGTATGCCATTGCAAGGTCTCTGCAGACGAATGTCCTTATCGGCATACATAAATCCCGTATGGTTCGGGGAAGAGAAGCTCTCTGGAACTCAGTAAAGGAAGGCAGGATCTATGGATGCCTTGCAGAATGTCAGGGTTTTTCCATGTATCCGCAGGTGTATGGAGCCTATCCGTGGTCGCTGGCACCGGCATTATCCTTGTTTACGACGACAGAAGAAAGGGAATGAAATGATTAATAGCAGGTTAGGATGGGAAAAAATTGATTATAGAAAAATAGAAATGATTATGGCTATATTGTTTTTTCTGTCACTAATTCCAATAATGTATTGCTCTTTTTTTAATTATGCGACAGGGGATGACTTATGGGAAGGAGCAGTTGCAAAACAGGTTATTGCAAATGGAGGTGATATTAAGGAATTTGTACAGGCTATATGGAATTGGGCAAAGGTAGATTATTATGGATGGGAAGGAAATTGGTCATCTATTATACTTTGGTGTTTAGAGCCAAGTATTTGGGGAGAAAAAGTATATCATATTACAGCGTGGATTGCGTTGGTTTCCATATGTGGTGGAAGTTATTATTTTTTTAGATATTATTTAAAAAAGTATTTTAATGCACCAGGCAATTTAATCAATATTACCGCAATTATTGTGTGTTTTTACTGTATTCAGTATATGCCATATGTCAGATCTGGCATTTTCTGGTACACTGGAATGATAAATTATGTTCTTCCATTTGGATTGTGCCTGGCTTCATTTGTGTGGGCAGATAAATTTCTTGTGTCAGGGAAAAAACGATGGCTGACAGGTGTTAGTATTATCTTTGCCTATCTTGGAGGGGCAGGATATCCTCCAATTATTTTAGCATTTGAGATTATGATATTGATAAGCTTTGTGTTTATGATTCAAAATAAAGGATTATATAAACGGGGATTATTCTTATTAATTCCAGTTTTCTTACTGGTGGCAGGCTTTGTTTTCAGTGCTCTTTCTCCAGGAAATGCGGTGAGAGGAGGAGAGACTTATTATTTTAGTGTTCAGCGAGTAGTGGAAACATTGATGCAATGTCTTATTCAAGGATGTGGGGGAATTATTGACACTTTTGTGAGAGTAAGACCCTTGTTTTTGATGATACCAATCTTGTCAATTGCAACCTGGGAACTTGTAGATGTAAATAATATTGAATGTAATCATCCGGTCTGGGTGACATTAATACTTTTTCTGATTAATTGTTCTGTATATACACCACAGATTTATGCACAGTCTGAAGTTTCCGGTGGAGTACCAGATGTTATTTATTTTGTACTGATTCTTCTGATTGCAATCGAAATTATATATATAAATGGTTGGATAAAGGGAAGGATTACTGCAAAAGGGGAAAATATCTCTCTGGATATCATGGGAAAGACACGAATCGGAATTTTGATATTTAGTGTTATATTTTGTGCTGTATTCAGCAAATTCCTGATTGGCAATATGACAGATTATATTTGTATTGAATATGTTAAATCAGGGCAACTTAAGGATTTTGACAGGCAAATGAAGGAACGATTAGCAATATTAAACAGTGAGGATAAGAATGTAATTCTTCCAGAAATGAATGATGAACAGGGACCTTTTATGCATATGGCTATAACACGGAATCCTGAGGCATATACAAATAAGGCAACAGCCAGATTTTATGGAAAGGAGTCTGTTGTTGCTATACCTAGAGATGAATACTATGAATTATATGGAATTACAGGAGATGAAAAAGAATAAAGGCAGGATAGTATGATTATTATACAGGTGGCAGGCGGACTGGGAAACCAGCTTCAACAATATGCGTTATATCGAAAATTGGTGAGACTCGGAAAAGAAGTAAGGCTTGATATTTCCTGGTTCGATCAGGTACAGATGAAAGAAACAGAACATACCAGGGAAACGAAAAATGTACCTGCTGTGACCAAACGGGTTTTGGAGCTGCGGTATTTTGACAGACTTATTTTTGAAGTCTGTACAGAAGAAGAAAAAACAGCACTGATCGGTAGTGATGGGATCACAGGAAAAGTACGAAGAAAGCTGTTTCCCTTTACTGTGAAGTGGTTCCATGAAACGAAAATGTATCATCCGGAGATTTTTGATTTTGAAGACATGTATCTCTCCGGATATTTTGCATGTGAAAAATACTACAGTGATATTTTGTATGAACTCAGGGAAAAGATCCAGTTCCCTCAAAGCCGGGATCCACGAAATGCGGAACTGGCAAGGGAAATGAGCATGCAGGGTTCAGTCAGTGTACACATCCGGAGGGGAGATTATCTGAAGCCGGAAAATGCAGCGATATTTGGCAATATCTGTACTGAAGAATATTATGAGACAGCAATTCAGGTAGTTAAAGAAAAACATCCGGAGGCACATTTCTATATTTTCTCTGATGACATTCCTTATGTGACAGAGCATTATCAGGGGGATGAGTATACTATCGTAGACATCAACCATGGAAAAGACAGCTTTTATGATATGTATCTGATGAGCCGGTGCAGACATAATATCTGTGCCAATTCAACCTTCAGCTTCTGGGGAGCCAGACTGAACGGACACGAGGATAAAATGATGATCCGGCCGACAATCCATAAGAACTCACAGGTTTTTGTGAAGGAAGAGATGGAACAGCTGTGGCCGTCATGGATCTTTATTAGTCCGGAAGGAATATTGCAGTAAATAAAGTTAAGGAAAGCTATAGATGAAGATAGAGCAAAAGCAGATTGAAAAAATTGCATATGGCAGCTTTTATCTCGGAGTGATCATAGAGGTTCTGATGGTTATCATTGATAAGAGCGCCTTGATCAATCCGATAGAGGGCAGGCTGTTTCAGGTGACATTTCTGCTGTTTCTGATCAAAACCTGTCTGACCAGGTATGATAAAAAAGAATATGCTGTGATAGCAGCTTTTCTTGCATTGGGAGCAATATCCTATTTTGTGACGGGCAGGAATGATATTATCAGGGTAGTAATGTTTCTTGCCGCCTGTAAGAATGTGAATATGCAGAAATGTCTGAAGCTTGTATTTTATATGACTCTGACAGGGTGCCTTCTTATCATGTTCCTGTCATTCTTTGGAATTGGGGGAGGCATGGCACTGACTCAGGACTATGGAAGGGGCAGTGTGGAGACCAGATATACACTTGGAATGGGACATCCAAATGCACTCCAGTGTATGGTATGGGCACTTACTGTGTTGGCGTTGTATCTGTATGGGGAAAAGTGGAAATGGTATGGCTACGCATCTGCTCTGGCAGTTAATATAGGATTCTTTTTCCTGACGGATTCCAAGACCAGTCTGGCAGCAGGAGTTTTTGCAGTTGGCTTTACATGGATTATCTGTAAGTGCAAAAGTGAGAAGATCATAAAGCTCTGCGGAATAGGCAGTATTTTAATGACAGTAGGAAGTATTTTGTTTTCAATATTAGTGGCATTTAAAGCTCATTATGTGTATGAGTATGACTGGGGAATCGATAAGTCTCAAACTGCATACTTGTATAAAATGTTGGACAGAGTATTAACAGGCAGGATCCGGACATTGGCAGGGACGGTCAGATGGGAAGGAACCGTTTCAACATGGAAGTTATTCTCTGAGCCGGCTAATAATTATTATTTTGATATGGGGTGGATCAGGCTGTTTTACTGGTATGGTATCATTCCAGGAATCATTGTGACAGCATTGCTTCTAGTATGGGCAGTTTATTGCTATCAGAAAAAAGAGTATCTTGTATTAGCTTTTATAGTTAACTTTACACTATATACAGTATTTGAAGCTCATATTATATCTTCCTATATCGGCAGAAATTATCTGCTATTTTTATTCGGTAATGCTTGGTGCTCAATTATTAAATGGAGAAAAGACAGGAAATGAAAGTTCTAATTATGAACCCAATTTTATATACATCGGAAACAGATCAGATACCGAAGGTGTCTTCTATTAAAGATACTATGATATATACAATGTGCAAGGGATTTATAGAGAATGGTGATGAGCCGGTATTGGTTGCAGCAGATGTATATAGACCAACTGAAAATGAAAAATATCCATTTCCGGTTATTTGGTTATCGTGCAGACTGCCAAGGATATGTAAACCAAGATGCCTGCCATGGCTGAAGGGGCTTTCAACATATTTAAAAAAATATGGTAATGAGTATGATTATATCATAAGTAGTGAAGCATTTTCTCTACTGACGCTAGATGGAGTGATACATGTCAGGAGGAAGATGATTATTTGGCATGAGCTTGGTGCACATAATAATATTTTGTGTAAGATACCATCCCAAATTTGGTATAATATTGTTGTTAGGGGATTTATGAAGGATGTCCCCGTAGTTCCAAGATCGGACAGAGCAGCACAGTTTATTAGAAATTATAGTAAAAATGTATTAGATATACAAATTGATCATGGAATAGATTTGACCAGATTTACAGCTCAAAGAAAAAAGAAAAATATTTTTGTGGTTATTTCTCAACTGATAGAGAGGAAGCACATAGATAAAGTAATAGAAAAATTTAGTGAGTTTGTAAATAAGAATCATAAAGGATATTTACTTTATATAATTGGGACAGGAATCAAGGAAGAGAACCTTAAAAAACAGACACTTGAATTGAATATGAATGATAATATTGTATTTAAAGGCAGGATGAATCATACGGAGTTGGTTCCTGTTTTGCGGGAGGCTAAAGCATTGCTTATTAATACTAGTAAAGATAATAGTATGGTATCAATTGTTGAAAGTATCGCGTGTGGAACACCAATTATAACAACTACAGTTCCGTTTAATGCATCATATATAAAAAAAGAAATGCTGGGAATAGTAAACGATAATTGGGATGAAAAGGAACTGGAAGAGATGTGCAAAAATAACGAGAAGTATGTGGATAATTGTATACAATATAGGGAAAAGCTAGGAAATGTTTATCTGGCAAGAAAATTTAATCAAGTTGGAGGAATGTTAAATAAGAAATGAAAATTGTATTTGTGTTGCCGGATATGGCAGGTGGTGGAACAGAGCGGGTTGTAGCAATGTTGGCAAATGAGTATATAAAACGCGGATATCAGGTATGTATCTTATTGTTTGCTGGGAAAAAGGTAACATACTCTTTAGATAAACACGTAGAAATAATATCTGTTAGTGCTGCATCTAAGGGAAATCCTCTGATAAGGATAAAGCGAATGGTCAATATGAGAAGATTTTTCAAAGAGAACGGAGGATGTTCGATATTTGCATTCAGTGCTATGGGAGCTGTATTTTCCACTATTGCAACAGCTGGGATTCCATGCAGAATGCTTGTTTCTGAACGCAATGATCCTTCAAAATATGAACATTGTAAAATACGTGACTGGGCTTATGGGAAAGCGGATAAAATTGTATTACAGACCACAGATATGGTGAAGTTTTTTCCTGAATCATATGAAAAAAAGATGACCGTAATACCAAACCCGGTTCCGGAAGGTATTCCAGAGCCCTATGCAGGAGAGCGAAAAAAAAGAATAGTTTCCGTAGCGCGTTTACAACCACAAAAAAATCACAAGCTATTATTGGGAGCGTTTGCTGATTTTTTACCAGATTTTCCGGAATATGAATTGCATATTTTTGGCATTGGGGAATTAGAAGATGAATTAAGGGATTTAGCACAGAAACTGCATATAGAAAACAGGGTGGTCTTCAGAGGATTTTCAGAGAACGTCAGAGAAAAGATTGTAGATAGTGCAATGTTTGTGCTTTCTTCTGATTATGAAGGGATATCCAATTCTATGATAGAGGCGCTTGCTATGGGAATTCCAGTGATTTCCACAGACTGTCCGGTAGGAGGCTCAAGGGCATATATAAAAAACGGAGTAAACGGAATGTTAGTGCCGGTTGGAGATAAGTCAGCGTTAACTGCGGCTATGAAGAAAATTGCAGGGGATGAAAAATTTGCAAAAATGCTTTCACGGAATGCAGTTGAAGTAAAAAGAAAGTATGCATTATCAGAAATTGCTGATAGATTTTTAAAGGAAGCTGGAATTTGATGAAGTTAGAGGATAGAAAATATTGTACAATTTTAAAGACCAATATTAGTGTTACTAATATTGACGATACAGTTTCTATGTTGGTTGATAATCTGGATCAGCTTAGAGGAAATTATATTTGTGTATCCAATGTGCATACAGTGGTTATGGCATATAGGAATAAAGACTATCAGAATGTTCAGAACAGTGCAGCTATGGCTCTACCGGATGGCAAACCATTATCAATGGTGAGCAGGCAGCGTGGATACGTGGAAGCGGGACGGGTACCTGGACCGGATTTGATGCCAAAAGTGTTCCAAGCGTCTGAAGGTGCGAAATTCAGACATTTTTTTTATGGCAGTACGCAGGAAGTGCTTGATCGGTTAAGGAATAAAATAGAAGAAAAGTATCCTGATTTAATAATAGCTGGAATGTATTCGCCACCGTTCAGATCAATGACAGAAGAGGAAGATGAAGAAATTATTCAGATGATAAATAAAGCGCGACCAGATTTTATATGGGTGGCACTTGGAGCTCCTAAACAGGAGAATTGGATGTATGAACATAGGGGAAAACTGAACGGGGTAATGATTGGAGTTGGTGCAGCTTTTGCTTTTGAGGCGGGCACTGTAAAAAGAGCACCGGGATGGATGCAGGAACTGTGCCTTGAGTGGTTATACAGAATCATACAGGATCCTGGACGGCTGATCCCGCGTTATTTTGATACAAATTTCACTTTTTTAGTTGAAACAGCGAAAGAAACAAGATGGCTTCGGAAAGAAACAAAAAAGAAAAAAATGAAAATAGCTATGATAGGGCATAAACGCATTCCCTCCAGAGAGGGAGGTGTGGAAGTAGTCGTAGAAGAGCTTGCGACCAGACTCGTAGCACAAGGATATGAAGTAGAAGCATATAACCGATCAGGATATCACGTATCTGGGAAAGATTTTGGTGGAAGAAGAAAGAAATATTACAGGGGAATAAGAATTATAATTATACCGACTTTTAAAAATGGAAAATTAAATGCGATTGTATATTCTGTACTTGCTACTATCAGAGCATTATTTGGTAACTATGATTTGATTCATTATCATGCAGAGGGACCATGCTCAACGTTGTTTATACCTAAACTATTTGGTATACGCGTGATTGCTACAATTCATGGACTTGACTGGCAAAGAGCAAAATGGGGGAATTTCGCATCTAAAGTTCTAAAATTTGGAGAAAAAATGGCTGCTAAATATGCAGATGAAGTAATTGTGTTGTCAGAAAATGTAAAAAAATATTTTTTGGATACGTATGGAAGAAATACTCATTATATACCAAATGGGATAACGAAGCCACGGATCAGAGAGGCAAAAGAGATTAAAGAAAAATATGGTTTGGAGAAAGATGGATACATTCTATTCCTGGCAAGACTTGTGCCTGAAAAGGGATTGCATTATCTGATAGAGGCTTTCGAAGCCATTGAAACAGAAAAAAAACTTGTCATAGCCGGGGGAAGCAGTCATTCATATGAATATATGGAACATATTCAAAAAATGGCTGCGATGGATAACAGAATTATTATGACAAACTTTGTACAGGGGCAGATTCTTGAAGAATTATATTCAAATGCATATATATTTGTATTGCCCAGTGATATAGAGGGAATGGCATTAAGCCTTTTGGAAGCTATGAGCTATGGAAACTGCTGTTTGGTAAGTGATATTCAGGAAAATGTAGAGGTGGTACAGAATAAAGCCTGTACATTTAAAAAGGGGAATGTAGATGATTTAAAGGCAAAACTGGATTATTTGCTTAAGGAGCCAGAAACTGTAAATAAATATAAGAAAGAAAGTAGTGATTATATTTGCAGAAAGTATAATTGGGAAGAAGTAGTAAGGCAGACTAAGGAGTTATATGAAAATTCTGATTGTAAATAAATTTCTATATGCGAATGGAGGATCAGAAACCTATATTTTCAATCTAGGAAAGCAACTTGAAAATATGGGAAATGAAATACAGTATTTTGGGATGGATCATCCAAACAAAATTGTTGGAAATCAATGGAATTGTTATACTGGAAATATGGACTTTCATTCAGGAAGGTGGAGTAGAATCCTATATCCATTTAAAATTATTTTTTCGTATGAGGCTTACACAAAAATTCTTTTTCTGTTGAAGAAGTTTGATCCAGATGCAGTCCATATTAATAACTTTAATTTTCAATTAACACCATCTATTCTATATGCAATAAAACATTGGGAAAAACAAAGAAAAAGAAAATTGCCGATTATTATGACGGCACATGACAGCCAACTGGTATGCCCTAATCATTTGATGATGATTCCGTCTACCGGAGAAATCTGCTTTAAATGTGAAGGAGGAAAGTTTGGATATTGTGTGAAAAACAAATGTATTCACAACTCGAAAATACGAAGTATATTGGCAGGTTTTGAAGGTTTACTGTATCAATTTCTGAGAACTTACAGAAAGATTGATCTTTTAGTATGTCCAAGTATTTTTATGAAAAAAAAGTTATCAACGAATAAAGATCTGGCAGAAAAAGCAGTTGTCATGCATAATTTTGTAGAGCGAAAAATGGATATCAGGGTAACAAAGAAGGACAAATATATTTTATACTTTGGAAGGTATTCAAAGGAGAAGGGAATAGAGACATTGTTGAACATCTGTCGTGAAATGCCAGATGTGCCTTTTGTGTTTGCAGGAGATGGACCACTGAAGGAAGAAGTTTGTAACTTGCCTAATATTATTGAAAAAGGTTTTCTGACAGGAGAAGAACTGTATGATACGATTGCCAGAGCCAGATTGGTAGTGTTTCCATCAGAATGTAATGAAAATTGCCCTCTGAGTGTAATGGAAGCCCAGATATATGGAACACCAGTGTTTGGAAGCCGGATTGGAGGAATACCTGAGCTGATCCAGGATGGAATAAATGGCAGATTACTAGAAGCAGGAAATGTTGAAGAGTGGAAATCAGCTATTTATAATATTTGGAGTGATGCATCTAAACTGGATGAGTATGCTGCTAATTGCCAAAAAGTAGAATATCAGACTGCTGAACAGTATTGTAAAAGTCTGCTTCAGAAAATACAAGGATTGATGGGAGAATAAACTGGTGCAATATATAAAGACCAATGTGCAAACGATTTTATATTTTTTCTTCTTTGGAATCTTATTTGCAGCCAAAGGCATAGGACTGTATGATGGACAGACAATATTTAAATGTATTGTGGTAATTGCAAGTACAAGTCTGCTTATGAAAGTAAGTCTGGAAAGATACAATAGGGTTGAGATATTATATATAGGGATTAGCTTGACTATAGCAGGTATATCTTATATGAATTCAGGAGATAAGGGATTATTACTATATATTCTGCTGATGATAGGAATGAAAAATATAAATATTGAGAAGTTGCTGCAGTTTGCACTAATTGTGTGGGCAGCAGCTTTCGGAAGTATCTGGTTCATATCGTTGATGCATATGGAAAGTACGGAGTACAGGGTAGCAAATAAGTTGGGAATGGAGCATATCTTTCGATGGAGCATGGGATATGCACATCCGAATGTCTTACATATCAGTTATCTAATACTTGTGGCTCTGGTTCTTTTGGTTTTACAGGAAAATATAACCTGGAGGCATTATTTAGGTCTTATATTGGGAAATATATTGGTTTTTTTGTTTTCTGTTAGTTATACAGGAGCTGCGATTTGTTTTCTGCTGCTGATTGGAAGAGGATATATGCAAATCAGACATCATATTACAATAATCGAAAGAATTTTAATTGGAGTTGTATTTCCCTGTTATATTATTGTTTCGGTCTTGGGACCGATTATGCTGAAGGGTAAAGTATTTGACATAGTAAATAAAATCCTTAATACAAGATTATATCTGGCTAAGCACTATCTGACAAAGGAATATGTCAGTTTATTTGGAGTAAAAATATCTGATATTACCACCTCTCATTGGACTATGGATAATTCTTATGTATATGCATTGATTGCCTACGGAGTTATCATCTTTTTGAGTATTTGCATTTTGCTCGAATGGCTGATCTTATCATATTTGAAACAGGGAAAAATGACAGAGATAATTGTTATTTTAACACTTTTAGGGGCAGGATTAACGGAGCCGTTTCTTTTTAATGCGTCTTTTAAGAATATAGTATTTATATTTCTCGGAGGATTAATATATGAAAAATTACAATGCAGGGGAGAAGAAAAGATAAGTATTTTCAAAATAAAGAATAGAGAGATATATATACCTGTTTTTGATGTAAGAAGCAGAATTTATAAAATTAAAGAAACACTTGCTTCAAAGAAGGAATGGATAATTCTAGGAGGCTGTCTTGGGGGAATATTAGCACTGCTGTGGTGGAACATATATGGCAGAATGCCAGAGGGATTTGTGACAGAGAGAGATCGATGTGAAGATATATCTGAAAATATTACTGTTTACGATGGAAAAAACAGGGAATATCAGAATTATAAGGCTATGAAAGAATTTATGGAAGGAGAAGAAATTGAATACTTTGCAGGAGATATTATCCGAATGGAGACAGCCCGCTGGAAAATGATATATGGAATAGCAGGGACAGGGTGTGGAGCTGCAATTGCAGGCAGTATAGCTATGATAGTTAAGAGGAAAAAGAATAAATGAAAGTAATGTATATTGCCCCAAGATTTCATACAAATCAGAGAACTGTTGTAAAGGGATGGATTGAACAGGGGGATGATGTTGTTTTTATTAGTTATTATACAGCGATTATTGAAGATTATACTTATGTGAAACCCATTGTCTTAGGCTTTTCAAGGTGGTACTATCCGATAGATTGGTTATACGTGAATGTGTTGAAAAGAAATGATCCTGGCAATACAGCATTTAAAATTAATCATGGATTTCCTCCTGTTCAACAAATTAGAAAAATCATGAAAGAGGAAAAACCGGATCTTGTTATCGTGAGAGACCGTACCTTGTACACTATTGTGGCCAATCATTTTTGCAGGAGATACGGATATAATATCATTTTATACAATCAGAGTCCATTATGGGATAGACTACCAAAACAGGATCTTTTGCATAAGATGATCCGAAAATTGACACCGGAAATACGGATGACGCCGGTAATGGGAAATTGTGAGCCGGGAAAACAGGTGGATAAAAAAGCATATTTTGTTCCATTTGCAGTAGAGCCTCAATTATCTCCCGATATGAAGCAATATTTTCAAAATGGAAAAACAGAAGTGCTGACTATTGGAAAATTTGAACCCCGTAAGAATCATATTATGCTTATTGAAGTTATGAAGGACTTGGCAAAAGAACTACAGAATATACATCTGACTATTATTGGAGAGGCAACAGGGAGGCTGCAAAAAGAGCACTTGGAGGAAGTCTGGAAATATATAAATAAAAATCAATTACAGGAATTGGTAGAAATCAGGACTAATATACCAAGAAAAGAAACAGATGAGTATTTCAAAAAAGCAGATATATTTGTAATACCAAGTACGAACGAAATGGCATCAGTTTCTCAATTAGAGGCAATGAGCTTCTCTGTTCCTGTTATTATAAGCAATAAAAACGGAGCTGCCTGCTATGTGGAAGATGAAAAGAATGGTTATTACTTTCAGGATAATGATGAAGAAAGTTTAAAGCAAAAATTACGAAATGTTTTATCTGATCAAAAATTGTTGAAAAAGATGGGAGAAGAAAGCTATCGGAGAGTATGTGAGAAATATACATTTACTAATTATTATCATGCTGTTATGAAGATTATGCAAGATAATAAGATGAAGCGGTAAAAGAGGATTATTAGAATATAAGAATACAAATTGCCTGGATTAGACGGAAGGAGCAGAAATGCAGAAGCAAATGAAAGAAAAATACAGATATTATACAGAGTATACAGGAATTTTCAGTATGCTTGCAATTATGATTTACTTCGTCTTTTTCAGACAGCAGAAATCATTTGTATATGCATTATATGGGGATGGGCATGTATGTTTTAATTCATTGGTTTACTATGGGAGATGGCTGCGTCAAATTGTTGTAAATATAATAGAGAATCATCAATTCAGGATTCCCTTGTGGGATATAAGTATAGGATATGGAAGCGATATTATTACGACATTTAACTGGATGACATTAGGGGATCCTCTGAATTTACTGGCTGTTTTTTTCCCGGCTGACAATATGGAATATCTGTATGGTTTTCTGGCAATATTCAGAATTTATCTGGCTGGGGTTTCCTTTTCCATATTTGCAAGATATCAAAAGAATGAAAATCTTCCTGTACTTGCAGGAAGTATTATTTATGCCTTTTGTGGATTTGCGTTATTTGCAGGTGTGAGAGATGTATATTTTATGAGTCCTATGATATATTTTCCGTTGCTGTGTATAGGGGTTGATAAAATATATACGGAAAAGAAAGCTGTATTTTTCACGTGTATTATTGCTCTTGCAGGTATAACAAATTTTTATTATTTTTACATGCTTTCCATATGGATTTTCATTTATGGAATATATCGATATGTAATGATATTCCAGAATGAAGGAATGAAATTAAAAATAATAGCAAGGTGGCTGCTCAGGTGCATCAGCAGTTATTTGATAGGAGTTGCATTAGCGGCAGTTATTTTGCTGCCAATTATTTATCAGTTAACAGGGTCGGAACGATTTGCAAATAAGGGATATGTGCCAATGCTGTATTCGTTCGACTATTATTGGAAAATAATTGTGCGGTTTATTACTACAGAATCTATGGAGGTATGGACGCATTTGGGGTTTGCTCCTATGTGCTTGTTGGCGCTATGGGTTCTGTTACTCAAAAAAAACAGAATATACAGACCATATAAATCTGGTTTTATTATGTGTATGATATTTCTGGCATTGCCGATAGCTGGATCATTGATGAATGCAGGATCTTACGTTGTAAATCGCTGGATTTGGGCCTTTTCATTTCTGGTTGCATATATTTTTGTAAAAATCTGGCCGGAGTTGTTTCGGCTGACAAGGCAGGATAAAATTATTATTGTGGGTATGACGGTATTATATGTGTCTGTTTGTATGCTGCGAACCGAATACCGGACAAATCAGCTACTGATTATGCTGGTAATTTTGCTGCTGAATGTTTTAGCTGTTTTGGCAGGGGATTATCTGGTTACATACAAGAAAATAAGGAAATGGCTCATTTTTGGATGTGTTATTATTGGAGTAGCTGCTAATGGCATTTTAAGATATTCGGCATCGGGAAGTAATTATGTAGCTGGATTTGTAGACACTGGTAAAGCATGGACCTCCATCCATGATGATCTGCCAAGCCGGAGTATTGAGAAATTATCGGATAGTAGAAAAGTAAGATATGATTCTATTGGCACCATTGAGCCCATGTATAATACGGCTATGAATCATAATATCAATGGTACAAATTTTTATTTCAGTCTTGCGAATGGAACAATTACCCGGTTTTTTGATGCATTGAACGTGAATGTAGAAATGGAGCATCGCTATAAGGGCGTTGATGAGAGAACAATTTTGGAACGATTGGCAGGGGTAAAATACTGTATTTCGGGGAGAGATTATCTAGAATTTGTACCATACGGTTATAATAAAATAGTGTCAGAAACCGCAGAGTACATTCTGTTTGAAAATGAAAATGCCTTATCTTTGGGTTATACGTATGATTCTTACTACCCATTGGATGAATATGAAAGATTGTCAGCAGTAAGGAAGCAGGAAGTATTAATACAGTCTGCGGTAATTGATAATGAAAAGGTGTCTGTGGATGTGCCGGAGGCAGATCCTGTATTTTCAGAAAGGGAAATTCCTTTTGAAATAATTAGTGAAGAGGGGATAGTGATACAGGAAGATGAGATCATAGTCGATAATACAGATAAAACCCTCAAGCTGATTATTACGGCAGAACCTAACAGCGAAATATATTTGCAGCTGAAGGGGATTCGCTACGAAGGCAGGGGTGAAGGTGCTGCTGGGCAGAGTGGTATTTCATATATAAGAGAAAGCAGTACAAAACACCAGGTACTTTATTCAGCAGAGCACCCGTTTTACCATGGTAGAGACGATTATCTTATTAATATGGGATATAATGAAAATGATAATTATATGGAAGTTAAGATTTCGTTTGACAAGAAAGGGGTTTATTATCTTGAGGATTTAAAGGTTGTGGCACAACCTATGGAATTAGTAGATAAACAAACAGCTGTGCATTCAGATGAAATGCTTGAAAATATACAGATTGATACTAATAAAATATCTGGAAATATAGAAGTTGAGAAGAAAAAAGTTTTAAATATTGCAATTCCATACAGTCAGGGATGGATGGCCTATATAGACGGAAAAAAGGTGGAAACCTTTTGTGTAAATCAGATGTACCTTGGTATATTGGTGCCAGCAGGGGAGCATGAAATTGTACTGGTATATATGACTCCCGGACTCCGGCTGGGAGTTATTTTGGGTGGAGCAGGACTGATGTGTTTGCTGCTGATGGTCATAAAAGATAAAAGGAGAAGATCCTGAATTATGAAGGAACGAATAAAAGAGATCATTGCAACAGTTATTTATATGTTATATCAGAAACACATATTAAAAAACCATATACATGTCTGCTCTGTGGATGAAACAATTGATGCACTAGTAAAAACGGATAATAGCTTGGCAAGATTTGGCGATGGGGAAATATCTTTGATCGCAGGTATTGGCAGTGCTACACAGAAGAGTGATCTTGAATTGGGAAAACGTTTGGAACAGGTACTGCAAAGTGATGAAGAAGGACTATTGGTTGCCCTAATTGGTATTTTTGATGGAATGGATGAACTTCACAGGAAGAACCAGTTGTTTTGGAAAAAGCATTTACTGAAATTCAGAAAATATTATAATCAATATTGTGATCCAGAAAGAGTTTACTATAATTCTTTTGTGTCAAGATGCTATTATTCATTCAGAGATCGCAGGAAGTGTACCGTATGGTTTGACAAAATAAAAGATATATGGAAAGATAAAGATGTTGTGGTTGTAGAAGGAGAAGCCACGCATAATGGTGTTGGAAATGATCTGCTTGATCAGTGTAAAAGCATCAGACGTATATTATGCCCTTCTAAAAATGCATACGGAAGTTATACGGAAATACTGAGAGCCTGTCGTGAATTTAAAAAAAATCAGCTTTTCTTAGTATCGATAGGAGCAGCGGCAAAGCCATTAGTGTATGACCTTCATAAGGAAGGGTACAGAGTGATAGATATTGGCAATTTGGATTTGGAATATGAATGGTACCTGCAAAAAACAGAAGATAAACAGAAACTGAAGAAGCATTCTGTTATAGGAGTACAGCAGAATCAGGAGGCTCATTATAATGATTATCTTGAGCAGATTGCGTATAGAATTCAAGGAGATAATGTGTGAAAAAGAAAATTGAGTATATATTCAGCAGCCATGACAAAAAGATGATCATTGTATTGATGATACTTACAGTGATCGGAAGTGTCTTGGAATTATTGGGGGTAACTATATTTCTGCCCTTTGTAAATATTATCATGTATCCTGATTATGTAAAAAACAATGAAATTTTGAACTGGTTTTATGAGAAGGGTGGTTTTTCAACAGTAAAAGGATTTGAAGTATTTTTGTGTATCGTAATTATCGGTATTTACATTACTAAGAATGTTTATCTAATTGTACAGAAAAATATAACCTATAAATTTTCTTTTCACCTTCAGAAGACATTGGCAACAAAGCTTTTAAATTCCTACATGAAAGAGCCATATTCTTTCCATTTGAGAAAAAATGTAGCGCAGCTTCAACGGGCACTGCAGGAGGATGTAGCCAATTTTTCTGGTTTTGTCATGCAGGCATTAGAGCTTGCTGCTGAACTTGGTGTGTGTTTTTTGCTGGGAATATATCTGCTGACGGTAAGTAAGACAATTACAGTTGTAGTTGTCGGATTACTGGTTATTTGTGTACTTGGCTTTACTTTTGGAACAAAACAGTTATCAAAAGGACTTGGTAAGGACTGTCAGATTTACAAGGCAAAGATATATCAGTGGATCAATCAGTCACTTGGTGGAATTAAAGAAATTAAAATTCTTGGGCGAGAGGATTATTTTTTAGATTCTTATAATTTATATTATGGAAAGTATACAAAAGCCCTTCAGATTCTTAGATTAATATCTATGATTCCCAAATATATCGTGGAAGCGGTCTGTATGACAGGACTAGTCTTTGCAATCATAATTAAAATTATATTTGGTGAAGCGGATATGATCCATTTTATACCGCAGCTTACTGTATTTGCAACGGCTGCATTTCGTTTACTGCCTTCTGTGGGAAGAATTAACGGATATGTGACTCAAATGCTGTCCTACATGCCAAGTATAGACTTGGTCTATAATGATTTAAAGGAAATTGAAAAGTATAAGGTAAAAGAAGCAGAGGAGACAGAGAATAATTATTGTCAGTTAAATAAAAAGATATATGTAGATCATGTAAGCTTCCGGTATGAATCCGGAAATGAAGAAATTCTCCACAATGTGGAGCTTACAGTACCCAAAGGAAAAATGGTTGCTTTTATTGGAACATCCGGGGCTGGAAAAACGACAATGGTAGACATTATTTTGGGTTTGCTTGAGCCAAATCAGGGACATGTCTATGCGGATGGAATAGATATCCACAGGAATCTTGCAGTATGGCATAAGCAGATAGGATATATACCACAGACGATTTATCTTGCTGACGATACAATAAGAGCTAATATTGCATTTGGTGTTTTTGAAAATGAGATTGATGATCAGGCAGTAGCAAGAGCTATGAGGGAAGCACAACTGGATGAATTTGTAAATACCTTGCCTGAAGGTCTGAATACCTACGTTGGAGACAGAGGAGTAAGGCTTTCCGGAGGGCAGAGACAAAGAATTGGAATTGCCAGAGCTTTATATCATAACCCGGAGATACTTGTCTTGGATGAAGCTACTTCTGCGCTTGATAATGAAACAGAAGCTGCTGTTATGAATGCAATTGATGGATTACATGGTATGAAAACGCTGATGATCATTGCTCATCGTCTCACAACAATCAGAAATGCAGATATTATATATGAAGTAACCGAAGGACAAGTGATCAGACGACAGAAACAGGAAGTCTTTGAGTGATAAAGCAGCAAAATGGTAAGGGGATACAGAATTTGGTAAAGTTGAGTGTGATTATTCCTGTGTATAATGTAGCTGAATATCTTGAACAGTGTATTAACAGTGTATTAAAGCAGGAGTATGATAAGTATGAGCTGATACTTGTTGATGACGGATCAACCGATGAAAGTGGAAATGTTTGCGACAAATATGCGCAACAGCATACTGGTATTAAGGTAGTACATCAGAAGAATCAAGGTCACACTGCAGCAAGACAGAAGGGATTTGAAATTGCTGAAGGAGATTATATCTTTTTTATGGATAGTGATGACTGGATTGATCCTCGGATGTTCAGCGTTATGATGAAAAAAGCAGATAATACGAATGCAGACATTATTCAATGTGATTATTGTTCCGAAACAAAAAAAAGTAAAGTGTTGGCGATATCACCATTTGAATCAGGGTTTTACGATCGGCAGAGAATGGAAAGAGAAATTTATCCAAGGATGATATATGATAGAGGTTTTTATCACTTTGGAATTGCTCCAAATCTCTGGAACAAATTTTTTAAAAGATATCTTGTCGAAAAGTTTCTACCTGTAATTGACAGAAATATTAAAAGTGGTGAAGATGGTATTTTTACATATTCCTGTTTACTTCAGGCTGATTCTATATTTTTGGTATCTGGCTGCTGCTTCTATCATTACAGAAGCCGGGAAAATTCTATGTGCCGGATTACCGATGATCAGAGACTTAATGAAAACCATATATTGTTTTGCTACTACGAAGAGTGGCTATATGGAATGGAAATACTTAAAAATCAGATAGAGCATTATGTCATTTATCAGACATTACAGGCGATAAACAGTCTGATACAAAAACAAAAGATATGGAATATAAAACGTAAATACCGTTTCTTACAGAGGGATAGTCTGGAAGCTGTCAGTATTAGGAATGTAAAATTAAGGGATGTTGAAGGAAAGAGGAATCGACTTATATTAGCATGGTTAAAAATCGGTTGGAAAAAATAGAAATTGCATTTTGCTTTGATGAGAAGATGTATGAGGCAGCTTGTGTAGCAATAGCAAGTTTACTTGATTACAGGAATTTGGAAGATCATTATCATATTTCATGTGTATGTGATCAGGCGGTTATCTCAAGAAAAATGCAAATACAGGATATTATAAAGAAAAGGGATCAGGAAAGCTGCGTTTCTTTTTATGATGCAGGCAGTACCTATGCAGATGGATATGAAGCAAGAGGTATCTCGAGAAGTACCTATTTGCGTTTGGCATTGCATGATATATTGCATAGCATAGACCGGGTTATCTATGCAGATGTTGATGTGTTATTCCAGGATACATTAGCTGGTATATGGGAGATTGACTTGACAGATAATTTTCTGGCAGGAGTATTAGGGGCTAATAACTTCACTGACACATGGACATTTTATAGAAAAACGGATTATTATGAGGAGGTAAAGGATTTACAAGGAAAATATATTAATGCAGGAATTATTCTGATGGATCTTAACACAATCAGGCATAGTGATCTGGATATAAAATGGAAAAAAATGGCGCAGAAGAAATATCATTATCAGGATCAGGATATTTTAAATATTACCTGTAAGAATAGGATTGGGCATATTCCACTTAAGTACAATGTAGCTGCACATTTGATTCAAAGAGATTTTATGAAGTATGTGAAAGAAAAAATGTACACAAAAAAAGAGTGCAGAATTGCATATAAAATGCCAGCGGTTATTCATTATACTGGAGAAAAACCTTGGAATAACCGGGGGGTTCATCGTGGAAAAGTATGGTGGAGATACGTAGACAGTCAGGAAGATCTGATCAATTTGTTTGATAAAGAAAAGATAAAAAATAAAGTCAATTATGGAATACGTGGAAAAGTTAACCGGCATATACCATTTTAGACTGAATTGGGAGCAGAATGAACGAAAAGAAAGCGTTATTGGAAAAAAAGAAATTGTTTCAGATTATATATAGAATGCTGATTATAGCTGCAGTTATTCTGACTGCTTTTTTGTGGAAAAGTACAGCAGAAATACCAATTACCTCAGAAACTGACGCTACTGTTGAATTGACCGCTACAAATAGTCAGTTGCAGCAATCGTGGCAGGCGACAAGTAAAAATATCACGGGTTTTTCTTTGCAGGTGGATTTGGAACAGAGCCACGATCTACAAGGGGATCTTATAGTTTCAATGCGTGATGGAGAGGAGATAATCTGGAGGGAGAATATCTGTCTGGATCAAATGCAGGGAAAAGATACAATTGGTGCAGTATTTGATCCTCAAAAATTGGAGCTTGGGAAACGCTATTATTTTGATCTGGAGATGAGTAAAGCCAATGTCCAGACAGTGCTGGCGCTGAAAAGTAATTCCGATTATGCGGGTCTGGAAATTGACGGAAAAGAAACACCTGGAGCAGTAGGAGGAATTATTCAGTTCAGAAGAGCAAACAACATAGCCTGGATTTTGCGAATATTTATCATATTCGGTGGAATATCGATGTTCTGGTCATTGCTTTTCAATAGAAAGTTCGAAGAAGTATTAGCATTTACAGTTGGAACGATTTTTATTTTTCTATATTTGTTTGGGATTATTGGAATGCTGAAATGGGGAATTCTTGTCCTGTGCATAACAGGGTGTGTGCTTTTTCTTATGGTTCCTTATCTTATGGCTATTCGTAATTGCAGGCTGAATGAAATTATCAGTCCTGGTATGGCTGCATTCTGGGGATTGTTTTTGCTATATTTCGTGCTGGACAGAAATGTAGTGGCGGGAAAGGTTGACGACTTAAATCACTGGCAGCTATGCGTCAGAGATATGTGGTATTCCGATTCATATCCATTCCATATTAATTCATGTGTTTTTGTGAAACGCTATACACCAGGCTTTGCAACCATAGAGTATCTGTTTATATATTTATATGGTTCCTATCGTGAAGGGCTTATTATGCTGGCCTGTCATTCGATAGGGTTCTCCATGCTCAGTATCTTATATACGGGAATTAATTGGAAAACCTGTCATAAGACGTTGCCAGTAACAATAATGATTGCAGGACTGCCATTACTGATCTATCAAAGCCACTATGGAATCTTATATGTGGATGCTTATCTGGGAATGATCGGAGCCTATATATTAATATGCTATTTTAAGGAGAAATATAGTAGATTTAATTTAATCAGAATCACAGCAGCAACAGTGTTTCTGATTATGACCAAGGAAATAGGACTGGCAATAGCAGGAACCATATATGCCATAATATTTATGGATCTATGGCTGAGAAACAGGGCAATCCGTCGATTGTGGGCGGACAGCAGATTTTGGAATTATGTTAAATCGGGCTTTGCCGCTGTTTCAATGTTTCTCACCTGGCAGGTCTATATCGTGATCGCAGGGAAAAAATATGGATATACAGATTCATTTAATAATATTTTAAACCTGTTTGGAATTGCTAAAGGCAGAAGCCCAATAGAGGAGATGGCAATACAGCTGGCATCATTGAATGATCAGGGTATAATGTATCATGCTGTGATGAAGGCAGAAGAAGCTGCACAAATTGCTGATGCTACCCCCTTGCAGACTATAAAAGACATGATTTATTGGTTCATAGCTGAAAGGGAATTCTTTAATCAGTCATATCTTGGAATTACCATTTTAATATTGATTCTATTTGCGATGATTGGTGCAGGAGGGGTATATCGGAGGCTGGATATTCCAATTAAAAGAATTACTGTTGGACTATTGATGGGAACAGTATTATATACATGCCTTCTTGTGCTATGCTATATTTTTCTCTTTAAGGAAGCATCATCTATACCGGCAGCCAGAAGATATATGGGATCTTATTTAATGCTGTTTATGATTACACTTTGTGGAATTTTAGTTGTAAAAGCAAATGAGGCAGCCTCATCCGGTATGTGGAGGCAGCAATTAACCTGGGGGATAGCATTACTTATGCTGTTTGCAATTCCCAGAGATCACAATTTTTATACAACAGAAGAAAATTTTGGTGGATATTTTACAACATGGAAAAACCATCAGACTATTGGGGAAGTGTTTAACAGCTTTGCTGATAAAAAAGAAAAAATATATTTTGTAGAGTACCAAAACAGTGATCTGGTGCCACAATACGATTATCTGACATTTGCCAATGCTGTTGTACCTAATCAGACACAGGGACTGGGGGGAGGCTGGAAGCCTGTTGCAGGCCCAACTGAGCGATATAAACAGTATACTGTTTCTTTAGGAATGACAGAGTGGAAGCAGATGCTGTTAAGTGAATATACTTATGTGTATCTCAGATCTGTAGATGATTATTTCATTACAAATTATGGAGAATTATTTGTGGATCAGGGAGAAATAGAGACAGGAGGTATTTATCGTGTCTGTCAGGGAGATACTGATGTGTGCCTGAAGAGGATCGCTTATAAGAATCTGGAGTAGGGAAATGAAGTGCTTAATTATTGTTCCGGCCTATAATGAGGCAGAAAATATTGAAAAAGTAGTAAATAATCTGGTTCAGAATTACCCCCAGTATGATTATGTGGTAGTCAATGATGGATCCAAAGATCATACGGAGGAGATCTGTACCAGTAATCATTATAATCTGATCAGTCTTCCTATTAATCTGGGAATCGGAGGGGCAGTTCAGACCGGGTATCGGTATGCTTTACAGAATCATTATGATATAGCAATCCAGATAGATGGAGACGGACAGCATGATATTGCTTATGTGGAGAAGCTGATAAGGCCAATCCTGGAGGAAAAAGCAGATATTACTATCGGATCACGATTTATAGAAAAGGAAGGCTTTCAGTCTAGTACAACACGTAGAATGGGGATTTCCTTTTTGAGTGGGCTGATCCATGTGCTTTGTTTCAAAAAGGTAAAGGATGTAACCAGTGGATTCCGGGCAGTCAATAAAAAGTTTATTAAGCTATATGCAGAGAATTATCCAAGTGATTATCCTGAACCAGAAGCAATAGTAGCAGCAATTATGCACAGAGGAAGAATTGAGGAAGTACCGGTTGTTATGAAGGAAAGAGCAGGAGGCAGCAGTTCAATTAATTTGAGACGCTCTATTTATTATATGATTAAAGTGACACTGGCAATCCTTATTTGCAGGATAAGCTTTGGAATACGGAGAGGGAGAAAGAATGATACCAGATAAACTACGGATCAGCCTGGTTTTGGTTTTGATCATATACTTTATTTTAATACTTTTGCTCCTGAAAAAAAGAGAGATTTCCTTAAAATATACCTTACTGTGGCTGTTTGCAGGATTATGTATGGGAATTCTGGTAATCTGGCCAAAATCATTGACGATTATAATCAGTATCATTGGGATACAGGGAAGTATGAATGGACTCTTTATTCTGGCGATTGCATTTGTGATTGCGATTTTGATGTCGATCACGTCCATTGTATCCAAACAGAGTGAAAAAATCCGGTCTCTGACACAGACAATAGCGATACTTGAAAAAAAGATCAGAGAGCAGGAAGAAGAATTAAAGAAAAAAAAATAATTGGATAGCAAAAACGGAAAGCTGGAACGAAAGCTTTCTGTTTTTTTGATATGATACGATATAAAAAACAATGAAACAATGTTATTTGACATTATTGCATAAAAATAATACAATATAAAAGTAAAAAAATAAAGGAGGAACAAAAATGATGAGGATACCAATGATTCAACGGTTATTCCATTTCAGGTTGCGTATGTAGTATCTATTCATAAGGCACAAGGCTTGGAATATGATTCAGTGAAAATTGTGATTACGAATGAAATCGAAGAACGGATTACATATAATATCTTCCACACAGCAATTATACGGGCAAAGAAAAAATTGAAAATATATTGGAGCCCGGAAATAAAGCAGGCAGTTCTTAGCCGCCTGACGGTAAAGAATGTTTCTAAAGATGCATACTTATTAGCACACCTGAATAGCACAACTTTCTTCACCTGCGATGGTAATGTAAAGTGCAAATAAAATATGATATGGCAATCAAAATCAAAATCGAAGGAGAAAAGGACATGCAGTTACAACCTATAATTAAAGCTAAATTAAATCGGTTCAGAGAAGTTCGGGATATTTCCGATATGAAAGACAGTATAGTATTTGAACAATTTGCAAATGAGGTAATATTGAGCAATCATCAGGCAGGAGGTATAAGCATAAGTGATGACTTGCTAAATGTAGCATCAGTTGGTGGATCTGATGATATGGGAATAGATGGTATAGGAATTAAAATAAATGGTATTCTAGTGGAATCATTGGATGACGCAAAAGATATTGTGTCAGGTGGAAATGCCGCAGAAATAGAGTTTATATTTGTACAGTCAAAATACAAGAATAAATTTGATTCGGGGGAGTATGCAAAATTCATAAATGGTGTTACCGATTTCTTAAGTGATACGCATTATCAACCGATGAATGAAACTGTGAAGAAATGGCTGGAAATAAAGAATTACTTAATGACAAATGATGTTATCCTTTTATGGAGTGAAAATCCAATAATTCGTTTATATTATATTGTGATGGGAACATGGAATGGAAGTGGTCATATTACGGCAATTTCAAAGAAATTTGAAGATGATATACGTCAGCTCAATACATATGGAGAGGTATTTATTAACTATATAGATACAGAAAAATTTAAAATACTTTGTGATGATAACGAAAATCGATTTTCAAAGGTATTAGATGTGATTGATACACTATCACTGACAGAAGTAAATAATGTTGATAATTCAAATATAATATTGTGTTATGCTGATAAATTGATGCAACTATTAGTTACAGATGACGGCATACTTAGAAAAAGATTATTTAATGATAATGTACGTGATTATCAAGGTGAAACAGCGATTAATGAGTCAATTTACCGAACAGTAGAAAGAGAACCTGAGAATTTTGTTCTTATGAATAATGGTATAACGATCATTTGCACGGAGATGAAATCGGCAAACAGAAAAGTGACTATTACTAATCCCCAAATTGTAAATGGATGTCAGACATGCAGTGTTTTATATAGGGCTTATCGAAAAGATGTAGATATTTCTAATGTGGTTATTTCGGCTAAGGTGATATCTACTAAGGATTCTGAGATTACAAATAAGGTTATTCGGGGAACTAATCGCCAAAATATTGTATATGATGAAGCGTTTGAATGCACACGTCAATTTCACAAAGAACTGGAAGAATTATTTGAAGCGTTATCTGCTGAATACCCTAATAATAGGGTTTTTTATGAGCGAAGATCAAAACAATTTGCTGATAACCCAACTGTTAAATCATATGAAAAAATATCATTCAGGATATTGATACAGAGCTTTGTCAGTGCATTCCTGAATTGCCCACATAAGGGGCATAAGCATGAATCAAAGCTATTGCAGGAATTTAACAATAAAATTTTTATAGATGGACAGTCAAAACTTCCTTATTATGTTTCCAGTTTAATGTATTCGGATATGGAAAAAATGTTTAAAAAGCATGTAGAATATAAGGATCTAAAAACATATAAGTTTCAGATTTTACTGTTAATAAGAAAGCTGTGTAATAATGATCAATTTTCAATAAATGATGAAAAAAATATTGATTTATATTGCGAAAATATTTTGCCAGTATTGCATGATACACAAAAATTCGAGGAAATTTTTATATCCGCTATTTTGGAATTTAATAGGTTATTCCATTCCTGGATCGACTTGAAAGGTGAAACATATAGATATGGGATTAAGGATACTGCTGATTTTACAAATTATATGTTGTCAAATATGTGTCCTTCACAGAAAAGTGAGATGATTCCTTACCGGGGAACGGTAATTAAAATATCCCGTGACAGACATAATCAGTATTATGGGTTCATTTCAAAACATCCTAATAATATATTTTTCCATTCAAGCGATAATAGGAATATCGATTTTGAGGGACTATTGAACCGAGATGTTATATATGACATTGGGCATGATAAGGATGGAACCAGGGAAAAAGCAATAAATATACGGCTAGTCTAGTACTTATAAAATTGCAAATATTTCAGGAACTGTATGTTTTTATTATAGTTCATAGCCTGTTCCCGGCAGGCTGCAGAAGTTATATTTGGATTTTCAGACAGGGAAAGGATAGCTTCTTTAAGCGCCATAATATTTCCTTTCTCAACAACGATTCCGCACTTATCAGTGATACTCTCCGGGCTACCACCGGTGTGGAAGGTGATCACGGGTGTACCGCACGCGAGAGCTTCCAGATTGGTAGTAGGGAAGTTGTCCTCCAAAGTGGGATTGACAAATACATAAGCACATCTATACCAGTCAGCAAGTTCTTGCTGGCTGGTTGTTTTTGTAAGAGCAGTAATGGTATCGCCATACTGGGAGCGAATTTTCTGCTGCTGTCTTTTACTCAGGCCAATCAGAACGATATGGTAAGTGCTGGGAAGACCTCTGCGTAATTGAAGGAAGAAATCAAGTCCCTTACGTTTAGACCATACACTTGCAACACCCAGTATAATCTTTTTATTATTTAAGTTAGTCGATAAAGCCGGAGAATTGGAATCTGGGTGAGAAGGGCTGAAAATATCCAGATTGATTCCGTTTGGGATAACTTTAACGGGATATTCCTGTAAATAGGATTGTTTAACAAGTGAAACAAGCCAGGAACTAGGAGTGACGATGGTCATATCCTTAACACCTGTAAAAGCAGCTTTTTTCTGAATGTAGTTCTGACGACTATTATCACAGAACAGAGAATAAGGATAATCACTGCGGTAAATGGGACAATCATGGCACCCTGTTATCCATTTTGAGCAGCCAGCATAATCAAAATGAGCGCATTGACCTGTGAAAGACCAGCAGTCATGTAAGGTCCAGACAGCTTTAATATGGTTAGCCTTGATGTAAGCAAAGAGCATTTCGATATTAAGATAAAATCCGTGCAAATTATGCAAATGAAGCAGATCAGGATGTATCTGGTCAAGCCATTTTAAAAACTGCTTTGTCACATGATTAGATCCAAAGCCACTCTTGCCTTTAAAAAAATTGAGCATTACATGGCAGCTAAAATCAAAAAAATTCCCTATTTTATAACTATGGATATCTGTCGGAGCAGTTCCTCTGCCAAAGGCGAAATAACATGTGTGACCGGCATTCTCAGCGAGATGATATAAATCTAAGGCAATCTTTCCGGTACTTCCTGTTCCGCATACAGTATTGATCTGGACAATTCTCATGGCAGCCTCCGTTTTATTGTAAATTCATCAAAAGTGTGTTATAAATAAGAGAGTATATTTATTGTAAACGAAACAAATAAGAAAGAAAAGCAAAAATGGAATTATTATATCTGATAACATGGGATTTCACTAATGAGCAGGCAGACGGTGTCTGCAAAAAGATTCGTTCTCAAATTTCTGTTTTTGAAAATCATGGATATGAAGTAGATATTATATTGATAAGAAATGGAAAAGTGATCTATAGAGAATGTGGGAAAGAAAGAGAAATTGCAGCTGTTGGAAGTGTAAAGAAAACACCGGCATATTTCAAGATGTATAAAACATTGAAAAATAAGAAATATGACTGGATCTATAATCGATACGGAATGATGGATACATTCTATTATCGAGTCCTTAAGAGGTTACACCAGAATGGGGCGAGAGTACTGATTGAAATTCCCACATATCCTTATAAAGGAGAGCAGCCACAGGGAATACTGTATCAGCTCATGTTCTGGTGGGATGAAGTATATACTAAAAAGTTAAAAAGGGTCACAGACAGAATTATAACCTATTCCCAAGATAAAGAGATCTTTGGCGTTTCGACAATTGAAATTATGAATGGTGTGGATGTTGAGGCAATTAAACCTGTTCAGAAGGAAGGAAAGCGGGATGATACGATAGATCTTTTGATGGTAGCGCTGATGCAGCCATATCATGGATATGAAAGATTATTGAAAGGATTACACAGCTATTATCAGAATGGTGGAACAAGAGATGTATTTTGTCATTTTGTAGGTGATGGACCAGAAAAGCATTATTATGAGGAATTAGCAGAAGGATATGGGCTTAATAGTCATATTAGATTTTATGGAATGCAGGGGGGCAAAGATTTAGATAAGATTTATAATAAAGCGGATATTGGGGTATGCAGTCTAGGATGTTACAAAAAGGGGATTTACTGGTCAAGTGAATTAAAATCAAGGGAATATCTGTCAAAAGGAATACCAATTGTAGCTGGAATAAATATAGATATATTGAAAGTAATTAGTAAAGAATTTTATTTGCAGTTTCCAAATGATGATTCAGAAATTAATCTAGAAGAAATTATTAATTTTTATGATAAAATCTATAAGAATGATAGAAGAAATGTAGCAAAGGCTATCAGGGACATGGCTCGAAAGTATATTGATATAGAAACAACAATGCAACCGATATGTGTATATATAGATAAAGAATGAAGGAGGAAGATAAGTGAAATATGCATTGATTGGCTGCGGACGAATTTCACCAAATCATTTCGCAGCAGCAAAAGCAAACAAGCTTGAGATAGTAGCAATATGTGATTTGAATCCAGAGAATATGGAGGATAAAAAACTAAAGTTTGAATTGGGTGATACGGTAAAACAATATACAGATTATGAAGAAATGCTTCAAAAGGAAAGCCCTGAACTGGTTGCAATTGCTACGGAAAGCGGGAAGCATGCTGAAATTGCACTTAGATGTATGGATTTTGGCTGCAATTTGATTATTGAAAAACCAATAGCGTTGTCTATCGAGGATGCAGATGCAATTATTGAGAAGGCAGATCGTTTGCATTTAAAGGTGTGTGCAAATCATCAAAATCGTTTCAATAAATCAATTCAAAAAATACGTGAAGCAGTGGAAAAGCATCGCTTTGGAAAGCTGTTTTATGGAACTGCACATATCAGATGGTGCAGAGATTATGAATATTATGACAGAGCAAGCTGGCGTGGAACATGGGAACAGGATGGCGGTGCGCTCATGAATCAATGTATTCATAACATTGATTTGCTAAGATGGATGATGGGAGATGAAGTTGAAGAAGTCGTTGGTATGACAGACCGTCTTCATCATGATTATATAGAAGCAGAAGATCTTGGCATTGCACTTGTCAAGTTCAAGAATGGAGCCTATGGAATTATAGAAGGAACTACAGATGTTTATCCTAAAAATCTGGAGGAGACTCTTTATTTATTTGGAGAAAAAGGAACTGTCAAAGCTGGTGGTCAATCTGTTAATGTAATAGAAGAATGGAGATTTTCTGATATGCTGGATGATCCAGAAGAGGTAAAACAGAGATTCCATGAGAATCCACCTAATGTCTATGGATATGGTCATACGCCATTATATGCGGATGTAATAGATGCAATAGCAAATGACAGAAAGCCATATGTGGATGCAGAAGCGGGAAAAAGAGCGTTAGAATTGGTGTTGGCGATTTATGAGTCATCCTTTAAAGGAGAGATTATTAAATTTCCATTGAAAAAATGCAGAACAACAGATTTTGTGGGAAGATTTTCGGTAGAAGAAAGATAAGAGCAATGGATATGGATTATTTTATACATGAGTCGAGCTATGTGGATGATGGAGCCCAAATAGGGAAAGATACTAAAGTATGGTATTTTTGTCACATTCAGGCAGGAGCCCAAATAGGTAGTAAGTGTACTATAGGACAGAATGTAAATATCTCCAGTAATGTTATTATAGGAAATGAAGTGAAGATACAGAATAATGTTTCCGTGTATGAGGGGGTAGAAGTTGAAGATGGGGTTTTTTTGGGACCATCATGTGTGTTTACGAATGATTTGACGCCAAGAGCAAGATATCCTAAAGGGCATGAGAATTATAAAAAGACAATTATTAAGGAAGGAGCAAGTATTGGAGCTAATGCGACCGTAGTGTGTGGGCATACAATAGGAAAATATGCTATGATAGCAGCTGGAGCAGTTGTGACCAAGAATGTTCCTGATTTTGCCTTGGTTGCAGGAGTTCCGGCAAGAGTTATTGGAAAAGTGGATGAAAAAGGCAATATCATTGAAAAATGGGGATGAATAATGGAATTTCGTGATTTGAAAACACAGTATTTAGAAAATAAAAAAGCGATTGATACAGCAATTGAAAGTGTGCTGTTAAGTAGTCATTTTATAGGAGGAGAGCCAGTTGATCAGTTGGAAGAGAGGTTATCTGATTACGTTGGTGTTAAACATTGTATAACCTGCGCCAATGGGACAGATGCATTACAACTGGCTTTAATGGCGTGGGGAATAGGCACAGGGGATGCAGTATTTGTACCAGATTTTACCTTTTTTTCATCAGCTGAAGTAATTCCATGGGTAGGAGCAACACCTGTTTTTGTAGATGTTGAAAAGGATACATTTAACATTTCTGTTAGATCATTAGAAGAAGCTATATTAAATGTTCTTAAGGAAGGAAAGCTAATTCCTAAAGTTATTGTTGCAGTAGATCTTTTTGGACAGCCAGCAGATTTCCCGGGAATAAAAAAAATTGCACAGAAATATAACATGCTGGTGCTCGAAGATGGGGCTCAGGGATTCGGTGGAAGAATTGGAAACCAGAGGGCGTGTAGCTTTGGAGATATATCGACTACGTCATTTTTTCCGGCTAAACCATTGGGATGTTATGGAGACGGAGGGGCAGTATTTACTGATAATGATGAATGGGCTGAACTGATTCGTTCCTATAAGGTTCATGGAAAAGGCACAAATAAATATGATAATGTAAGAATAGGATTGAATTCAAGATTAGATACAATACAGGCAGCTATATTATTGGCAAAGCTTGACAGGTTTATAAATTGGGAACTTGATGAGGTGAATAGAGTAGCTAATATATATTCTGAGGAGTTAAAGGATGTTGTAAATATACCTATAGTAAAAGAAAGATTTTATTCAAGTTGGGCACAATATACAATTGTTTTGGAAAGTAAGTGCCAAAGAGAGAAGATGCAAATCAAATTAAAAGAGAAAATGATACCTAGTACAGTGTACTATATGAAGCCTTTACACAGACAAAAAGCATTTGAGAAAGTTTGTGATAGAATGGTATGTCATGTAACCGAAGAGTTGAGTAATAAGGTATTATCGCTTCCAATTCATCCATATATGGATGAAAAAACACAACAATATATAATTAATCAGGTGAAAAAAATAGGTATAGAATGTGAACGATAAGATAAAGTTATATATTATTACACAAAATTATCCATATGGAAGTGGGGAGAAAACTTTTGTTGAACCAGAAATAGCAAGTTTGCTACAGTGTGAGTTATTTGATATTACGGTCATATCAAATTCGACGAGCACTAATCTACAAATAACAAAGTTACCAAAAGAAGTACACATTAAAAAAATTGAAAGAAAATCTATTTTTAAAATGCCCCAAAAAGCTATTAGATATATATATAAATATTTTGCATCTAATGATACAAAAGAAGAAAGAAAAGATATATGGAGTTGTGATAGAGCGTTAGGAAAATTAATAGATTCCTTGATTTTCTATATACAAACTCAAATATTTATGGAACAGATATATTTAGATAAAATAGATTTTGAGAATGCTATTGTTTATACGTACTGGGATAATATTGAAACTTTAGCGATGGCTTTTTATAAAAAAAATAAGGGCAATATGAAATTAATCTCAAGAATTCATGGGTATGATTTGTATGATGAAAGAACATGGCATGGACGTCAGCCATTTAGGAAATTTATAGATAAGGAGTTAGATCGACTTTTTTTTGTTGCTCAAACAGGAAGGGATTATTATTCAGCTAAATTAGGAAAGTCACAGAGGTATATAGTAAATTATCTTGGGACGAAGAACGGTATGGATATTAATAAAAAGAAGTTAACAAAATCATTTTTATTGATAAGTTGTGCTAGCGTTATTCCGCTAAAGAGAATAGACTTGATTATAAGGTCATTGAAAAATATTAATGATTTTGATTTAACGTGGATCCATTTTGGCGATGGTTCTATGCGAGTTAAAATGGAGAAACTTGCCAAGAAAGTCTTGCAGAATAAGATGAATATTTCATATATCTTTAAAGGATATATGGACAATGAAAAAATTATGGATTTTTACGAAAAAAATTATGTTGATTGCTTCATTACAACATCAGAAACAGAAGGATGTCCTGTTTCAATACAAGAAGCCCTAGCATTTGGAATACCTGTTATAGGAACGGCTGTTGGAGAAATACCCTTAATGATAAGAAAAAATGGAATATTGTTGAGTGCCAATCCTAAGGTGGAGGAGATAACAAATGCGATAAAAAGTATTCAAAAATTAGGAGATGATGAAAAAAAGACAATGAGAAAAGAATCAAGAATGATATGGGAACAGAATTTTGATGGAATTAGAAACCGCAAAGAATTTATAAATGAGTTATTGTCTTTATGAGAAAGGGCGTATATGGTGACAGTTGATAGAAAGATTTGGCTTAATGGTGAGATTGTGAATGTTAGTGACGCAAAAGTAAATGTATTAGCGCCAACTTCACAGTTTGGAGCAAATGTATTCGAAGGAATAAGATGTTATTGGAATACACAAGAAGAACAATTGTATGGATTTAGGTTAGAGGAGCATTTTGAACGCCTAAAAAAGTCTATTAGATTATTTCAAATTAATAGTACATATACAAAAGAGAATTTTTATGATTCTTTTATATCAACAGTTCGGGCGAATGGATATAAAGAAGATATTGCTGTGAGACAAACTGTATTTGTCGATGGATTTGGAAGTTGGTTTTCGAAAGAACCGGTTGGGATGTTTGTTTCGCCGATTCCCAAAAAAAGAAAGGAAATACCATTGGAAAATGGAGAAAAGATTTGTGTTAGTTCTTGGGAGAGAATAAGTGATAAGAATTTCCCGCCGCGAATAAAAGTAGGAGCAAATTATATTAATAGTAGATTAGCCAAAATTGAGGCTGAGAATAATGGATATGATGGAGCAGTATTTTTAAATTATTTAGGATATGTTGCAGAGGGAATGGGATCTAGCTTTTTTATGGTTAAAGATAGAAAGCTTATTACACCATTATTAACAGATTCAGTTTTGGAAAGTATTACAAGAGATACGATTATACAGATAGCTCAAGATAAGTTAGGGATAGAAGTAGAGGAAAGAAGTATAAATCGAACAGAATTATATATATGTGACGAAGCATTTTTTTGTGGCTCTGCTGTAGAAGTAACACCAATTGTTCAAATTGATAGTTATACAATAGGAAAAGGAATACCAGGATCTATTACACGTAGAGTACATGAAAAATATATTGATATAGTGAGCGGAAATGACAAAATGTATAAAAAGTGGTTAACACCAATATATAAAGGAATAGAATAATTATGGCATTGAAAATGATGTATATTACAAATAAACCTAAAGTGGCTCAAATAGCTGAGAAGTATACAGTTGACAGAATATGGGTTGACTTAGAAAAAAATGGTAAAGCACTTCGGCAACACGGAATGAATACTGTACAATCAAATCATCAAATTGAAGATGTGAGTATTATTAGAGACAGTATTAGCCAAGCTAAGCTATTGGTTAGGGTTAATCCTATATATGAAAAATCAAAAAATGAGATTACGGAAGTAATAAAAAGGGGAGCTGATATAATAATGCTACCTTATTTTAGTACAGTAGACGAAGCAAAAAGATTTGTGGATATAGTAGATGGAAGGGCGAATACTATCTTACTCTTGGAAACGATAGGAGCAGAACGGAAAGTGGATGAAATAATTGAAGGGGTTGATATGGATGAAATACATATAGGTTTAAATGATTTGCATTTACAATATGGTCTAGACTTTATGTTTGAATTATTGGCAAATGGGAAGGTGGAAGAGATTGTAAAGAAAATAAAAAGAAAAAATATCCCTTTTGGATTTGGAGGAATTGCTAGATTGGATGAAGGAATGTTGCCGGCAAGACATATTATTGCTGAACATTATAGATTAGGATCTCAAATGACTATTTTATCAAGAAGTTTTTATGATTCTTGGATTTCGAATGATTTAGAAGAAATAGAAAGAGTATTTAAGTATGGTATGAGGGAAATTAGAGAATATGAGGAAAGATTGACAAATGAAAAAGAAGAGTTTTTTGAGAATAACAAGAAATTGGTTAAAGAAGAAGTTAAAATGATTGTAAATAAAATAAAGGCAAGGTGAGACAATGCAATTATCATATGAAATATTGAAAGATATATCTGAGAAATATGGGGATACTTTCTATTTATTGGATAGCCAGCTGTTTGAAAAAAATTACAGAGATATGCTTTTATGCTTCAGAAAGAACTATTCAAATACGCATATAGCATATTCATATAAGACTAATTATACACCAGCGTTATGTAAAATAGTTGAAAAAAATGGTGGATATGCAGAAATAGTGTCAGAGATGGAAATGTGGTTAGCCTTAAAAGTGGGTGTAAAACCGCATCACATATACTATAATGGACCTTACAAAAAAAAAGAATATGTGGAAAAATTAATGTGCATGGGAGGGCATATTAATTGTGATTCAACATATGAAGTTGAGATGATAGAGGATATTGCCAAAAGAAATCCTCAAAAAAATTTTTCTGTTGGAATTAGATGTAATTTAGATATTGGACAAGAGGGGGTATCTAGATTTGGGGTAGGGGTAGATGAACTTAGTTGGATGATACAAAAATTTAATAGTATGTCAAATGTCCATGTAACGGGATTACATAGTCATTTGCCGTATAGATCGCTAGAATCTTTTAAAAAGAGGATGGTAGCTGTTGATAAATTAGTTCAAAAATTTTCAGATTATTCATGGGAATATATAAGTCTGGGTGGGGGATATATGGGGCACATAGATGAAAAAATGATGAATGAATTCATTTTCATGCCACCCACATATAAACAGTATGCAGATGTGGTAGCTGTGACAATGAATGAAATATTTCAAAAACATAAAAGGAAACCTGAACTTATAATAGAACCAGGAACAGCATTGGTTGCAGATACAATGATGTATGTAACACGGATAGTAGATATAAAAAAAGTAAAAAATAAATATATTGCTATAACGACAGGAAGTAGCTTTGGTGTAAATCCATCGGTTAAAGGAATTAGACGTCCAGTAGAAGTATATTCACTAAATGAAAATGGAAAGTTTTATGATGAACTGGATATGGCTGGATATACTTGTATAGAATCAGATTATTTATATAAGGGGTATATAGGGAGGCTAAATAGAGATGATTTTGTGACTTTTAAAAATGTGGGCTCTTATAGTATAGTTATGAAACCGCCATTTATTTTGCCGGATGTTCCCGTATTAGGATTTGAAAAAGAGGATGAAATATATGTTTACAAGAAGGAGCAAACAATAGATGGCGTGTTTGAAAGATTTACAATTTAAAGTAAACAGAAAGGATACAAACACGATGCATATTTTAATTGCAACCCCTGAATTTATTACAGAAGATGCATTTTCAGGAGGATTAGCTAATTGTGTTGCTGATTTTGCGCGAATATATGCTAGAAAAGGAAATCGAGTGACAATAGTGACTTTGAGTACCAAAAATAAAAGAATAGAATGGGAGCAAGGAATTATTATATATGGAGTTAAGGCGGACGAATATACCATTAAAGAAAGACTGATAAATATTTTTTTCCCTTATTATCCTCTATATAAGCGTATAAATAAAAAAATAAAAGAAATAAGTGGATCTGAAGAAATCAGTATAATTCATTACCCATCATCTTATGCCTTGACAATTGGGAGGCCTAAAGATGTTCCGGCTGTGGTGATGATGTCTACATATTTACCTATTTTTAGAGAAGTATATAAACCTGAATTTAATATCAACAAGAGAAATATTAAATCTCGTGGAAGATTGGAAAAGCAGATTAGAAGGTCGATTAAAAAAGCAGATACAATTTTTGCACCGAGTAAAATTGTAGCGAAATATGGGGAGCTTGATACGGGAAAAAAGATTGCTGTGGTTGAAAGTCCAGTTTTGGTTGATGAGTATGTGGGGGAAAGTATATTAAAGGATGAAAAACTTAAGGGGAAAAAGTATTTTCTTTTTTTTGGAACATTAGGATATCTTAAAGGTATAGCATTGATTGCTAAAGTATTACAAGGATTGTTTGAATATAACAAGGATATTTGTTTTGTATTTTTAGGGGAGCAAACAAATATGGGAACGAAAAAAAATCCTTTGATGGCAATGGATTATGTATATTCTAAAGTACCTAAAAAGTATCATTTTAGAATTATATATAAAGAAAAAACAAGGGACAAGTTTTTACTGTACAGTATAGTTAGTAATGCAGTTGCTTGCGTTTTACCGTCTAGATTTGATAATTTACCCAATACATGTATAGAGGCAATGGCATTGGGAAAGGTTGTTATTGGAACAAAGAAGGCGAGCTTTGACGAACTGATTACAGATAATGTAAATGGATTTCTGATAGATGTTGATAATGAGGAGCAGTTACTTGAAAAACTAAAACAAATATTGAAGATGAGTGGAGAACAGTTACAAAGTATGGGAGAAAATGCGAGAAAAATTATTAAACGGCTTGATCCGGAAACTATATATCCTCAATTGATGCAATTTTATCAATATACAATAAATGAGTATAAAAGAAAAAAAGGTGATGGAGTCTAGATATGTCTAATACAAAGGTTACTGTTGTGCTAAACTTTTTTAATGAGGAAAAGTATTTATCTCAAGCAATTGAAAGTATTTTAATGCAGACATATCATAATTTCGAATTGTTGTTAATTGATGACGCTTCTACAGATTTGAGTTGGGATATTGCTAAGAGATATAATGATCCACGAATTAAAATTATTAGAAATTCTGAGAATAGAGGTCTGGCATATGGTAGAAACATTGGGATGAAAATGGCACAGGGGGAATATATTGCATTTGCTGATGGAGATGATTATTCATCAAAAGATAGACTGGAGGTGGAAGCTAAATGGTTGGATGAACATAAGGATGTGTTGGCAGTATCATGTTGGATGAAATATATAGATGAAAATAATGTGTTAATAACTAAGAGAGCAAATAAAATATTGAAATCAGAAGAGATTAGGGCACAATTGTTAATTGGAAATCCAATTTCAAATCCTGGGTCTATGATACGTAGATGCGTTTTTGAAAAATATAATATTTTTCAAGAAGAAAAACTAAGAGTTTCTCAGGACTATTATTTTTGGCTAAAGGTTATTCAAATTGGTAAAATTCAAATTATTCCACAATACCTTTTGTATTACCGTATACATAATAGTAAGGCAAGTCAAAATGCAAAAGAAAATAAAGATAAATATGATGAAATGATGAGAAAACTTATTAGTTATGCTTGGAAGTCACAAGGAATCGTAATGAATGAAAAAGATATTGAATATATATATAAATATTTTTTTGAAAAAAATTATATATACAAAAGACAAGATTTGCATAATGTAAGCATTTTAAAAAGAAATGTATATAATCAGATTAAAGATTTACCCGATGAAGAAGCACGTGTGTTAAAGAGAGAGTTAAAAAAAAGATTTAGAGAAATATTTATATATATACATCCTTTAAAATGGGGAGAAAATAGGCTAGCTGAGATAATAAAGCATAAGTAAACATAAAGGTAAAAGAAAGATAAAGGGGTAGACATGAATAATACATTAAATCGTTATGAGTGGATTGAAAGACAATTAAAATATTTGCCGGAAGGTATCAGAATATTAGATGCGGGGGCTGGGGAATTAAGATGGAAGGATAGCTGTAAGCACTTAAAGTATGTATCTCAGGATTTTTGTGAGTATAAGGGCAATTGTGATGGTAATCAGGTTGGTATGCGAGACGAAAAGTGGGATACTAGTAAAATTGACATAGTAAGTGATATTATAGATATTCCGGTTGAGAGTGAATCGTTTGATGCTGTTTTGTGTAGTGAAGTATTAGAGCATATACCGTATCCCGAAAAAGCAATTAGAGAATTAGCAAGGATACTAAAAAGTGGGGGAGAAATGATTCTTACTGCACCATTTTGCAGTTTGACACATTTTGCACCTTATTATTATTGTAATGGATTTAGTGAGTATTGGTATGAATTTCATTTAAAAGAGAATGGGTTACAAATAGAAGAAATTAAAGCAAATGGAAATTATTTATCATATATGATACAAGAACTGGGAAGATTAGATTATGTTTTTAATAGATATTTTGGAAGAAAAAATATATTAATCAGTTTGTGGACAAAAGTTTTAATGAAGCTTTTGGGCATATATGAGAAAAAAAATAATAAATCAGATGAATTATTGTGCTTTGGATATTTTATAAGAGCAAAGAAAAAATAAAAAGGAATTTTGTGTGAAGAGTATAATTATAAAGATATTAGATAAAACTAAGAGATGGTGGAAACTTTTCATTGGCAGGATATATATAGTTAAAATTGATGGTGGAATTGCATCGCAGATGTATCAGTATGCCATGGGATATGCTTTAGCCAAGAAAACAGGTTGTAGAGTATTGTTTGATTTATCCTGGTATGAGAGAAATGGTGCTGATATAGACGGAAAATATGTAAGAAATTTTGATTTGTTAAAAATGTTTCCAAATTTACATTTTAAAAAAGCCGGTAAAATAAGAACGTTAATATATATGAGGTTTTTTTTGTTTCTTGTAAATTTGGATAATGATATGTTATTAGATGTTACAGAAGTACCGGCGGCTCCGTTAATGTTAGATGGATATGGATATAAGGTGCCAGATACCTTATTAAAAGAGGCTTATAGAGTTAATTTTGTGCTTGAAAAGCCAGAACGGATATTGAATGATGAAAATATGGCAATATATAATCGTATTAAACAGTGTTATAAAAGTGTAGCGGTTCATGTTCGTAGAGGTGATATGGCACAAGAACGATATGGATATAGACCATTAACACCAAAATTTTTTTTGAAATGTATGAATTATAAGGAACTTGATGATGCCGTGTTCTTCTTTTTTTCGGACGAGCCAGAGTGGGTAGCAAAAAGAATTGTGCCTTTGATACAAGAAGAAAAAGAATATTATATCGTTAGCGTTAATGGAAGTGACAAAGGATATATGGATTTATATTTGTGCGCTACTTGCAATCATATTATTTCAAGCCAGGGGACTATGGGAAGAGTTGCGGCAATGTTAAACAGGGATAAGAATATGTTACTGTTTGTTCCGGACTTTAAATATAGTTCAATGTATGAAAGGTTAAATTTTGTAAAAAGAACCATTACGGTTAAAGATGAATAAAACTAAACTTTTAAAATGAGGATGAAATGAATAAGATAATAGCATTCAAGCAAATTTGGAATAAATACAGTTATATATTAACCAAATCTCAAAAAAGATGGGGATTTATAGTAGCCGTAATGACAATATGTGGTGCTATATGCGAGACATTAGGGGTTTCAGTGATATTGCCATTAGTTCAGGTCATGATATCGCCTGAACAATTGAAAAAAAATAAAAAGATTGATTATTTGGTACAAATTATGGGTTTAGACACAGATGCAAAGTTGATTTGGGGAGTTGGTATATGTGTTATATTAGTGTACATCTTAAAAAATGCTTTTTTAATGTTATTATCATATGTAAGGGTAAAATATGCTTGCAAAGTACAAAAAGAATTATCAGTTGAGATGATGGATACCTATATGAAACGTGGATATGTATTTTTCTTGAATGCTGGAACGGGGGAATTGATGAGAGGTATACTTAGCAGTATAACGAATACATATTCTGGACTTTATCAGGCTTTTAGAGCATTGGCGGAGGCACTGACTATAATATTTATTTGTATATATATTATGTTGTCAGATGTTATTATGGCAATTAATGTTGTTCTGTTAGCTGGAGTGTGCTTACTGGTAGTTGTTTTAGGGTGTCAAAAATGGGTAAAAAAATGCGGACAATTACATTATAAATATGGAGCATTAATTAATCAGACATTAATACAGACTTTTCAAAGTATAAAAGAGATTTTTGTATTGAAACGTCAAAAATATTTCTTGAATACATATAAAGAACAGTATGAAAAACAACAAGAAGCATATGTAGGACAAACTGTTGCAGCGGAAAGTCCAGCATATTTTATTGAGGGTATATGTGTTTGCGGTTTAATTATTACTGTCTGTATAAAAGCTATTAGTACAGAAAATGCATCAATATTAGTGCCACAGTTGGCTGCATTTGCGGTGGCGGCATTTAGAATTTTACCTTCACTAGGCAGAATTTCAAATAATATTAATTTGTTTTTGTTTTGTATTCCGGGAATTGAGGATACATATAATAATTTTAGACAAGTAAGAGAGAATGAAAGAAAAATAAAGCATGAGACATCAAAGGAAGTGGAAAAATTCAGTGATGTGTTAATAGTAGATAAAGTGGAATGGAAATATCCAGACACGGAAAAAAAGGTGTTAGATGGTATCTCAATAGAAGTTCATAAAGGGCAGGCAATTGCTTTAGTGGGAAAATCTGGATCTGGAAAAACAACATTGGCAGATATAATTCTTGGCTTATTGGTACCGCAAAAAGGATGTGTAAAAATAGATGGCATTGATGTTTCAGAATTGAAGAATGATAATATGATAGTGGGATTTGTACCACAAAATATAAACTTGTTAGATGATACTGTGAGGAGAAATGTTGCATTTGGTATGAGAGATGAAGAAATAGATGATAATATGGTATGGAAAGCATTGGATCAAGCTCAATTGAAGGCGCTAATTGTGGAAAGCGAAGAGGGACTTAATACTAAAATAGGAGAGCGTGGAATCAAATTTTCTGGGGGGCAAAAACAACGATTTGCTATAGCAAGAGCATTGTACTATAATCCAGATATTTTAATATTAGACGAGGCAACGTCAGCGTTAGATATAGATACAGAAAATGCAGTGATGGAAGCAATTAATTCATTGCATGGACAAAAGACATTAATAATTATTGCGCACAGATTATCAACTATAAAAAATTGTGATGTAATTTATGAAATTATAAATGGAAAGGCAATTGAAAGGAGATATGTTGAACTTGAAAATGGATGATGAAGCAAATGATTTGGCTCATATTTCCATTTCGCCTCAAAAGTATAATATAGGGATAGCATTTCTTAGAATATTAATGAGCTTTGAAGTGGTGATGTGTCATTTTAAAAGTGGGGGAATAATAACAAAAGATAGTATTATTTATTATATGTATGAACTTAGGGAGATGGCAGTACCGGTATTTATGATAATGGCTTTTTCTCTATCAGATGTAATAAAAATGGCAGAGGATCATCAAGTAATCAAGCATCGAATGTACAGATTGATAACACCGCAAGTAATATGGAGCGTAGTTTATTTTTCTGTATATTTTGTGATAGAAAAGATATCAAACATAAATTTGATGCACGAAAAAACAGATTTATTATGGCAATTATTTTTAGGACATAGTATAAATCAAACGGCTTGGTATCAGATAGTATTAATATGGTTGACGATTATATTTGTTGCGATATTTCATAGTACGACAAGAAAAAGAGGAGAAGTTATTATATTATAGGCTGTCTAGGAATTTGGGCGCTGGTCTTTCAATATACAGGTATAAATGGAACATTATTCGAACAGATTAGATGGAAGGAAGGATTTCATTCAGAATATATTGTTTATCCTATAGGACGTTTTATGGAAATGGTACCATATGCTGTAGTTGGGACTTACATATGTCAGTATGGAATATTGCGGTGGATTATGAAATATAGAAATAAAACCCTTTTGGGGGTGAGTGGCTTATTTATTTTAATAAATTGTAGGACATTTGTTGATCCAGAAGGATATGGATATTCCGGAATATATAAATTGATTAGTAGTATATTAATATTCGCTTTTTTTTATTGTATGCCATTTGATATATTACCACAAATACTTCAAAATATAGTAAAAAAGATTTCCAAATACACGTTAGGTATATACTATATACATAGAATGATTGGGACGATAATCTATAATTCTAGGCTATATGGATATTTTAATATGCAAGCGGGGTCAATGCATGATTGTATTGTAATATTTTTAATAAGTTTTTTTATGGTTTATGCAATTTATAAGCTACCAATCAAATGGGTAAAAGCCTCTGTGTCATAAAATTTTGTGTATGTAGAATTTAGGAGGGTGAATTATCTGTAAATAGTATTAGTATTTACATTACACAGGTTTATATCAGATTTTTAAACTTTTTGCAGAGGCGTAAGTCCTCAATCATGAGTACCACCAAGCATAAAACCCTGCTTTGGAAATGGAGCATTTATAATAAGTTTTGAAAGATAAATTTTGCAGTGTGATATTGCGTACAGCAAGGGAGGATCAATGAGTAGAAGAAGAGAAGCTATATATTATATGGTTGGTACAATCATATTTTTGATAAGTGTAGGGATATATATTATGTCTGCAGCATATGTAATTCCGGCATCAGATGATTTTTCATATGCGGATTATATAAAGGGGTATGGTGGACATAATTGGCTGGGAGTGAGCAGTCTGGTAAAAATGTTCTATCGGCAGTTTCAAGGTGTTTTCTTTGGGATTGCTGTGGAAGGATATTTGGATCCTGTGAACAGAATTGGCTGGAGCAGAATAGGAATAATTTTAATTATCGTAATAGTATTATTTTCAGTTTGCATAGCAGAAGTAGTGAGATATACGACCAAAACTATTGTCAGTTCCAAGAGCGTTATGTATATTGTAACAGCGCTGTGGATTTGGATCATATTAAATGTAAGAGTCATGAAGGAATTGCTGTTATGGTTTACTGGCGCATGTGATTATACTATTCCTATTATGACAGGACTTGGAGGCATATTTTGTTTGCTAAAATATAGAAAAGATAATTTGCCAGGCAAAAAAGGATGGATTTTGATAAGTGCAGTATTACTGTTTCTTACAGGAGGAGGATCCTTACAGATCGCAGGATACTTTTGCTGGGTCAGCCTTTTGAATGTGATATATCATTTGAACAAAAAGAAAAGTATATTACCGATGGGATTTACGTTTGCTGCATCATTTCTAGGAGCACTTGTAAATGTAGCAGCTCCTGGAAATTATGTGCGAAAAACAAGCAGTTACGAGAGAGTATCTATGATAAAAGCTGGATGGTATTCTATAGTAGCAGTAACAGGTGAATTGAAAAGAATCTTTTCAGAAACATATATTCCTGTAATAGTGTTGGTTATTGTAATTATACTACTCATATACATGGATAAAACAGTAGAAGAAAAGCTGTTCCATCCAATAATAGTTGGTTTAGCAGCATTGGGAGGATGTCTGATAAGCACCTTTCCGGTGTGCTATGGGTACGGAGATAGTACTTTAGCGGCACGGGGGTACGAAACATTAGATGTTTTTATAGTTTTAGGACTGATTCTTTTTACAGTGAGTTTGGTTAACTGGTCAAAAAGAAAAGAAGTTGTTATTGCTAAAGAAAATTTGATTTTGATTGGTATCATTATACTATTATTTATAGGATATATAGAAAAAGCCAATAATTATATGCAAATACCTTGTGTACAGGCAACCAGACAGCTCATAACAGGAGAATTAAAGGAATATCATAGAGAATGGAATCTGGCGATTGCCAGTATAGAAAGCACGGATGAGACAATCGTTGAATTGGAAATTCCTAGAGATATTTATGAAAAAGAACTGGTGGTAATGAAACCAAATCTTTCAGAAAATCCAGAAAAATGGGTTAATTATTCCCTGGCACATTTATATGAAAAAGAACAGGTCAAACTGAAGATAATAGAAGGAATAGAAGATGAAAGAGAGTAATCAAGTAATATATAAAATAATATATTATATATCGCATGGATGTGTTCTTTCTATTGCATGGTTTCTTTTTTGGCAGAGTTTATTGATGACAGCCAGAATTGATTTTGAGGCTAGTGAACATACATATTATGTACACGGGAAAGCGATATGGATATTTCTCGGAATATGCATTATGATATTCTTTTTTCGAAACTGAATATGCTGCGTGAAAAAAAGAATGACAAAATAACAAAAATATTAGGGGGAGGGTATTTGTTAATAGTCCCACTATTTGTTATTATGGCACAGAGTGTGCCCCAGGGAGATGCATATGCGGTAATGCAAATTGCATCGCAGATTATACATGGAGATATGAGTGCCTTTGAACCAGGAAATTACATGTACGTGTGGCCAAATCAAAATGGTTTACTTTTATTTTTCTGGGGGATAACAAAAATATTTGGAGAAGAAAATTTTTTGATAATACAATTTTTAAATGCTATCCTGATAGACGTATTGTATGTGATAGTTTGGAAATACTTGAAATACTATTATAGACAATATCTGATACCAGTTGGGACAGGATTATGTATGTTTTATCCTGTCATATTATATACAACATTTTGTTATGGAACGGTAGTGGGATTAGTATTAGCGATTTTAGCAGTGGTATTTCAGCAATTATATTTCCAAGAAAAAGGAAAGAAATATCTTATACTATCGGGAGCATTTATTTCTATAGCAATCTGTATAAAATCAAATTATACAATATGGGGAATTGCTATAGGTATTTGTTACATAGGAGAGTGGCTGAGAGATAGAAGACGGCAGAGTATAGTGGCATTAGGTGTGACGCTTCTGATGATATGGACAGGATATGTGGCAAGTAATCAGGGGCTTGCATTAGTAACTCATGGTGCGAGTAACCATATTTATGGATCTCCTATGCTAGCCTATGTGGTGATGGGACAACAAGAATCAACTCGAGCACCAGGTTGGCATAATGGATTTGATTATAATATATATAGAGATAGTGATTGGAATTATGACAAAGCAGTTGATAATTGCAAAGATCAATTAATGATAGAATTATCAAATAAGAAGGATAACTTTACTGAAAGCTTAGTGTTTTATGCAAAGAAAATAGAAAGTCAGTGGTGTGAACCATCGTTTCAGGGTTTATGGTACAATAGGGAAGACTATAAGTCAAACGTAAAACACAGTAACCTATTTTATGATATAACATCATCATCAGGAAAAGTTAATAGAATCTCATATTTGGGACTTGATATTTTTCAGAGCTTTATCTATTTGGGGATAGTATGCTATATATTGACAGATAAGAAAAAAATGATCTTAAAAAATATAGGATTGATTACATTTTGTGGAGGATTTATTTTTCATTTGATATGGGAGGGAAAATCGTCTTATGCATTTCCTTATTTTGTGATGGTTATACCATATGGGGTAGTGGGATATATTAACATAATTACAAAATTGAAGACTCCAAAGTGTGCCTGTAAATGTTCCTTGTCAAATAGGATAAAAGAAGCTGTTAATACACGGAATAAAATGATAATTATTATATGTATATTGATAATAGGATTATCGGGGATTTTTCCTGTTATAAGTGAAGATACAGATATGTGGAATGAATATGTTCAACATCATCGTTTTGTTCAAGAAGGTAATTATAAATTACAGTTAATACAAAATCAGAAAATACTGGGTTTATACCAGATCTGCTTTGAACCTGAGAAAGACTGGACATATGAGATTAAAACCCAGAATGGCAAAAAATGGCTTATTGTGGAGGGGGAAAAATTAATGGAAAGGAAAACAATAGACGAAACTGATGGATATCAGGGGTGGCGAATAGAGAGAATAAATGGAGGGTATTGCTTTCGATGGTATAGTAATCCGGATAGTGTATTAACATATGATAGAGAGGGTGAAAAGATACTTATAGAAAAATATAAAGAAAATGATTCGGATCAAATATGGAACTTATTATCATAAGTAGGATGTAAGTAATTTTGAAAATTCACGCCGTCCAGTAGAAGAAAGATGCATATTATCGATATAGTAGTCAGGATTTCCGGTATCAAAATTATATACATATGCAGGTGATGAAACAGCAAGGGCATCATATGTACTTTGGGAAAGAATATAAGGAATGGTTTCCTGATCAAGGAGCTCTGTATAAGTATGCATTGCCTGCAGGTAGGATGTACTATGGGACACGTTTTGATATTTTGGTGTCTCAATAAAAGTAACAGTGATGTTGTTCTCCCTGGCCAATTGGATTAGAGCACAGATATAATCCTTTTGGATGCTGTTTATAGTGGACGATATGGAAGGGACAGCTGTATTGTTGAGAGTTTGTGCTGATGATCCTGAATTTTGAGTCAGGGTACCACCTGAGTGGAATTGGTGGTTAATGATAGGAGCGCTAATGGGCCAGGTAAGCAGGAGTTCGTTATTACTGGAAATCCACATTTGCCAAAAAAGCATTAGTTTATTAGAAGATGTAGATGCATCTTTTAGTAAGCTCCATAGATTATATTTTCCGGCAATATCCATCTCCATGAATAGTTTTTCGTCACTTATTTTGGGGCTTTCAAAAGCAGAATAAACATACATATCAATATAAATATTTTGGATGTTGACATCATGATCTAGAAGGTATTTTAATTCATAGAATTCCGCAGCGGGTTGATTGCCATTATAGGAAAGAATATATTGGCTTGAGGATAGATTATCATTTAAAATACGAATGTCAAGTCCCTGACGAAACATGGAAGAGCCTAAATAAAGATTATCAACTGATCCTGTTTTAATAAGTGATGGCATGCCATATGTAGAATGAGAAAGAAATAGCGGGCTGTATTGATTTTTCAGGACTAAAAGTATCATACAAATTATTGCTGTTGACATAGTGAAAATAATATTTTTTTTCATTGAACGCTCCATAAAATTCATATATTAGTAGTTAGCATATAAGAAACTGCTTTGACCAATAACACCAAACAGAATAATACTGAATGTATATATTATACATAATGCATAAGGATGCACAATAAAAATTGATTTGTTGTAATAAGAAAGGTACTCTGTTAAAAATAGAAAAGTAATAAAAATTATTATAACCAGAAAATAGGAAAGACAAGAATAATCATTAGTAAATGGCATGATTGATGAGAGAATATTTTGATAATTTATCTGCAAGTCTAAAAACATTCTCTTAAAGTATTGATAAATTTCCGGTATGGTATTTAAGCGGAAGAAAATCCAGCCAATCATTACAATAAAAAATGTGCCAAGCATTTGAACCAATGAGAAAAGCTTGCCGCTAACCTTCTTAGTAGGAATAAGGTTAAAAACACCATGCCACAGTCCCCAAAGGACGTAGCTTAGGGTGTTGCCATGCCAGATGCCGCTAATTAAAAAAGTTATAATGATATTCAAAGATTTACGATGGGCACCCATTTGGTTTCCTCCAAGAGGAATATAGACATAATCTCTAAGCCAGGATGAGAGAGAAATGTGCCATCTAGACCAGAATTCTTTGATACTTTTGGATAAATAGGGGAGATTGAAATTTGAAGTACAGTTAATACCAAGAAGTTTGCATATACCAATTACAAGTTCTGAGTAGCCAGCAAAATCACAGTATAGCTGTATGCTGTAAAGAAATGCACATAGCCATAGGGCAAGTGCAGGCTGTGCAGAGGGGGTTGAGAATACTGTATTCACGTAAGGAGAGATCCGATCAGCGATTACAAGTTTTTTAAATAAGCCTGATAATATGAGCATAAAACCGTTGCACAACTGATCTTTGGAAGGTTTTCCTAAGTGGTTAAGCTGTGGTATAATTTCCTCTGAGCGAGAAATTGGACCGCAAATTATTTGAGGGAAAAAACTGATGTAAACAGCATAATTAACAAAAGATATTTCAGCGGTGCGTTTGTAAGAAGCAATATCGGCAAGATAACTGATGATTTTAAAGGTATAGTAAGAAATACCAAGAGGCATGATTAATCTGAAGAAGTAATCGCTCTCTGGAATAAAAAAATGATAATATTTAAAAAATAACAGAATAAAAAGAACAGGAGTGATTCCGATTACCATAGGTATTTTGGAATGTCGGTCTGATAAAACCTTGCCCCAAAAAAAACTCCAAGATATCTCTACGAAGATTAATATAAAAAAACGATAGTCACAGATAACATAAAAAAGGATGTTCAAAAATAGAATTCCATATTTTTTCATATCACATGGAATGAAACGGATAATAAAAACTGCAATAATAGAAAAAAGTAAAAACAATAATATATTAGTCTGCATGATTCTATCATATTACTTACTTATAGATGTGTCAATCATTCATGAATAAGTTCTGGGATTGTGCAAAATATAGTGGCTCAGGGTGCTAACAAAGATTTTGTAAATTTTGTAGAATAATGATATGATGATAATACTGTGGGGAAATATTTATCAGAAATGGTATTATTGCATATCAGATAGAGAAATATAGGGAATAAGGGAGCTAGGCGGTGGAGAAAGTAAGTATAATATATCTGGTATTACCTTGTTATAATGAAGAACTAGTTATAGAAGATAGTGCCGGAAAATTGAAAATGTTGATGGATGAATTGAAAGCAAAAGGAAAAGTTTCAGAAAAAAGCAGGGTAATATTTGTAGATGACGGATCTACAGATAGCACGTGGAAGCTTTTAAAAGATGTTTGCTATAAGTTTCCCTTATTCGGGGCAATAAAACTCGCACATAATAGGGGGCACCAAAATGCATTATTAGCAGGTATGATGACGGTGAAGAATGACTGTGATGCTGTTATTACACTGGATGCGGATCTTCAGCATGATATTTCGGTTATTCCTAAATTTGTTGATCTATACGAACAGGGGAATGAAGTAGTATATGGTGTAAGAAAAAGCCGTAATGGAGAAAGTGGATTTAAGAGATTTACTGGAGATGTTTTTTATGGACTAATGGAAATGCTGGGAACAAAGGTGATCAAAAATCATGCAGATTACAGACTGCTTGGATCAAAGGCATTACAGGCGCTCTCAAAATATGAAGAAAGCAATTTGTTTTTGAGAGGAATTATTCCTTCAATTGGATTTCAGTCAACGACTTTAGAGTATGAAGAGAAACCAAGACTTGCCGGAGAATCCAAATATTCTTTGAGAAAAATGATTCAATTAGCTATGGCAGGAATTACTTCTTTTTCGGTCAGACCATTACAATTAATTACTTTTTGTGGAGGAGTGTTTTTCCTTTTTAGCATAGTGATGCTGATTTATGCCATTTGTGTTTATGCACAGAATGGATCTGTACCCGGTTGGACAAGTATAGTTGCTCCGATTTGGTTACTAGGAGGAATTCAACTGTTGGCTTTAGGCATTGTAGGAGAATATATTGGAAAGATATATCTGGAAACAAAGCATAGACCACGATATGAAATAGAGGCAATGATTATAAACCAGAATGGGGATAAAGAATGAATACCTTAATAAAAGAGATAAAAGAACTTGGAAAAAAACAGGAATTTGTATTGATCTGCATATTATCGGCAGGACTGGTATTTGGGATTATGTCATTGACGGGAACGATGAATTGTGGATGGCATCTTACGGATGATCATGAATTTCTTCGTTGGATTTATATGTGGGATAAAGAAGGATACAGTTTTTGGCAGGTATTATCTGAGGTAATGAAAGAGGATTTACAGATCCGTTTCAGACCTATATATATGCCTGCCAGAGTGCTAAGCTGCTATATTTTCAGGGATAATTTGATTTGCTATTATATAATGAAAGCGCTGGAAACATATGTATCGGCAATTGTCTTATATTATTTGGGAAGACAGATGGTACGGAATAAAGCAATTTGTTTTTTGTTTTCTGCAGTGTCCATAGTAGGTTATCAGTCAGTTGCCTGGTGGAAGCTGGGTACACATGAGATGCAAAGTGTATTATTGTTGGCAGTGTCTTTGCTGACGTTAATTTGGGGAATTCAAAAAAGAAGGAAAAGCTTATTTATCGTCAGTGTTATTTCAGCAATTTTTATGATGCTGTACAAGGAATCGTTTCTTGCGCTAGTTCCTTTTATGCTGTGCTTTGCAGTTTACTATGATTGCAAGTATAAAAAGAAGGAAATAACATGGAGAAATGTTCTTGATAGCATAAAGGAACTCAGGAAATATCTTTTGGCTATGAGTGTAATTTTTGTGGGACTGTGTGTAGCGTTTCTTCTGCTAATAGGAGGGAATGGTTATGACATGGCCAGTGTAGGAGAAACTAGTCTGGTTGAAGGATATTATAATGGAATTGTTGATTCTTTGAAAAATGATCTGAAATGGTACTGGCGATTTGGAATTTTGTTTGTAGCAGTTTTATTGACATATTGGGAACAGATAAAGAGAAGATGGGCAGAAATAGGTTTATTTGTCATTTTTACTGTTCCGGAAATTGCAATTTATGGAAGAGTTGGATTTTCAGGTCACTATGTATTACCAGAGGCAATTGGAATTTCATTATTTTTCATTATCGGAGTATGGAGTTGGAAGATATTATCTGGTAAGCGGAGAGTGATATATGTTACTGGTATTTTATTATTACTGGCTGCAAATGGAAGGGTGGCACTTCGAGAAGCTGATTATTTCAGATATAGGGGAGAAGGAATTACAACTGCATTTGAAACGATATACGATCTGACAGAAGAAAAGAATGACTTAAAGGTTTTATCATGTTTTGGTTCCAATGCGGAGGCTAATATGACATTGCAATACTGGCTTTTAAATAAGGGAATAGATAATGTATATTACTGGGATGAGGAAACAGAGACTATACAGAACAATTATGAATATGCTCCAGTAAAACGGGACGATGATGAAATGTGCGATATGTCAGATATAGATGTGATTATTATGCATAATAGAGAAGATAGGCATTGGGGGTATGATCCAAGTATAGATTTTTCAGAATTTGATATAATTCAATCCGGAACATTGACGCTGGGTGTGAGAAAAGATGCAGGGCTTAATGTTCCGGGGGTTAATGTAGAAGGATTGCGTATCAATTTTTAATGTGAACTTCCTGAAAAATTAACTCTCGTTAGGAGGATGCCATGTATCTCGATTATGAGGTCAAAATTCCGGATTCCAGACATGGAATTACCAGAAAAACAATCCGGGGAATAACCTATATTTACTACGCTTACGACCGCAAATACAGTTCGGATAAGCATTATACCATTCCAAGGAATACAACGATCGGTAAATGTCTGGATGTTTCGTCAGAGACGATGTATCCTAATACCAACTGGAGCATTCATTGTGATCCGTAAGATCATTGCAGAATATCATCTGGATGAGATGATCGGCCGCCTTATAGGGAAAGATGCCGGCCTCTTCCTTGATCTGGCAGCGTATTCCATTGTTACGGAAAATAATGCTGGTCAGTACTATCCGGATTATACCTACAATCCGCAGGGAATAAATCTGTACAGCGATTCAAAGATTTCTTCGTTTATTGACTGTATTCCGAGAGATCTGTGCATTGCTTTCCAGAATGAATGGAACAGCAGACATGATCACCGTGAAAAGATCTATATCAGTTATGATTCGACGAACAAAAACTGCCAGGCAGGTGATCTTGAGTGTGTTGAAATCGGACATCCGAAAGATGACAACGGGAAACCGATTCTGAACTATTCGATTGCCTATGA
>ERZ773192.83-NODE-83-length-104281-cov-26.757911_pt1 | contig 104281 bp, 97 predicted proteins | sample MGYA00581010_ERZ773192 | MGnify/ENA primary metagenome ERZ773192 (study PRJEB29015, sample SAMEA2737741) | human gut metagenome | biome: human gut; feature: human-associated habitat; material: faeces | place: China | collected 2012 ...
GAGTGTGGTGTACAGTTAATAGATATGGTATATTTGCAAAGATGTTTATAACTTCCTTCTTGAAAATATACATAGTGCGTTTTTTCGAGTCCATTCGACGTTGTTATGCTTTTGTGTATGTATCAATTGAAGTGATAAACTTTATCAATAAGTCCGGGAGGACGCATAATAAGGGCGTTTGAGGGCATGAATTAGCAAGAACTGTATGAGATTAGGCTTGAATAACAGTATTTCCGGGAAATATAATGTTTCTTGTAAGTAAACTTTAACCAGAATTTTTGTAAATATACAGGAGGAAAACATTATGTCATTTAATTGGAAAGCTTCAGGTTTATTCGCAGCAGGTGTTGCTTTTGGTACAGCAGGTATCAAGATTTTATCAAGCAAGGATGCTAAGCGTGCTTATACACAGTGTACAGCAGCAGCGCTTCGTGCTAAGGATTGTGTTATGAAGACTGTTAATACTGTTCAGGAGAATGCAGAGGATATTCTTGCTGAGGCTAAGAGCATCAACGAGGAGCGCGAGGCTAAGGCTGAGGCTGCTAAGGTTTCGGATGCATCTGAGGATGTATGCGAGTGTGCTAAGGCTGATGAGCAGGAAGCAGAGCAGGCTGAGGTTACAGCAGAGACTGCTGAGGCATAGAAGATAAGAGGCAGTCATATGAAATTTACGATTAAGCATGAGTCAAGAGGCCGTATGCGTGTTCATATGGAGCAGTACCGCATGACATATGAGCAGGCGGACACTCTGCTTTATGTGATTCACAGTCACAGGAATGTTACCTTTGTAAAGGTTTATGACAGGACGGCTGATGCTGTGATTGAGTATGTAGGAGACAGAGAGCAGATTATAGAGCTGCTTCGCCACTTTCATTATGAGAGCGCCAACGTGCCACAGACTGTTATTAAGACATCAGGAAGAGAGCTTAATAATTCATATCAGGAAAAGCTTATCGGAAGTGTTGTCTGGCATTACAGTAAAAAGCTCCTGCTGCCTTGGCCAATCAGGACAGCGCTTACTGTTGGACGCTCAATAAAGTATATTGGAATTGGGCTTAAGTGTCTGTTGCAGAGAAAAATAGAGGTGCCGGTGCTTGATGCTACTGCCATCACGGTTTCGCTTGTCACAAAGGATTTTTCTACCGCAAGCTCTATTATGTTTCTGCTTGGAATAGGTGAGCTTTTGGAGGAATGGACACACAAGAAGTCTGTTGATGACCTGGCCAGAAGCATGTCGCTTAATGTGAGCAAGGTATGGCTTAGGACACCTGAGAATCAGGAGATACTCGTTGAGTCCTCAAAGATTGAAAAGGGCGACAAGGTTGTTGTCCACATGGGAAATGTCATACCGTTCGACGGAGAGGTCTTAGATGGCGATGCGATGGTCAATCAGGCTTCCCTGACAGGTGAGTCGGTTCCGGTTCAAAGAACTGTCGGCAATACTGTGTTTGCAGGAACTGTTGTCGAGGAGGGCGAGATTACTATCAGGGTCAAGGAGGTTGAAGGAAACAACCGTTTTGACCAGATTGTTACTATGATAGAGGAGTCAGAAAAGCTTAAATCTGAGCTGGAGGGAAAGGCTGAGCACTATGCTGACAAGCTTGTGCCGTGGACGCTTGGAGCTACAGGGCTTACATATCTTCTGACAAGAAATGTGACAAAGGCTATGTCAATTCTCATGGTGGATTTCTGTTGTGCACTCAAGCTTGCTATGCCAATCTCAGTGCTTTCTGCTATCAGAGAGGCAAGCCTTTATAATGTAACAGTAAAGGGAGGAAAGTTCCTTGAGGCTGTTGCGGAGGCTGATACCATCGTCTTTGACAAGACCGGTACACTCACAAAGGCACATCCGACTGTGGTTGATGTGGTGAACTTCAATGATGAGTATTCATCTGATGACATGCTTCGTGTAGCAGCCTGTCTGGAGGAGCATTTCCCTCATTCAATGGCAAAGGCAGTGGTAGACGCTGCGTCTAAGAAGGGGCTTTCCCACGAGGAAATGCATACAAAGGTTGAGTATATTGTGGCTCATGGAATTGCAACCTCCATCAATGGCAAGCGTACTGTTATCGGAAGCTATCATTTTGTCTTTGAGGATGAAAAATGTGTTGTTCCTGCAGGAAAGGAGCCACTGTTTGAGTCGCTTCCGCTGTATTATTCTCACCTGTATCTTGCTGTTGAGGGTATGCTTTCGGCAGTTATCTGTATTGAGGATCCTCTGCGTGATGAGGCAGCGGCGGTTGTTACTTCATTAAAGAAGGCCGGTATATCAAAGGTTGTCATGATGACAGGAGACAGTGAGCGTACAGCTTCTGTCATTGCGAAAAAAGTAGGTGTAGATGAATACTACGCCGAGGTTTTACCTGAGGACAAGGCTGCCTTTGTGGAGAGAGAAAAGGCTAAGGGCAGAAAGGTCATTATGATTGGTGACGGCATAAATGATTCACCGGCTCTTTCAGCGGCAAATGTCGGTATTGCAATCAGTGACGGCGCTGAAATTGCCCGCGAGATTGCCGATATTACGGTGGGCTCTGACGATCTCTACCAGATTGTTACTCTTAAATATATAAGTAATGCTCTTATGAAACGTATAAAGAGCAACTATCGAAAGATTGTTGGTTTTAACTCAGGGCTCATTGCTCTTGGTGTGGCAGGAGTGCTTCCGCCGACTACGACAGCACTTTTGCACAATGGATCGACAATTCTTATCAGTGTGAACAGTATGAAGAATCTGCTTGAGTAGATTTAGCTAATTCACTGTTTGTGGATGTAGTACGGGGCGCTGCCGCGGGTACCGCGATGGCACACGTACTATCCCGAGTGCTACGCTTCGTGGGTAAGATACTGTACGAAATTATGCTTGAAGGGTTTCTATGCTTGACGAAACCGTCGAAACGCGCCGTCCGTGGCGCGGTTCTCCTCGCCCCTGCGTCCTTGCAGGGGCGTTTCTGCGCTTCATGGCATAATTTCTACAGTATCTAACCCACTGCGCTATTCGCACACGTGATAGTACGTGTGCCACCGCGGTGCCCGCGGCAGCGCCCCTTACGTTGTGGTGGAAATAATGTAGGAATTGTGATAAACTAACTGATAAGTAGTGCAGATTATTTTTTAAAGAGGACAGATTATTGAAGGTTGAAGAGGTTATAAGCAGGGTTGCAGACAGTATGGACGCAAAATTTGAGAGACGTTTTAAATCTTTTTGTAATTCACTAGATGCGTTAGCTGAGGCCAGGCAGAGAGATCTTTCCGATTCGTTTGTTTTGAGTGGGACAGGTGCTAAATTTAGCATTACTTTTGATTTATCGTGGAAGGTAATGAAAGATATTCTGGTACAGTATTATTCGATAACAGGGTTTGTTACAGAATCCCCGCGAGAGGTGTTACGTGAATCCTTCAAGGCAAAGCTGATTTCTGATGATGCGTGGATGGATATGCTTAAGGTCAGAAATGAACTTGCACATGACTATGATTGTGAGGTTGTAAGGACACATTGTAATACAATTGTTGAAAAATATATTGATTTGTTTTATGATTTTAAGAATACGATAGATGAATTATTGAAAGTTGGATAAATTTTTACGTATATATATCTAATGCACAAAATTAACACAATATAGTAATAAAAACATAGAATTAAAGATAGCGATGACAAATATAGAAGTTGAAATAAACGATAATTATATATGTGTATATGAGAGGCTTAATGATGATTGCATTAGGCTTCTTCATATGTATGGGAAAAATCCGGTGTGTGTGGTGCCGGATTTGATTGCCGGCATGAGAGTGACAGAGCTTGCGGAGTATTGTTTTTCCTTCAAGAGCATGCCTGAAAAATTGAAAACAGAGCTTGGGATTGATGATATTCTGCGTCCTGATATGACGGAGCTATGTGATGATTATATCGAGAGGGTCATATTGCCGGACGGAATGCAAAAGATTGGCAGGCTATGCTTTTACAATTGTTCAAGGCTGTCTGTGCTTGAGCTGCCATCCGACATATGTGATGTGGATGGTGACGCTTTCATGAACTGCACAAAACTTTATATGCTTGTGATGAGAGGCTCACCGAAGGATAAGTCGTGTCTTAAGCAGATTCTTTCACAGATAAGCACTCTTGTGAGGGTTAGATGGGCTGACAGCGATGGAAATGCGATTGCGCAGGCATGTTTTTTCGAGTACGACCAGACCTATGATGAGATTGGTCCTGCTCATATTTTCAAGCTGAACATGAACGGAGAAGGCTTTCGTGCGAGACAGGCTTTTATGGACCGCGTGTTTGTGTGGAAGCAGTATGATGAAATATTTTCAGAGGCGATTGCGCAGGAGAGTGAGGATGACCTCTTAGATATGGCTTTTTACAGGCTTATTTATGCGTATGAGCTTTCAAAAGAAGCGAGACAGCAGTTTTTGGAGAATATTGTCAATCATAAAAAAAGGCTGTCTGAGCTTATCATAAGAAAAAGGGATTCGGGTTTGCTGCAGAGTTTTCTGGAGCTTAAAGATGGTGAGGAGAATTTTATCGCAGATGTCCTGGTTGTTACTGATATGCTTGCACTTGCAGCACAGGATGAATGGAGTGAGGGCAGTGCGATTTTGCATAGATTTAAGAAGGAAAATCTGTCGGTATCCAGGAAGAGGCGGTTTGAATTTTAAATTTAATCATAAATGAGGGGCAAAATACCTTTTGACCCTCATATCATGTGTATAGTGTAATAAATTTTAAAAATATTGCAGTAGAATAATACTCGCACCATTGGTGCAAGAAATGGAGAAGTATATGGGAAAGGAGGCAGCTTCATGAAAAAACATATCCAGACAGATTCAGAGTGGCAGGAGGAAATGTCACAGAAAATAATAGATGAAATACAGTGCGAGTTGTATCTTGACATGCCTTTTATGAAACTGGCGCTCTCGGCTCTTTCACCAAAGGTGAACGAGCAGCTTTACTCCATGGCAACTGACGGCACATATATTTATTACAATCCAATCAGGCTGATTGATATATTTAAGAAAAATGGCATGTATCTGAACAGGGCTTATCTGCACAGTGTGCTGCACTGTCTGTTTTTTCATCTGTGGACAAGAGGCGAGAGGGATGAATTCCTGTGGAATACAGCATGTGATATAATGGTTGAGTACACGATTGATACAATGGAAAAGAAAAGCACAAAGCGTATCCTAAGCTATATAAGAAAAACCACGTATGAGAGGCTTAAAAAAGAGCATATAGTGATTGCTCCGGGAGCTTTGTACGCATGGCTATACAAGCAGTATGCAGAAATAGAGGCTGAAGAAATCACGGATATAGATGATACTGCAAACACAAAGGATAAAAATGAGCTTGTGATTCTGGCACGGGAATTTTACACAGATGACCATGCCCTTTGGCCGGAGGAGAAAAACGACAATGCTATGCCACTAAGTTCATCCGAGGCCCAAAAGCAGTGGCAGAAAATATCCAGACAGACACGCATGGAGAAAAGCCATTCAAAGGACAGCAAATCCGAGGGCGAGCAGGTAATGATGAGGGAGCTGTCCGCGAAAAGAAGCAGACGAAGCTACAAGGAGTTTCTGCGCAGGTTTGCAGTGCTTCGTGAGGAGGTGCACGCAGATTACGATTCCTTTGATATGGGATATTACGCGTATGGACTTTCACTCTATGGCAATATGCCGCTCATTGAGCCTCTTGAAACGAGGGAGACATACAAGATAAGGGATTTTGTCATAGTGCTTGATACGAGCTATTCAGTGAGCGGGCAGCTGGTGGAGCATTTTTTACAGGAGACCTTTACGATTCTCACGGAGTCGGACAGTTTTTTTGTCAGGAACAAAATACGCATCATACAGTGTGATGACAGCGTAAAGACTGACGAGGAAATTACAGATGAAAAGCAGATTAAGCCGCTTTTAAACAAGTTTACGCTCGTCGGAGGCGGAGGCACAGATTTCAGACCGGCATTTTCGTATGTGAGAGACCTTCTGGATAAGGGTGAGCTTAAGAACATGTGCGGACTTATATATTTTACTGATGGCAAGGGGATTTTCCCGGCAAAGTGTCCACCGTACAAGTGCGCATTTGTGTCGGTTGGTGCATATGAGGGTAATGAGGTGCCGCCATGGGCGATGCAGGTGGAGCTGGAGGAAACAATATGAATATAAAACAGGCAAAAAACGAAGTGAAAAATACAGTGAAAGCATACCTGTCAAAGGATACACATGGAGAGTACGTGATACCGCAGATCAGGCAGAGACCGATGCTCTTAATCGGACCGCCCGGCGTAGGAAAGACACAGATTATGGAGCAGATTGCAAGAGAGTGCAAAATAGGTCTTGTGGCATATACCATCACGCATCACACGCGCCAGTCGGCGGTAGGACTGCCGTTTATAAAGGAGCGTGAGTATGACGGAAAGAGCTATTCCGTCACGGAATACACGATGAGTGAGATTATAGCCAGCGTCTATGAAAGGATGGAAGCAACAGGGCTTAAGGAGGGCATACTTTTTATTGATGAGATAAACTGCGTGTCCGAGACACTTGCGCCTACGATGCTTCAGTTTTTGCAGTGCAAGACATTTGGTAATCAGGCTGTTCCCAAGGGCTGGGTGATTGTTGCGGCAGGAAATCCGCCTGAGTACAATAAATCAGTGCGCGATTTTGATATGGTTACGCTCGACCGTGTCAGATATATATCTATAGAAGCGGACTATCAGGTGTGGAAGGAATATGCCAGAGATGTGCATATTCATGATGCACTTTTAAGCTATCTGGAGCTTCACCCAAACAATTTTTACAGGGTGGAAACTGACGTGGACGGTATGAATTTCGTCACGGCAAGAGGCTGGGAGGATTTAAGCAGCCTGCTTAAGGTGTACGAGGCGGGGGAACTTGCAGTCACGCAGGATGTAATAGGCGAGTTTATCCATCATCCTGATATAGCAGAGGATGTGTACGCATATCTGGAAATCTATAGGAAATACAATGAGGATTACGGTATAAGCGATATACTGTCCGGAAATGTGAAAAAGTCAGTGTATAAACGGGTGTTTGATGCCGATTTCGATGAGAGAATCACTGTGGTGAATCTGCTTTTAAGCGGCCTGACAGTTGTTTTTTCGGATGTGGCAAGAGAGCGGAAAATGGTGCAGCTGTGGTATGAGTTTTTGAAGGAATACAGAAAGTCACAAAGAAGTATTGAGGAGCAGCATGCTCTGTACAACAGTGCTGTGGAGCAGTTTGCAAAGAATATGGAGATATTGAAGGAGAGCTCTCTTATTTTGCCAAAGGAGTATTACATCAGACAGGATGTCTTAAGGCATATAAAGGGGGATTTTGATACGGTGATGGATGATTTTACCGAAGAATCAGAGAAGCTTTCAACTATGGAGGATGCGGCAGGAGAGAAGCTAAACCACGCATTTGATTTTGTGGAGGATGTATTCTCGGACGGACAGGAGATGCTTGTCTTTGTGACAGAGCTGACCATCACACCGGAAATCAGCAGCTTTTTAGCTGAGAATGAATGTGAAAAATATGATATCTACAATGAAAAGCTCATGGTTGGAAGCAACAGGACAAGGCTTCTTAAGGAGCTCGAGAGATAAATTCTGTTGATGTATGCAGGGAAGATTTGAAGGAATTATCTATGATTTATATATTTAGTGCTTTTTATGCTGAGGCAAAAAATATAATAGACCACTATGGCTTAAAAAAGGAAAAAAGCCCTGAAATGGTCAGATTTGATGTGTTTGCAAATGATAGCATCAGGCTTGTGATAACAGGTGTAGGAGAAATCAATGCTGCGGCAGCGGTTTCAAATATCGGTGGTGCTTATGGGATTTCACCTGATGATGAGATTTTGAATGTGGGGTGTGGCGCCTGCTTTAGCAGTGAGACCTGTTTGGGCAGTATATTTCTGGGAAACAAGCTCACTGAGCAGATGACAGGGCGTACATTTTACCCCGATATGCTGATGAAAGCAAATTTAAGGGAGTGTGAAATAGTAACGGTCGCAAGGGTGCTTAATGAAGGACGCGAACAAGTTGTATATGATATGGAGGCAGCCGCCATATATCAGGCAGCAGCATTTTTCGTGGGACCGCACCGTATGCATTTTATAAAGCTGGTTTCAGATGCCGGTGAGAGAATTGACCAGTCAAAAATCACAGAGCTTTTTGCTTTGCAGGAAGAAAAAATATGCGGCTATATTGATAGGCTTTTAAGTGTAGGTGGTAATAAAACTTCAATAGATGATAAGACTAAAGGCGAAAATATGGCAGACAGCAATGCGACAGATGATACTAAATCCACTTGGAATATGGATAGGCTGATTTGCGATATGCGCTGTTCCAAGGTAATGGGAGATCAGCTGGCACAGCTTATAAAGTATTGCAGACTAAGTGGTATAGATTATAAAGCTGTTCTGGATGAGTACTATACAAATGGCTTGCTGCCGTGTGAGAGCAAGCGTGAAGGAAAGAAATGTCTGTTTGAATTGAAACAGAGATTGTTGTAAGAAGGAAATGTCAAATGTGCCAATACAATAAAATGTTTTCACATGTATATGTGGAAAAAGGCGTGGCCGAGCATCCACGTACAAAGCAGATTTTAGAAAAGCTGAATAATACAACTGTCATAGAAATTGACCACTACAAGGATGTTTTCTGCCGCAAAAAGCAGAGTATTTCTGCTCAAAGCAATGCCAAGGCGCTCATTCTGGCAGAGAATACAAGCGGCTGCATATATGAAGGTGCACCGGTGTGTCAGAGCTTTGGAAATGAGAATTTCTACTATTGCTCATGCATGATGAACTGTATATTTGACTGCGAATACTGCTATTTAAAGGGCATGTATCCGTCTGGTAATCTTGTGGTGTTTGTAAATTTGGAGGATATTTTTGCGGAGCTTGAAGCAATTCTGGCGCAAAAAAGCATATATCTTTGCGTGTCATATGATGCAGACCTCGTGGCCATAGAGTCGCTTACCGGCTTTGTGAGGGAATGGATTGCTTTTACAAAAAAGCATGAAAAGCTTACAATTGAAATCCGTACCAAGAGTGGCAGGTGTGATTTGTGGAGCAATTACGAAGCCTGTGACAGGGTAATTATTGCCTATACAGTTTCGCCTCAAAGGGTTGCAGCAGAGTATGAGCATTTTGCGTCCGCACCTATGGAGCGGATTCAGGCAGCAAAATGTGCTATGGACAGAGGATTCCCTGTGAGACTGTGCTTTGATCCGATGATATACTGCAAGGACTGGAGAGGTGAATACAGCAGGCTGGTTGATGACGTATTTTCACAGATAGACGGTTCTAAGCTGTGGGATGTGAGTATCGGAAGCTTCCGCATATCGCAGGATTATTTGAAGAAAATGCGAAAGGACATGCCTTGTAGTGCTGTGGTGAATTTCCCATACGACAATGTGAATGGGTATTACCAGTATCCGGAAAATATACGAAGTGATATGGAAGAGTTTATGATAAAGGCTGTCTCTACATATGTGGATAAGGACAGGATATTTATGTGGAAGTGATATTTATAAAGGAGTAATCAGATGAAAAAAGCAATTGTAACCGGGGCGTCTTCGGGGATCGGAAAAGCTATATGTAAGCAGCTTGCAGCAAAGGGCTGGGTGGTTTACGGAATAGGAAGGAGCTTTCAAAAAAACGATGATACCACCGGGATAGAGCATATAGTATGCGATATTACCGATACCGCAAAGCTCACTAAGAAAATAAAAGAAATAAATAAAAATCATGACATATCCCTTCTCATAAACAACGCCGGAGTTGGCTTTTATGCTCTTCATGAGGAGCTTAATCCTGTAAAAATATCACAGATGGTGAGGACAAATCTTGAGGCACCGATGATTATTACAAATCTGCTGCTTCGCGATTTAAAGAAAAACAAAGGAACGATAATAAATATCTCATCAATCACTGCTGAAAAGACGAATCCGCACGGCTGTGCCTATGGTGCCACAAAGGCGGGGCTTACGAGCTTTTCACACAGCCTGTTTGAGGAGGCGAGAAAGTATGGCGTGCGCGTGGTAAATTTAGAGCCCGATATGACCGACACAAAGCTGTACAGGAATGCTGATTTTACAGTTGATGAAAATGAAGCTGCAAGGCTGCAGCCGGTGGAGGTTGCAGACGCAGTGATTTATGTTTTGGAGCAAAGAGAAGGCCTTGTGATGACAGATATCACCATAAGGCCACAGCTTCACAGAATTGCTAGAAAGTAAAGTGTTTATATTTTAAAAAGCATCAAATGCCATTCGAACGATTGACTTATAGTCATTAAGCGTCTGGCATTTTTTTATTTTCTTCCAGAGCTTTTCAGAGTCAGAAAACAGCCCATGCATATATGCCCAGATTTCCTTCATGCGGAAAATGGCATCCTTTTCACCGGAAAAGATGGACAGATAACCGGATAAAATCTCATCATGCCAGTTTTTTAAGCGCTCGCAAAGCTCGGCTTTATCCATGCTTATACCCTTAAGCTCTGTGATAAGAGCAGGATTTGCAAACAATCCGCGGCCTATCATGATTTCATCAATGTCAGGGAAGCGGTCGGTTAGTGCCTTGAAACTATTAGCATTAGTTATATCTCCGTTGTAGCAGAGTATGGTTTTATCAGGATTTATTTTCTGCACGGCGAGGGCAAAGTCATCCATGCGCGGCGTATTTTTATAAAAATCCTTCTGGACTCTCGGATGCACCGTAAGCTCGCTTATTGGATATTTACTGTATATTTCGATAAGCTTTGGCCAGAGCTCATCATCGTTAAAGCCCACGCGGGTTTTTATTGAAACAGGAAAATCGGCTTTTGTATACAGTTCATCGAGGAAGCTATCGAGCATATCAGGATATGCGAGTATGCCGGAGCCGCGTTTCTTGGATACGACGGTGCCTGACGGACAGCCGAGATTTACATTTATCTCATCATATCCGTAAGGAACAAGCTGCCTGTGCAGGTCGATGACCTCGTCTGCCACTATAGACATGGCCTGCGGTATGAGAGTGATTCCGTCATTGTTCACCGGGTCTATGTCTCTTTTTATTTTGGCATTCATACGCTTTGCAGCAGGAATGAATGGTGTGTAGTATTTGTCTATGTAGTCAAAATGGTGGTGAAAGGCATTTCTTACTATATATCCTGTCAGTCCCTGCATCGGTGCGAGAAAAAATTTCATGTGATTGTGAATCTCCTCATTTATGATTTATACATCGAATTGCATGCAGGCATGCAGCGATGATACTTTTTGATCCTTTAATCATAATATGTGAAAAAGCCTGAAATGTAAACCCCCATAACGTGAAAAGAAGCCGAGGGAAGCGGCTTCTTTTCGAGGAGTTTAGTTTATGAAAAAATGTTTAAAAAAGGGAATTTGTAAAGGTGTATCTCCTTTACAGGTATTACTATACTAAATAAATTTGTCCAAATTGTGTCCTTAATCGAAAAGAATAATAAAAAACTTAAATAATTTATGAAGAAAAAAGCTAGAAAAATCATTTGAATTTGCACATTGAATATATTGAAAAAAAATTGATAATTAGATACAATAGACAGTAAACGGGTAATTGTATCGGTTGAATACTTATGGTTAGGGAGCAGATAATATGAGTTATGCAGATAAAGTTTTTGTAGCGATGTGTCAGGATATTCTGGAAAATGGCACAAGCACTGAGGGAGAGCTGGTGCGTCCCCACTGGGAGGACGGCACAAGCGCCTATACAATAAAGAAGTTTGGTGTCGTCAACAGATATGATTTGTCAAAGGAGTTTCCGGCTATCACTTTAAGAAAGACATATATCAAGAGTGCAACGGATGAGCTTCTTTGGATATGGCAGAAGAAATCCAACAATATCCATGATTTAAAAAGCCATGTGTGGGATGAGTGGGCAGATGAGAATGGCTCAATCGGTAAAGCTTACGGATATCAGCTTGGTGTAAAGCATCAGTATAAGGAAGGTATGATGGATCAGGTGGACAGAGTCATCTATGATTTGAAGCATACACCTTTTTCAAGAAGAATACTTACCAATATATATGTGCATCAGGATCTGCATGAGATGAATCTGTATCCGTGCGCATACAGCATGACATTTAACGTGACACAGAAAAAGGGTGATGACAGGCTCACATTAAATGGTATCTTAAATCAGCGCTCACAGGATGTGCTTGCGGCGAACAACTGGAATGTATGCCAGTATGCGGTGCTTATGCATATGCTGGCGCAGGTGTGTGATATGAGAGTCGGAGAGCTGGTGCACGTGATTGCAGATGCACACATTTACGACAGGCATGTGCCAATCGTAAAGGAGCTGATTGAGAGACCACAGTACGATGCTCCAAAGTTCTGGCTCAATCCTGACATAAAGGATTTCTATCAGTTTACGACGGATGATATCAAGATAACAGACTATGTGACAGGTGAGCAGATTAAGGATATACCTATTGCGGTCTGAAAATGTGGATATGAAGCAATTATATAAGAAGGTTATTGTTCACTTCTTTGTGTGAACAGCAACGATTACAACAGGGAGAAAATCATGAATTTAATAGCAGCAGTTGACAATAACTGGGCAATTGGAAAAAACAACCAGTTGCTCGTTCGAATACCTATGGATCAGAAGTTTTTCCGCGAGATGACTACAGGAAAGGTTGTAGTCATGGGCAGAAAGACACTTGAGAGCTTTCCAAACAGCAGACCACTTAAGAACAGGACCAACATAGTGCTCACACACAACCCATCCTATGAGGTGGAGGGAGCTGTCGTGGTTCACTCACTTGATGAGCTTCACAAGGAGCTTGAAAAATACAATTCAGAGGATATTTATATCATTGGTGGACAGAAAATCTATGAGCAGCTCGTGGATGAATGCGATGTAGCCCACATCACAAAGGTGGACTTCGAGTATGATGCGGATGCATATTTTCCAAATCTTGACGAGAAGCCTGAGTGGCAGATTACGGGGGACAGCGAAGAGCAGACATACTTTGATTTAGAGTTTTATTTCCTTCGATACGAGAAAGTAAAATAGACTATTAAATAAAATAGAAACGAGGATGACAGCAGTATGGACATCACAGGAAGAAAATTATTTGTAAAAGCGTTGGAGGAGGAAGGCGTAGATACTATTTTCGCTTATCCGGGAGGAACAGTTACAGATTTATTCGATGAGTTATATAAGACTAATTCAATCAATCTGGTTCTGCCGAGACATGAGCAGGGCCTGATTCATGAGGCTGAGGGCTATGCCAAGTCTACAGGTAAGGTGGGTGTCTGCCTTGTGACAAGCGGTCCCGGTGCTACCAACACAGTTACAGGTCTTGCGGATGCGCATTACGACAATGTGCCGCTTGTGTGCTTTACCGGACAGGTACCGCTTCCACTCATCGGAAATGATGCCTTTCAGGAAGTGGATATAGTCGGAATCACCAGAAATATCACAAAATATTCTGTTACAGTCCATGACAGAAAAGACCTTGGAAAAATCATAAAGATGGCATTTCATATTGCAAGGACCGGAAAGCCGGGCCCTGTGCTGATTGACTTGCCAAAGGATATACAGACCGCATCAGGTCCGGCAGAGTATCCGGACAAGGTAGAAATCAGAGGCTATCGTGTCAATGATACAGTACATGTCGGACAGCTTAAGCGTGCTTACAAGATGTTAAAGAGTGCCAAAAAGCCGCTTATCCTTGCAGGAGGCGGTATAAATGTTGCCAGAGCCAATGAAAATCTGCGCCGTTTTGTGGAGGCAGAGAATGTGCCTGTTGTCACTACAATAATGGGTAAGGGTGCCATACCGACCACCCATCCGCTTTACGTGGGAAACTGCGGTATGCACGGCAAATACGCGGCAAACAAGGCAGTCAGTGAGTGTGATTTACTTTTTTCAATAGGTACACGATTTAACGACAGAATAACAGGTGACTTAAATGAGTTTGCTCCAAAGGCAAAGATTGTACATATTGATGTGGATACTGCATCTATTTCACGAAATGTCGTGGTTGATGTGCCTATTGTTGCAGATGCCAATGTGGCACTCGATAAGTTAAACGAGTGGGCTGAGCCGAAAAAGACTGCTGAGTGGCAGAAGCAGATTAAGGCATGGGATGAGGAAAATCCTCTTGGCATGAGAAGAGACAAGGGCATGACACCTCAGATGATTATGGAGCATATCAACAAGAACTATAAGGATGCAATCTACGTTACAGATGTAGGTCAGCATCAGATGTGGGCTACACAGTACATAGAGCTTGACAGTAACAGCCAGCTTCTTACATCGGGAGGTCTTGGAACAATGGGCTTTGGTCTTCCGGCAGCAATAGGTGCAAAGATTGCAAATCCTGACAAGGATGTTGTATGCATAAGCGGTGATGGTGGACTTCAGATGAATATACAGGAGCTTGCCACCTCAGTTGTACAGGGGGCAGGAGTGACCATCTGCGTGCTCAACAACTACTATCTGGGCATGGTGCGCCAGATGCAGCAGCTTTTCTACGGCAAGCGCTATTCTGCAACCTGTCTTCGCAGAAGAAAGGGCTGCCCGGCAGAGTGCAAGGGACCAAACGAGGCGTGTCCGCCATATACACCTGATTTCATCAAGCTTGTTGAAAGCTATGGTGGACACGGAATCCGCGTGGAAAAGGAAGAGGATATTGATGCAGCCTTTGCAGAAGCAAAGAAATACAAGGATGTACCTGTAATTATTGAGTTTATGATTGCTACGGATGAGATTGTCCTTCCAATGGTCAAGAGCGGAAATCCTATGAGCGAAATGATTTTAAAGTAGGAGGTGCAGAAGATGAATAATATTGAAATGAAAAACAGATGGATTGCACTTTATGTGGAGAATCAGGTTGGTGTTTTGGCAAAGGTTTCCGGACTTTTCTCTGCAAAATCCTACAATTTACAGTCTCTTACGGTTGGAACCACAGAGGATGAGACTATTTCCAGAATGACTATTTGCGTTACAAGCGATGATATTACCTTTGAGCAGATAAAAAAGCAGCTCAACAGAATGGTTGAGGTCATCAAGGTTATTGACCTGACTGATGTGCCTCTGCATATGAAGGAAATCCTCTATGTCAGGGTATCTAAGCTCACCCGCGAGGAAATCACCGATATCTTCCAGACAGCGCAGGTTTTTAATATTGACGTGGTGGACAAGAATGCAGACAGCGTGATCTTAGAGAGCAAGCTCACAGAGCACCGCAATGATGATCTTATAGCCCTGCTCAAGTCACAGTACAAGCATATCTCTGTTGTGCGCGGTGGTGCCGTGGCCATTGAAGCTATGAGTACCGGCTGCCGCTAGATTATATATAGACTTTTGTGACAGTAATACGTGGGATAATTTGTATGTGTTGTTGCACAATGTTTAAATTTGAGTAATATTAGCATAGAGTAAGGAATGAGGTCTGCATATGTATGTATTTGTAAGCGATTACGAAGTGACCTAGATTTCTGTTAGAATTATGCCATGAAACACAGAAATGCCCTGCCATGGAAGGCAGGGCAAGGTGTTATGCGCCATGGACGGCGCATAAAAGCCGGTTTCGTCAAGCATAGAAAAAATTAAAGCATAATTCTTACAGAATCTTGGCCACGTAGTACTGAGCGCACAAACACATACATATGCAGACCTCATTCCGTAGTATTGCAATAAATTAGCGAGCTGCAACCTCAATAATTTCACCAACATACATAGTGTGCATATCGTGATCGCCGTACCATTGATGCATAATGGCGTTGTCTGTAAATGAAGCCTCCTCAATAGGTACAGCAGCCATCTTGCGGCAGAGGAATACGAGATTTGCTTCGTCAGGATATGGGATGCCATGGCGTATGGCAGGAGTCAGACCGGCCTTTGACCATTTGTCTTCGCCGCGTCCAGAGTGAGCACCACAGTATTTTAAGGCATCGCGGTATTTCTCGCTAAGGAAAGAAAGTGAGAAAAACTCACCATTGTCTATGAAATCCTTAGTATATCTTGATTCCCTGATAAAAATAAATACGACATTTTTGCCCCAGAGGACCCCGGTTCCACCCCATGAAACGGTCATGGTGTTTGATTTTTCCTTGTCGCCGGCTGTCACGAGAGCCCACTCCTTACTGAGCTTGGTGAATGGATTGATATCGAGCATGTCGATTGGATATGGTTGAAATGTATGCATAATTTTCCTCCTGAATATTAATAAAATTGACAAATGGTGCTAAGTGTGTCATACGCAGTGCAAGTCAGAAAAATCTGAGATTTTCCTGACTGCTCCTTGCCTACGCTCATTATATCATATGCGCTGCACTTTGTGCATATTATTGTAAAAAGATATTAAGGTAATAATATTTATGAAAAATCTGCACATTTTACAACAGGAGTCAATTGATGAGGGGCGGCTTCAGGTGAGAGTACGACAGAAAAACATGGGGACGCCGGTTGCGGATGCAAGGGTGTCAGTCAGCTATTCCGGGGATCCGCAGGGGAAGATAGAGGAGACTGACACCAACGAATCGGGAAGCATAGAGGCAGTTGAGATTGCCACTCCGCCACTTGAGTATTCTATGTCGCCCAGTGAGTCACAGCCGTATTCGGAGGTGACGGTAACCGTTTCGGCTAACGGATACAGAAATATCACGGTTTCGGGCGTTGAGGTGATGCCAGACAGACTTTCCATACAGGATATTGAGCTGGAAGTACTTGATGCACCGGGAAATGATGTGGACAATATTGTTATTCCGGCACATACACTTTACGGCGATTATCCCGCCAAGATACCTGAGCCGGAGATTATGCCGGTTGCTGAGACCGGTGAGATTGTACTTAATCGTGTTGTGATTCCGGAATATGTTATTGTGCATGATGGGGCACCATCGGATTCCACAGCGGCAAATTATTATGTCAGATATAAGGATTACATCAAAAATGTAGCTTCCAGTGAGATATATGCTACCTGGCCTGATGCCACTATAAGGGCAAATGTGCTTGCAATTATGTCATTTACGTTAAACAGGATATACACAGAGTTCTATCGGGGAAAAGGCTATAATTTTAATATCACTTCATCCACAGCATATGATCACAAATTCATCTATGGCAGAAATATATATGACAATATCTCGCTTATAGTAAATGAAATGTTTGAAAACTATCTGTCGAGACCTAATGTGAAGCAGCCGATTCTGACGCAGTACTGTGACGGACAGAAGGTTTCCTGTCCGAGCTGGATGACACAGTGGGGCTCTAAAAGTCTCGGTGATCAGGGCTACAGTGCAATTGAGATACTCAGATACTTTTACGGAAGCAACATGTATATCAATACAGCGGAGGCTGTATCAGGAATCCCGGCGTCATGGCCCGGCTACAATATAGGCATAGGCTCGTCAGGGCAGAATGTATACCAGATACAAAAGCAGCTCGCCCGCATCGCAAAGGCATATCCGGCCATTCCGTCTATTGTGCCGGATGGAATATACGGACCAAAGACAAAGGCTGCCGTGGAAAAATTTCAGGCTGTATTCGGACTTCCGGTTTCAGGTGTGGTTGACTACAATACATGGTATGAGATATCAAATATATATGTCGCTGTGACACGTATTGCGGAGCTTGCTTAATTGGATTAAAGGAGCAAAACAGTGCTGGCAAGAGAAAAAATGATGTGATATTATATAAAATAAAAGTAACTATTCATAACCCTATTTTTTAGATAAAGAAAGACAATTTTATGAATACAGAAACCCAAAATTACAAGATAATTGTGGCATATGACGGCACGCGCTACAAAGGCTGGCAGGTGCAGAAATCCACAGATGATACAATACAGGGAAAGCTTCAGCATGTGCTTTCCACGCTGGCAGGAAAGCCGGTTGAGGTCATAGGCTCAGGGCGCACGGATGCTGGAGTGCATGCGGTGGGGCAGGTGGCAAGCTTTCACATGCCGAAGCATTTTTCCAAGGATGAGATATTTATATGGCTGAATGAGCATCTGCCGGCAGATATTGCGGTGACAGATATTTCAAATGTGCCTGACAGATTTCATGCCAGGTACAATGCTGTGTCAAAGACATATGTGTATACAATACACACCGGTATTGTGTCAGATGTGTTCAGGAGAAAATATGTATACGACTATGATAAGCCGCTTGACATAGACCGGATGAAAAAAGCAGCAGCGTATCTTCTCGGAGAGCATGATTTTAAAGCTTTTTGTGGCAACAAACATATGAAAAAGTCAACGGTCAGGACGATTTTTTCTATTGATATAGAAAAAACAGGCGCTGATATTGTTATCAGCTACACCGGAGATGGATTTTTACAGAATATGATAAGAATCATCACAGGAACGCTTATCGAGGTGGGCGATGGAAGGAAAAATCCGGATGCTGTGATGGAGATTTTAGCTTCAAAGGATAGGGCACAGGCAGGCTACACAGCACCGGCGTGTGGGCTGAGACTGGAAAGGGTAGATTATGGCAAAGTGGTATGTTAGTGCGAAGAAGGCTGATTTTGCGGCAATCGGAGCAAAGTTTGGAATAGATCAGGTGACGGCGCGGATAATCAGAAACAGAGGTGTGATAGGAGATGACGCGGTAAATGAGTTTTTAAACGGCAAAATCTCAGACATTGCAGACCCGGCTCTTTTAAAGGATGGTCAAAGACTGGTTGACATTCTTGTCCAAAAGATAGCTGACAAGGCCAAAATCAGGATAATCGGTGACTATGATATAGACGGAGTGATGTCTACATACATTCTTGTGAAGGCACTTAAAAGAGCCGGGGCATGTGTGGATTATATGATTCCAGACAGAGTGAAGGATGGCTATGGTCTGAATGTGCACCTGATTGACAAGGCATATGAGGATGGGATAGATACTGTGGTCACCTGTGACAACGGAATTGCGGCGATTGAGGAAATTGCTCATGCAAAGGAGCTTAAAATGACAGTTCTCGTAACAGACCACCATGCAGTGCCTTTTGAAGATATAAAGGGTATAAAGATTTACAAGGAGAGTAAAGCAGATGCCATTGTAAATCCACATCAGATAGAGTGCAGCTATCCGTACAAGGAGCTTTGCGGAGCAGCTGTTGCCTGGAAAATTGTCATATTACTATATAGAAAAATCGGCATAGATGAGAAAGAGGCCATGGATTTTATAGAGAATGTGGCATTTGCAACAGTCGGTGATGTCATGCCGCTGACGGGTGAAAACCGTATACTCGTAAAGGCCGGTTTAAAGAGTATTCATCATACGACAAATATCGGCATGAAAGCCCTGCTTGAATGTTGTAATATAGAGGCTGAAAATGTAGATGCATATCATTTTGGGTTTGTACTTGGACCTTGTGTCAATGCGACAGGCCGTCTGGATACAGCCAAAAGAGCACTTGAGCTGTTTTTATGTGACAGGCAGGAGGATGCCATGCGCATCGCATCAGAGCTTGTAGCGCTCAATGATGACAGAAAGGAAATGACTGCAAAGGGCGTTGAAACCGCAGTTGAGATATATGAGAGGGACAATTACGAAAAAGACAGGGTGCTTGTCATATATCTGCCGGATGTGCATGAGAGCATAGCTGGAATCATAGCAGGCCGTATCAGGGAGAAATACAATAAGCCAACCTTTATACTCACAAAGAGTGAGGACGGAGTAAAGGGCTCAGGGCGCTCGATAGAGGAGTACTCCATGTATGAGGAAATGTGCAAATGCAGTGAGCTGTTCACGAAGTTTGGTGGCCACCCGATGGCTGCAGGACTTTCACTGCCACAAGAAAATGTTGAGCCATTCCGTCAGAAAATAAATGAGTATGCATCGCTTACTGACGATGACCTCGTGCCTAAAATACATATAGATGTTCCGATGCCGGTGGATTATGTATCAATGAGACTGGTGTCTGAGTTTTCAGTACTGGCACCGTTTGGAAAGGACAATCCAAAGCCTGTTTTTGCAGACAAAAATCTACGTGTGAGCCGCATGTGGGTAGTGGGTAAAAACAACAATGTGCTTAGGCTTTCTTTGATATCCTCATATGGCACGCCAATCAATGCAATTTATTTTGGTGATATAGAAAGCTTTTTTGATTATATCAGGCAAAGATTTGGTTCAAACGCGCTTGAAGCTGCACAAAGAGGAAGGTTCAATAATATAGTGCTGTCCGTAGTATATTCACCAAAGATAAATGTATTCAGGGAAAATGAGTCACTGCAGTTTGAAATACAGTATTATAAGTGATATTATATTCTAAAAAGGTAACCGGTAAAGGAGAATAGATCAGTGTTTGGGAACAGAGCAAAAATATCCGCTGAGGAATTAGCGTATATGAAGGAACAATTGGATAATGACAGGGGATTTTTCGAGAATGTAAATGCAAAGTCAAAGCTTATAGAGGCTGATTTTGATGAGCTGGAAAAATCAAGACAGCTTCAGGAGTCATCCCTTAAGCAGTTAAATGATAATGCAAATAATGTGGTGGAATTTTCAAAGGACAGCATGGATGCCATATCAGCCTTAAACGACAGCTTTACAGAGTGTGTAAAGGCGGCTGCGGACAATCTTACAAGTCTTGAGAGTGCGGCAAAGGCAATTGCCACACAGCATGAGGATACATGTGCGCTTGTCGAAAACAATAAGCATTTTACAGCTCCGGCTAAGAGTTTGCCGGAGACATCGGACAGGCTCGAGGAACATGTGGACAGCTGTGCAGAAATAGCTGCGCAGATGAAGGAGCAGAATAAGCAGATGAGCGTTCTCTCGCTCAATGCTGCCATAGAGGCGGGCATGCTTGGAGAGCAGGGAAAGCTGTTCGTGGAGGCTGCTGAGAGCATAAGGGAGGCATCTGTTTCATATGACAGTGCAATCGATGCTGTGAAACAGGAGCTTTCAGAGGCAAAAGCTGAGATTAGTGCACTTAAAGAGCAGGTGAGCCACCTTGTAGGGCTTCTAAAGGACAACAATGTTGCCACGACAAAGCTCATGAAGCAGGGAGTGGAGCTCAATCATGTGTTTTCACAGTGTGATGAGATTTCAGTTGACATGATAGAAGCGTGCAGACAGCAGATTGTGTCAATCCGCAATACACAGGAGGAGATTATCAAGTTTGAGGAGCGCAATAAGCTGCAGATAGAGGATGCATGCGCAGAAATTTCGACTCAGAGGAAAAATTCAGTAGAAATAAAATCCACTGTGGACAAGGTGCTCGACTACAGCAGGGAGAGAGTAAGATAACAGGACAGATATGCAGACTGTGAGAGTCATGCATTTTTATGAGTGAAATATAAAAAGACATCAACCGGTGTAAATTCCGGCTGATGTCTTTTTGAGTTGAAAGCTGCAATCATTAAATCAAACACGAACCTTGCTGTTTGCTGCATCCTGAAAGCTTCCGCTCTTCTGTGGCAGATGCATCCAGTTTTTGATGTAGACCACATTGTACATTACGAAAGCAAGCATAAAGGCTGTAGAAACGTCAAATACTGAGTGCTGTTTGATAAACATGGTAGACAGTATAATCAGAACACAAAGCACTAAGGATGCGTGCTGAACGTGCTTTTTATCCTTGAAATAGCTGCTGTTCATCACCGCAAAATGAATGCCGAGCGAATTATATACGTGAATGCTCGGAAACAGGTTCGTCGGTGTGTCAGTAGAGTAAAGCCACTCGCAAAGCGCTGTAAACATATTGTGGTGCGTAAAATAATAAGGCCTTAAATTGTGACCATTCGGGTAGAGCGTTGATATAACCAGAAATACGGTCATACCGGTATATAAAAACGCACACAGTCTGTAAAATTCTTTTTTGTCATGTAATGCCGTGAAAGCAATTCCAAAGGCCACATAGCCAAACCACATGATATAAGGAATAACAAAGTATTCACAAAACGGTATATAATCATCTATCGGAAGATGAATCAAGTGATAATGTGTGGTAACAGTGCGCTCTAAATATCCAAACCAGGTCAGATATATGATAAAGTATGATAAAATCCACACATGCTTGTAGCGGTTGAAAAGCTCTATAAGCTTATTCTGTATTTTCTTCATAAAACCACCTTTTTAATCCGCTTGAAATTATAACACTGAAAAATAATTCAAACAACACCAAAACAAAAGACTTAATAAATTTTATGAAAAAATTAATAATTAAGACCTTAGATAGTAAGCTTTTTGTGAAATATTTATCTGCAACAAAAAGCATAGGATATAACCTGTGGGCTAATCAGTATAAAGAATACAGAAATCCCATGGTGCAAGAGTTATACAATCGCCTGCTGATACTGTAATGTCATCGCAAAGCTTCTTGAGACCGTCTGCATGGCAGGTAACAGTCTGCTCATCATCCGAGTAGTTAAGCAGATAAATGATTTTTTCTCCCTGCATATTGGTGCCGCGCTTTATGACAACGGGATAAGAAGCATCAAATTCATTTTTTTGCTCGCCGAAGAAATGCTTCAGGGCTTCTATCAGAGTATCCTCACCAAAAAGTGTGGCAAGATACATGGCGCGGCCTTTGCCGTAAGAGTTTTCTGTGATAGCTGCGTGTACTCCCCAGTGCTTGTGCTCATACATAGCAACAGGCGTGGCAGTGGTGCAGTCGACCATCTCCATCCAGTCACGAGCTTTTGAGGATTTGCCGCCACAACTTACGGTGACATTGTCAGGCAGGGTGAATTCATCGTACTGTATGCCGAGAGCCTTGTTTATAATAAAAGGCTGTACGTCATGGCGTATTTTAAGATGTTCATCTGAAAAAGCAGATTTAAATGTCACCACCATATTGCCTCCGTTTGCAACAAATTCATTTAAGGCATTGAGTACCTCATCTGTTGCGCTATAGAGCGCAGGCACAAGTATATTCTCATATGAAGCAAAAAGTGCCGGGTCGGCAGGAATCACGTCGTACTCAATGTTCATCAGATACAGGGCATCGCAAAGCCATCTGAAAACAGTATTGTAATTGGAGTCGCTTTCGTTGTTCAGCTTAAATTCATTAAGCCCTGTAAGAGAAGCGTTGTCAGCAATAACCGCAAACCTGTTTGTCTTTTTCAAATTTACCAGCCTGTGTCCGTATTTTTTTAGTTCGTTTCCGATAACACTGCACTCTTTATAAAGCCGGTTCGGTCTAAGGTCGTGGGAGAGCACGCCCTTCCAGTAGCTTTCTATGGCATTGTGGATAGAATGCCAGTGCCAGTATTCAACCATGCATGCACCGTTTGCAATGTGGCTTATAGCCTGCAGGCGCAGTTGTCCCGGATAAGGAAGCCATGGGTGATTTCCGGCAGCCTCGGTCTCAAGTACCAGATAATTATCACCTTTTATGCCCCTTGCAATATTGCCGCAGGCGGTAATCTCGCGGCCGCTCAGACTGCTCTGGGACGGGTGATATATATCGCAGCCTGCGATATCCATACACTTGGCAGCCTCGTACTGATTGACCTCTGGCTGCATGCCGTAAGAGTAGTCGTGCCATTCAAAGTCGAAATTGTGAGTGATGAACTGGTCGTCTCTCTTGTATTTTTTGACGATATCGGCCTGCCATGCAAAAAAGTCTGTCACGAGCTTTCTCTGGAATTTTTTGTATTCCGCATCAAGACTCATATTTATGGTGCCGCGGATATCAGGAAAGGTATCCCAGTCATCCACACGGTTGCTCCAGTAATCTAGTCCAAACTCTTTGTTAAACTCGTCAATGTCAGGAAATTCATTTTTCAGATATTCTACAAATTTAGCCTGTGCGTATTTGGAACAGGTGTCATAGGACTTTGTCTCATTGTCGAGCTGGAAGCCGATCACGCAGTCGTAGTCCTTTACCTGCTCCATAAGCTTTTCAATGATAATCTGTGCATGGCGCAGATAGTCAGGATTTGTGATATCCATGTTCTGGCGGTGGCCGTAGAGCTCTTTGCCGTTATGTGTTACAGCAAGAATATCGGGATATTTTTTGGCAAGCCATGAAGGAATAGCATATGTAGGTGTTCCGACAATGACCTTCAGCTCATATTTTGTTGCGCAGTCAAGCATACGGTGCAGGTGTGTAAAATCAAATACTCCCTCCTTAGGCTCCCATGTGCTCCAGGTGGATTCTGCAATCCTGATAACATTCATGCCGGCATCGCGTATCATCTTAAAATCTGTTTCTATGCGGTCGTAAGGCATATATTCGTCGTAATATGCCACACCATATAGTATTTCCTCAAAATTCATTTATTCGTACCTCCAATATTTATACAAGGTATACATCAATGATACCTTTTGAACTTTAATCATACTATAAATATACGTTAGTAAATAAATGGTGTAAACATTAAATCATCAGAAAACAAAATGTTGAGCGAATATGCGTGGAAAAATGAGTCAGTTGCGCAAAAAATCTCATGTCCGGGATGACAAGCGTATGAAGATAGGTTATAATGAAAAACAATAGAGTTGCGCAACAAATAAAAGTTGTTCAGTGATTAATCACATTCAGATGAAAGAGGGGGCAGAATGAGTAACAATATCACGATATCAGATGTGGCAGAGGCACTTGGCGTTTCAAAGACAACAGTAAGCAGGGCTATATCGGGGAAAGGCAGGATAGGCGCTACAACAAGAAAAAGAGTGCTTGAATATATACAGGAGCATGATTATAAACCTAATGTAATAGCCAGGGGGCTTGCACAGTCAAAGACATTTAATATATGTGTGGTGATGCCGGGGGATTACGCACTTGTCGATCTGCCCTTTTTCCAGGAAGCTATAATGGGAATTCAGGAGATAGCAGGTATGATGGAGTATGATCTTTTACTTTGTATAGGCTCAGGCAATGATATGGCGGGGCTTAGGCGTATCATACAAAATCATAAGGTGGATGGAGTGGTGCTGCTTCGCACGATGGTAGATGATCCACAGGTGACATTCTTACAGGAGAGAAGGATACCGTTTGTCACAGCTGGCTCATGCAAATATAAGGATGTAAAGCAGATTGACCATGACCATAAAAGTGCCTGCAGGGAGCTGACATCAATTATGCTCATGCGTGGCATGAAAAATATGGCGCTTCTCGGTGGAAGCGAGGATATTGTTGTAAATCAGACCAGATACGCAGGCGTAGTGGATGCCTATGAGCAGTTTGGGAAAAAAATAAATGACAATCTTGTATTTTTAAACCTTGAAGGGAAATCATATATCGAAAAAGCTGTAGATGATGCTATTGACAGAGGATGCGACTGTCTGCTGTGTATGGATGATGCAGTCTGTGCGCAGGCCATGAGACGGCTCCGTGAAAAGCATATAAAGGTGCCCGAGCAGGTGAAGGTGGCTTCATTTTACAACAGCTCAGTGCTGGAAAATAATGTGCCATCCATTACATCACTTTCGTTTGATTCAAAGGAGCTTGGAGCAAGAGCCTGCAAGAATCTGCTTAGACAGATAGAGGGTGAAGAAACTGAGAACAGAACACTTCTGCCATATGAGGTGGTGTTAAAGGAGTCCACACAGTAAATAGTAAAAGCCGGAGCCGACAAAATGTCAGACTCCGGCTTTTGCTTTATATAGTTACCATTTTTGTTAAATCATCACCAGATAAACGGTTGCGAGTGACACAACAATCTGGATGATTGCAAATCTGAAAACAACCTGTGCATTTGACCAGCCAAGCTTTTTTCTGACATGGTCATGGATTGGAGTTGTGGTATTCTTTAAAATATGTATCTTCAAAAATCTAAGAAGAGAAACCTTTATGAGTCCAAGTCCTCCGTCGATGATAAGCACGAGGGCTGCCAGTATGTAGATGAATGGGCTTTGTGATTTAAGAGCACAAATAGCTATGAATATACCCATGGCTCTTGAGCCTGCATCACCCATCAAAAGCTTGCTTGGTGTGGCATTGTACCATAGATATCCGAGCAGACACACTGCAAATAATAAAATACAATAGTTGAAGCTGTCAGCTATTTTGAGCACTGAATCAAGCACGAAGAAAGTCATTATGGTAATGATGGTAAGTGTTCCTGAAAGACCATCAACACCGTCGGAACAGTTCGTGACATTGATTGATACCCAGACTAAAATGACTGTGAGTATTCCAAACACAACAGGTGGAATATTTACAGAGCTGTCAAATATGGCAAAAGTGATTGTGCTTGAGTTGAAATGCAGATACACAACTGCCACAACAATGGCAACCGCAAAATCAAGTGCGCCCTTTAAATACTCGCCCCATGGCTTTTCAGCCGCATCGTCAAAGTAGCCTGTGAGCATCTCAATAACTATAAGCACAAGATAAATGGCAATCTCTACATTGATTTGTGAGAAAAGCAGTGCCGATATCACAAATGTGAATATAAAGATAATACCGGCTCCTCTCGGCTTCCCGGCTGAAAGCTTTCCGTCCACAGCAAACTGTCTGCCGAGGTCCTTTGGTAAAAATTTATTTAATTTTGCAATAGCAATACATGTGAGTGCGAATGCAAAAATCACTCCGATGAAAGCTATTATCGACATATCTGCCGAAGTCAAATAAGAAATCATATAGTCCTCCTTTGATATTGTATTACAACCTCATTCATTATATTAGTCTGATAAAAAAAAGTAAAGTTTTACTTGCAATTTTAAATAATTGTGTTATTATACTTATATGCTTTAAAACGTTGAAGCATTAAAACTTTAAATTGTAACATCAAGCTACAGTAATATTTATATTTGTTACAATAATATTTATACTTGGAGGAAACAAAAATGGCTCAGAAAGGTGATTTAATGACAGCACGCCCTGATATCCGCGTGCTTGACGCTACCATTAGGGATGGAGGACTGGTAAACAACTTTATGTTTACAGATGATTTTATCAATGCTCTTTATCGTGCAAACGTAAAGGCAGGCATCGACTATATGGAGTTTGGTTATAAAGCATCTAAGGAGCTTTTTGATGTAAATAAATTCGGCAAATGGAAGTTCTGTGATGAGGCAGCTATCCGTGAGATAGTCGGAGACAACAACTCTGATATGAAGATTTCTGTCATGGCTGATGTCGGCAGATGTGACTACAAGAAGGATATTCTCCCTCGCGAGGATAGTGTGATTGACATGGTGCGTGTGGCCACATATGTACATCAGATGCCTGCAGCAATCGAGATGATTGAGGATGCCAAGTCCAAGGGCTACGAGGTAACCTGCAACATCATGGCTATCTCAAATACACAGGAATCAGACCTTGATCAGGCACTTGACATGGTTGCCAAGAGCTCTGCAGACGGCATATACATCGTAGACAGCTATGGTGCCCTCTACCCGGAGCAGATTCGCCGCACTGCCGATAAATATACAGAAATTGCTGAGGCAAACGGAAAGTTCGTAGGAATGCATGCACATAACAATCAGCAGCTTGCATTTGCAAACACCATAGAGGCAGCAGCCCGGGGAGTCAGCCTGTTGGATGCAACAATGATGGGCATGGGACGAGGCGCAGGAAACTGTGCGATGGAGCTTTTACTCAGCTTCCTCAAAAATCCAAAATACAACGTATTCCCTGTACTCAAATTCATTGAAGAGCATATGCTTCCACTCAAGGAGAGCGGTGCTGTATGGGGCTACGATATTCCATATCTGCTCACAGGACGCTTAAATCAGCATCCATCAGCAGCCATTGACTACATCAAGTCAGGTGAGACACATTACGCAGATTTCTACACAGATTTGCTTGATAAATAAAAATAGATAGATGTATATAAATCAATCCGCTATGCCAGATTTTGGTGTAGCGGATTGTTTTTATGCGCGTGAAAACCAAAGAGTAATGCGAAACTCGGTATTATTATGTGAAACAATAGCCCGCCCATTCATCTGCTTCATCATAAGGGTAATATTTCTGATACCCATGCCGGTGGTATTAAACAGAGAGCTTTTATCTGAAATATGGTTTGTTATCTCGATACCTGCATCTTTATTCCGGTAGATACAGCTTATGCAGACAGGAGCTTTTTTATCTGCATATTTGCATATATTGTTTGTAATATTGTTAAAAATCCGTCCGAGAAAGTTTGAGTTCACAGTGATTTTGAAATCCTTCCATATGAGCTTTTCTATATCAAGTGAAAAGCTGTTTTCACGTAGGACAAAAGCCATCTCAGAGAGATAGTCACCTATTGCATTTTCCATATTGCATGGAGCGTCAAGCTCAAGAGCTTCTTCATTGCAGGCAAGTGAATAGTCAAAAAGCTGGTCGGTAAGGCCTTTTATTTCGCATATTTTATTGAAAATCACATCTATGTGTTCAGTGGGAATCGCACCCTTTTCATTTTCCATTCTGATAATTTCAGCGTATGATTGCAGCCCTGCGAGAGGAGTGCGGATATCGTGTGCCATGCTTCGTATCAGCATATTTTTTTCATTGATCAATTCGGTTTCAGACTGCTCGACAACGTTTAAAGTGCCATGTATTTGCATGAGAATATGTCTGGAAATGAAAAACAAAATCATTATTGCTGTAATTAAAGTGAAGAGAGCATCACAAATAAGCAAAGTTTTGAGATATTTTTCCTGATAGTTATTGTATATAAAAATTTTAGCTGTCCTGTCATTAAAGTTTAAATCTTTAAGGTAAACAGATATTTTCTGATTATATAATGATAGATTTTGGGGCTTTTTGAGACATAAAAATTCTGTTGAAACGTAATGTGTTTCATTATCAATGGATATGAGAAAAAATTCGGGCTTTTCTCTTTGAATCCATGTATCAATGCTTTTAAAATCGTTTGACGAAACCTTATTGTCAGACACGTATTTTTGAAAGTCTGTAATATACGCAGCTTGTGTATTGTAAATATAGCTGTCGGAGCTTACATATTCATTTATTATTTTTTCCCCGCAAAGGTATATAGCTGTAAATACAGCAATTGAAATCAATAAAGCTATTAAAAATGAAATCAATAAGCTGCTTATGTATTCCTTATATCCGTTAAATTTATTCTTCAAATTTATATCCCTTTCCCCACACTGTTTTAATCAGGTGGGCACAGCCACAGCCGGCTTCAAGCTTATTGCGCAGATTTTTAATATGAACCATAATGGTGTTATTGGAAAACTGTGTATACGGTTCATTCCAGACGCTTTCAAATATATTCTGTGTTGAAAATGTCTTTGTCGGATGAGAAATTAACAGCAGAAGAATCTGATATTCTTTATCCGTGAGAGCAAGCTGTCTGCCATCGTAACTGACATTGTTGCATTTTGTGTATAAGGTTAAGCCACATCGTTCAATAGTGGATGAAGCGGTGGTGTCTGATGCATCTGCATTGTCGTAGACGCGACATCTTCTGATAAGAGCCTGAATACGTGCTATCAGCTCCACGTAGGAGAATGGTTTTACAAGATAATCGTCCCCTCCGGCGGAAAGGGCTTCCATTTTATCGGTTTCAAGAGATTTGGCTGTCAAAAAGAGAATCGGAACATATGATTTTTCCCTGATTTTACGGCATACATCGATGCCGGAAATATTTGGCATCATTATGTCAATAATCAGCAGATCAAAGGTTGAGTCAAATTTTTGGAGCCCTTCTTCACCGTCATGCGCTTCTTCGATGAAGTAACCTTGATTTTCAAGTAAAATTCTAAGTGCATTTCTAATAGTAACATCATCTTCAATAATAAGTAGTTTATTCATACGCAAATATCTCCTAAGTAGTATAATAATATAAAATATAATAGCACATAAAAACACAATATGCGCTTAATAAAATCTGAAAAATTCTGAAGAAATCTGAAGTGTGGATGTACATGACAATGAAAAATTCAGAAATTTTCATAACAAATTAAGTCGATTTTTCAGAAATATGAGATACTATATAAACATAGACGTCTATAGTAACAATGCGGTAGTAAAAAATTACAAGGAAAGGGAAATATGAGACAGCAATTAAACAGAATTATAAGTGATAAAAAAAGTATAGGAATGATAATTTTTATGCTCGTAATTCCAATTTTGGATATTGTACAGATTTATTATCAGGATATTATTATATGTAATGGAGAAATGGGAAAACCCTATCCGTTATATGTCACATTTTTATCATGCTATTCACAAGGGCACATATTTCAAATGATTTATCTGTGGTTTTTGCCATTATATTTGCTTGTAATAGTGGGAGAAGAGAGTATTGTTGATTATATTACAGGATATAAGAATATATTGATATGTAAAATGGGAAAAAATAAATATATTTTACAAAAAATGAAATCAGCCTTTATTGTCTCATTTACAATTGTATTTGTAGGACTGGGATTAAATCTTATACTTTCACAAATAGTATTTAATGGGGGAACTAAAACACGGTTTGATTCAGAACCATTGAAATATGACAGTTTTGTCATGATAAAAACATTTCTTTTTGAAATAAGCTATACACATCCATTGACAGCGAATATAGTCTACATTCTTATAACGGCAATATTTGCCGGTGTTTTGGGAATGATGGGAGCTGCGTTGGCAATATCTATACACGAAAGAAAGATGGTATATGCGTTGACATTCGCAATCTGGTTCATACCAATTTTGTTTAAAAATTCATCAATGCATATTTTTCAACCGTTTATGGAATATGATTTTAATGTTATTGTTCCAATGGCGATATGGTGTATAGTACTTTACATTTTAGTGATTATAACAGCTATTATATGGGAGAAAAAAATTGTTGAAGTATAAATATTTAGTATGCGCTTTAATATATGTGGGATTGTGTAGTATAGATTGTTATTTTTCAAATGTACCTATGCTTAATTCAATAGGGCAGATGGGGATAACGGAGGATGTAATTTTCCTGAATATCCACAATTCAGGCAGTAATTTCTGTGGAATTAAAGAAATATTGGTTGTAGATATAATTCCTGTCTTATTGGGAATATACTATGCATTGGACAAAGAAAAAACATATATATTACTTAGATATAAAACGCGGGAAAAATATAATAATAGCCAGATCAGGATAATTATTGTAATGGCGGCAATATTTTCGGCAGTTCGTCAGATAGTTGATTATATTTTTACGGTATATAGTTTTAATGGTGCAACAATTAAGAAATATCCATTTGTACTGTATTCTCTTATGGAATTTGTTGTTATTTGGATTTTCTTTGTCGCAACAGGTCTTTTTTACAAAATACTTAGAGATTGTTTACAAAATGAACTTATTGCTCTTATAGGAGCTTTTGGAGTTAATTTTGTGCAATTCATGTTGATAAGATTTTGGCTCGTTAAGTTTTGGATACCCGGATTAGATGTTGCTGTAGCATATAATTTTTTGGAAGGAAATAAATCGTTTGTAAGCTGTTTGGGTATTCTTGCAAAAAATATAGTAATGGCAATAGTTCTGTACATAGCTGGAATAGTAACGTTTGCAAAAAGGGATATTTTAAGAAATGAAAAATAAGTGGTTAAACATAATATTGATCATATGCATGATTATTATGCAAAGAGTTGTAATACAAATGAGTGGCTATGAGGTATATCAATTACCATTTGCCAGTACACTTTTTATTTTTGACAACCCAACAAGTAATTTAGTGCAAATTTTATATGCATATATACCATTACCATTTGTACTTTTTTACTTTTCGGGTAATGCAAGAGAAATTACAACCGGATATGGTAAGCTTTGGCTGATCAGATCTTATAGCAGAGAGAGGTTATACTTAAAAAATGCTATATTATCAGCAGCGAAATTAGCCTGTATAGTAATAGGTCAGACGATTATTTTTTTAATATGTGATGGGACATGGAATGATTTATCAAGTATAAAATTAATACAGGTAATAGTTACATATTTTGTTGGAGTATGGACATTGATACAATTACAATTTTTACTTGAATTATTTATGGATGCCAGTATTTCAAATATATTTGTAAATATTTTTTTGGTGGTATCACTGATAATTGGAAATAACGTACTGATAAATCGTGATTTAAGCCGGATTGGAGTTATGCTTTTCCCCAATATGCTATTTGGAACGCGTAGTGGGATAATTTATCAAAAAAACATATATGTGAGATATGAAACTTCAATTATATATGTGATTATATTATTAGTAGTTTTAAATATTATTTCAATAATAAAATATAAGAAAACAGACATTTACTGAGGAGATGATATAGTATGATACAATTACAAAATGTAACAAAGAGGATAAAGGAAAATACGGTATTGGATAATGTATCGTATACGTTTAAAAGTGGTTTTGTTTATGGTTTATATGGGCAAAATGGTTCAGGAAAGACTATGCTGCTAAGAGCTATAAGTGGTTTGATAAATCTGGATAGTGGAAGTATTTTTATTGATGGGGAAAAGCTGCATGATAAAATTGAGTTTCCACCTGAGACCGGTATTGTTATAGAAAACATGGAATTGCTGCCGGAATGTTCCGCAAAGAGAAATCTTCAGATGCTTGCAAAGATAAAAAATATAGCTGATGAAAAAGATATAAGCTTTTCTCTGGAAAGGGTGGGTCTGGACCCCGACTCTGATAAAAAAGTGAAAAAATTTTCATTGGGAATGAAACAACGATTAAATATTGCACAGGCAATTTTTGAAAATCAGAAAATTATATTGCTTGATGAACCGACAAATGCATTGGATGAAGATGCAGTGCAGCTTATATATAAAATAATAAGAGAGGAGAAGTCAAGAGGCGCAACGATTATTGTAGCCACTCATCATAAAGAAGATTTAAAGGAAGTGTGTGATGTGATATTAAAAATTGCGGAGGGAAAAATTGTTGAGGAAAATGAAAATAAATAAGTATTTTCTTGGAATTGTTCTTATAATCATAATAATTATGTACTTTATGGCTGGAGTTCTTTTCCTGGGAAATACAAGAGAAGATAATAATATGAAAGTTAGTATTGTACAACAGAGCATAGAATATCAGACTTTTAAGTCTGAAACAGAAGGCTATAATCTTGCATCAAAATACGCAGAAAATCTGCAGAATAATTCTTTGGACAAAGAAGCTATTAATTTACAATTGCAGGAGGCAAAGAAATTTTTACAGGATAATATTAAAGGAATAAGCAGGGAAAGTGATAATTTTGCGCAGATGTTTTATTATTGTGGAATCATATATGGGTTAAATAATATTTACAATTGTGGAGATTATGAATTTGTAAAGGTTGGAATGGAAGTCAGAGAGTATATTATTAAAGTTCAAGATGGTGATATGGATGATGAGCTTGAAGCTGACTTATATGATAAGCTGACAAAACTCACTGCTGATGATATACAGGAGGTTGTTAACGCAATTGATAATTAAAACAAGATAAAACAGCAAAAATCTCTGGACACTGCAACAAATGGGATATGTACAGTTCTAAATTAACCCATTCTTTTGTAGTGCATTGTAAAACATAGCACGTCCAGAATAGTTCCAATACGCACAATTTTGACGAGGAAGATTACTTGAATAAAAGCAGATAAAAATCAGTTGTAGAAAATCCAAATAATGGATATAATAATAATATAGGAAAAGAGACGAACATAGATTTCTAACAGAAAGGACGTGATATTATGGTAACAACAGAATCTGTAACTATTAAAGTTCCGGTAGGAATGTCAAAATATCTGGTAACTATGAATCCGGAAACAGAGCTTACCCGAAATGCACTGTTGCTGTATCCATATATACTGAATCAGACGATATCCCATGGTCGTGCGGCTGAAATTCTGGGAATCAGAAAATCCGAGTTGATTGATCTGTATGATAAGCTGGGATATTCCTATTTTGATATGACGATGGATGATCTGGATGATGAACTCAATACTTTCAGAGAACTCAAAAAGAAGGAGGCTGCGGTATGATTGTTGTATCAGATACAACACCGCTGATATCACTTCTTAAAATCAATCGTATAGATTTGCTGGAAAAACTGTTTGGCGATGTTTTGATTCCGCAGGCAGTATTTGATGAGCTGACAGTTAATGAACGATTTCGGCTGGAAGCCGATGAGATCAGGCAGAAGAAATTTATCGTAGTGAAGCCTGTCAATAATCCGGAATCAGCAAGTATATTAAAAAGAGCGGCAGGTCTTGACCAGGGCGAGAGTGAAGCGATTGTCCTGTCAGATGAATTAAAAGCAGATCTGTTATTGATGGATGAAGCAAAGGGAAGAAATGTATCAGCTCAGATGGGACTTAGAATCATGGGGACGATAGGGATTCTTATGGCAGCCTATGAGGAACACGAACTGACATCGGATGAAGTCAGAGAATGCGTGGATGGTCTGCAACGTGCCGGACGACATATCGGACAGCGGCATTATCAGATGCTGTTAAGCAGATTGAAAGACTAAAAATACTCTGGTTCTATAACAGTACCGTGGTTCTGGATTGGTTCTAAAAAGTTTTGAAACGAGATGCAGGATAGAAAAATTGAAAATAGTAGTAAATCTGACGTCTGTACCATTTGTTCTGGGGCTGATTGTAGAACTGGAGGATTGTTATATTGTGACTTCGAACCGGGAGAGTGGATTCGGAAGATACGATGTGATGTTGGAGCCAAGAGATAAGTGCGATGATGCATTTATTATTGAGTTCAAGGTTCAGGATTCGGAAACAGAGAAAGATCTGGAAGATACAGTGAAAGCCGGGCTGGAGCAGATTGAATATAAGAAGTATGCTGCAACGTTGGAGGCAAGAGGAATTCCGGAGGAAAAGATTCATAAATATGCGTTTGCGTTTTGCGGGAAACATGTTTTGATAGGGAAGTCAACAACAGGAGATAAATAGCAAAAATCTCTGGACACTGCATAAAACAGGAGCCTCGCAGGAGAACTTGCTACAAAATCCGCTGTACGAAGCGGCTTAGCAGCTGTTGGAATTATGTCAAGATACAGCAATGGGGCTGTAAAAAAACTTCCCTAGAAAAAAATCGCCCAGGCCTGTGAGGTCTGAGCGATTTTTTGGTATAATTAATTATGCTACTAACAAACTATACTAATGGTAATTATACTATGCGGCAGCTGAAATTACCATTAGAAATCGCAAAATTGATCGATATTTCTGATCCGGTATATACTTTTTGTGTCCAATGTATTGACATAGATCCAATGCTTTGTACCTTTGATGGAAAAATTCAATCGCACATATGGTCATTATCCGAAATATCAGGTTGCTGATGCCGGATACGGTTCTTACAATAATTATCTTTATTGCGAAGAACACGGCATGGAAAAACACATGAAATTTCCCATGTACAAAAAAGCAACGACAGACGAAAGCTGAATAAAACTCAAGCGTGATTAGCTGAGCTTTATTAAATTCACCATTTTTTATACCCAAAGATGCAGACCTGTTCAAAAATAGAAAAATTCATACAAAGAAACAACAAAACCGACATTTGCCGGAGTTGGCGTTTCTTAATTAGGGACTTATTTTACAGCCCCATTAAATTATAGCTGAATCATTATAATATATGAGATGATACCTATAACACTATAAAAGCAATGAATGAGAGTATGACAGCAAAATCTATGCCTGTTATGGTTGGAAAGAAACGATAAAAAGATATCCCTTGAATTGAACTTTGGTTTGATTCAAGGAGATTTTATATTTGGAGTGTCATTTTCTGCAATTAGGAGTCACTTTCTGCAAGAACAATTGAACAATACAATTTATTTGATATATTTAAAGAAGAAAGTGATATTTAATTTGACAAGAGTATAATCGTTTGTTAAAGAAGAAAATGGATTTCAGAGTAATTTATCAAGGAGAGAAAATTATGCTTATAGTAAGAGAGTTTAGCAATAGATTTCAGCAAATGTCTGGAATGCCTATCAATAGTAACGAAACAAAGGAAAGACTTAAAGCGGCTGGAATAGATATAAATAGTAAACAATATCGAACTGTTATGAGTGAGATGTCCAGAGATGGTGGCGGTGGATATACTACAATCTCAGCCATTAAGAAACGAATGAGCCGATATGATAAAGATGGAGACTGGATTAATCCACGCACAGGATTGGCGGGGGTACTCGTTACAGATAAAAATTGTGCTAGCAAAAATAGAATTGTTTCAATTTCAGAAAGCATTATGGATGAGATGTTTGAAAGCACTAAAAAAGAATTTTATATGGAAAATGGGGTGCATAACGGCGATACAACAAACAGATCAGAGATATATCAAAAGTTGTATCAGCAAACTGAGAAAAACGACAGATTAGCAGCAGGGTATACATTAGAGGAGTATGAGCGACAGTATTGGCAGGCATTCACAGATGCCGTAAAAGTAGCAGACCCTAAATGGGAGGCTGGAAAACCTATCATGCCGGGAGTTTTAGATAGAATTACAAGTAAATCCATTGATGCTTTATTAGTAAAATCTGGTAGTCAACTGATTAGAAAGTCATTTGAACGAATGATATAAAAAGTATCCATTTTGCGGGAGAGCATTCTGTTTGATAATATTTATGTTTTGACTTAAGGAGGATTTTTTATGAATACTATTAAGAAGAGAGCTTTAACATCAATTGCAGTATGTTTTATGGCATGTTTAATGTTTTCAATGCCGGTATTAGCAGCTTCAAATTCATTTTCGAAGACCACTGTAAAGTTAAATGCGATAGATGGTGGGGTATCTCAAATAGCAAAAGTTTCTTCAGGAAGTGTTTTAGGAACCAATCCTAAAATCACTCAGGTGAAAGTATACTTAAATGTAGCAAGTGGTACAGATCCGTTTGACCTTTATATTGAGAGTCCAGAAGGAACAGTAGCAAGGTTGACACCTTCTACAAAGTCAAGGACATATTATGTAACCGATTTTGTGTGTGAAAATCCCAAAGGAGATTGGTATCTTCAAATTGAAAATTTAGGCAAAACCTATGATCCCAATAAACTATATCCTGCATCAACGGTAACGGCAACAATAACAGTCACATACAGTTACTGATTTAATATCAATAGGATGACATTCTCGCAAGTAAATAATGATTTGTTCATTTGCAACATGTTAAACACGATACTTTTTTAGAGGATAAAGGTTTTGGGTTTTACAAAAAAAGGCACCATTTACAAAGCCAATTGACCCTTGAATTGTTGTCAATTATAGTTGTCAAAAAATACGGAGGTGAGATAAAAAATTTTAGTAGTATTTTGTTGCTTTATAATTGTATGTATTAAGAAAATTAAGCGGAGAAAGTTTTATGAGAACAAAAAAATTTATAGTTGCATTATGTTTTAGCTTTTTTATGTTCATGTGTAGTGTGTCAACTGTGTATGCGTATAATACATATAATCAGCACAAATTGACATATGGTGTGGGAAATTATGGAAAAGATACACAACATTACTTTATTACATCAAGTGCAAGCGGCTATGCATCTTATATTAATACGGCAATGAGCGAATGGGTAAATACAACTAGTAGCATGGGAGTAACAACCCCTATTTCTTATACAAAAACCACAACACAATCAAGTAGTAGAATGGATATATATCAAGTAAGTACTGTTAATGAATGGTGGGGGTTAACAACTATGTATAATGGAAGTACAGAGGTTGATCCATTCAGTAGCAATTGGGCTTGGGGAAAAATACAATTAGATGCGGATTTTTCGGATTTAAGTGAAAATAAAAGATTGGCTGTTATAGCTCATGAAATGGGGCATGTTATGGGGTTGGCACATTCAGACTTTAGTAATGTTTTGATGAGGGCAGATATTGCTTATAATTCAAGTAGTACCTCGAGAGCACAAACTAATGATTTAGGTGGAATAAATTATTTATATAAGTAGGAGGAAGTAAAATGAAAAAAATTGGTATTAGAATATTAGGGTGTATGGCATTATTGTCAATGGTTGGTTGTGGAAGGATAGAAGGTGCAAGTGTTCAGGATTTAAGCAATACTAAAGATGCAATTGTTGAAAGTGAAACCACTTTGGCAGAAAATAATAATGAATATTCAAATAAAAATTCCCTATTTTATAGTGATATTTCTAGTTATGAAATTTTTACAGATGTAAATAGTGAAGCTGCGTTAAAAAATCTTTACTATAATATTGATGAATTTATTGATAGTGACTCATCAGATGTCATTGTAAAAGGAAATATTATAGAAATAGAATATGTGTATATTGATGGATGTTCTTATTCTGTGCTTACCGTTGATGTGGAGAGAGCATATAAAGGCGAGGTGCAGGAAACCATCACTGTGTATGAGGATGGAGGATATACTCGGCTGAGCGATGAAAAGGAACAAATTGAAGCACATGCCGATTTGTCACAATACACAGAAGAAGAAATGGAAAATTTGCTAATTAACCATACTTTTATGGGTGCGGAACATTCAAATGTTGGAGATACTGTTATTCTATTTCTGAAAACAAATGAAGGCAGTATTCTGGGTGACAGTTATCGAATTAACTGTTCAGTCTTTGGACGGTACACTTTGAATAAAGATAGCTATATTAGACCTGAATTTATTGTTGAGAATGATAATCCAGAGAAAATAACAACATATAGTAATATGGATACATTCGAGTTTTCGGTGTCTAAATCAATGCTTGAAGATAAACTTTCACAGCAGTAAAATGTCTATATTGAAAATATTGGAAAAAAGTAAATGTTTGATATAACAGACTATCAAAGAAAATTATGCATTTTTTCTATGGGGTATTCTTGCAACAGTGATGTAATTTAATAGGCACAGGAATATGTCAAAAGACCAAAACAGAAAGTGTTAATGATAATAGGTGTTTACTGTTATAACATTTGTTATTTAAAGGGACTGTCGCTTTAACGATTTAGCATGACAGCCCCTTTTTCGAATCTCTTTTTTAAAATATTATAGGGAAGAAACAAGATGGACTAGAACAAGTCCCTTTTCATCATGCATATTGCATAAAATAATGCAAAAAGAACCAAAATGGGTTCATAGGCATGGTGAAAAGGGATGGAACAGAAAATAAAGCAAGATGAGATATTTATTGGTAAGAATATCCGGCGTATAAGGAAAGAAAGAGGAAGAACATTTGCTAAAGAGATATAATTATATTCTTTAAGTTCGGAGACAGTAGTAATGCCGGCATATGTTAATGCAAATTTGGTAATAGAAGAAAGATTAAGCTGTTCAAAATGTTGATTTTGGTCATTTTCTACAAATATAGGTCGATTTCTGCCTTTTATTTGATTGTTCGGGTGAGAAATAGTAATATATGACTGTAAAATGGTTTTATATTATTCTAATTGAACGAGGGAAAATAAGCTATGTTTATATGGAAGTAAATAAAGTTTTTGTTGGAAGGTGCCAAAATATAAAAATATGTACAAAATTAAAAAAACACAACCAACCAAACGAGGAAATATGCAAAATTTAGAGAGGGGGGAAAAACGTATGTTTAGAATTGCTATATGCGATGATGAAAAGATTTTTAGAGATGACCTAAAGGAAATACTTATACGTTATATGACTGACAGAGGAATAATGCTTGAAATTGATACTTTTAGTTCAGGAAAAGAATTTGTTGAACTGGGAATTGAAATGGTAAAATATAAGATTGTTTTTCTGGATATCAACATGGATGAACTGGATGGAATTATGACAGCAAAAAAGATCCGGGAAAACAGCAAGGATATGTTTATTGTTTTTGTTACAGCCTTTGTAAACTATACGATAGAAGGATATAAGGTAGATGCAGTAAGATATATTTTAAAGGACAATAAAAATCTGGTTGCCAGTGTTTATGAGTGCATGGATGCAATTCATGAAAAAATGGATTATAAGATTACTTGGGCTGAATTTGATTTCTGCGAAGGTACAAGGAAAGTTTCATTGAATCGCATATTGTATATTGAGAGTAAATTACATAAATTGGAGTTTCATGTAATGGAGGATTGTCTGCAAAAATATACATTACAAGGGACGCTAAATGAAATAGATGATAAGTTTGCCGGAAATGATTTTCTGCGGATACATCAGAGCTTTCTGGTTAATATGAAATTCATTAAAAATATAAGCAGATACAGAGTATTGCTGAATAATGGAATTCTATTAGATATAGCTAGAGCGAGATATAAATATGTAGAAGAAAAGTTTATCGCTTATAGAGGTGAAGTATAAATGTTTGTTTACATTCAGAGTCTTTTGATTATGATGTTGGAAATATTATGCTGCAAAATTTTTTTTGAAGCATTTGGAATAAAAAGAGAGGAAAATAATTGTTGGAAAAATTATAGTATAGTTATCGGATTGACAGTGCTTTGCTATTTTATTGCAATGATTTTTCGAGACTATTTTATTGTAAAGCAGGTATTTTCAATTATTCTCATAACATTCTTTATGTTGCTTTATCTTAAACTGAGTTTTGGTAAGGCGATGATTTTATCAGCATTATTTGAGAGTCTTTTGCTCGTGATGGATTATTTCGCGTTACTTATGAATATTTATATTTTTCATAACATGGAAGAAGTATGGGAATCACATGTTATACAGGGTTCATTGGTCGTTGTTTTAGGAAAGGCATTGTTACTTTTTGCTGTATTAATTATTAGAAATCATATGGAGAAAAAATCTTTGGCTATGCTGGCAGATACAGAATGGCTTCGGTTTATTTTTTTCCCTATTTTCACAATATGTGTTATTACAGCTATGATAAAAATGTCTGAAGATATAAAAAATAAAGCCCAGGAGAATTTATTTTTTGTTATAGCGTGTGGATTGGCGGGAATGAACATAGTTGTATTTTATTTAATATATGATATTTTAAAACGAGAAAATAAATTGCAGGAGGAACGTATTTATAGGATACAGGTTAAAAACCAAATAGGTATGTATCGTTCTATTTCTGAAAATTTTGATAAACAAAAGAAAATGACACATGAATATAAAAATCAGATTATGTGCATTGATTCTTTGATAAAAAAGAAGAAATATGATTCATTGGAAAGCTTTGTAAATAAAATCAGTGGTCAAATTAGTAAAGAATTGGATTTTATTTGTACAAATAATGTGATTGTGGATGCGGTATTGAATACTAAATATCAGGAAATAAGGGATAAAGGTATTGTTTTTGTATTTAAAATTAATGATTTATCATCTTTGAATATTAGCGATGAGGATGTTGTGGTTATTATGTCCAATTTATTAAACAATGCGATTGAAGCATGTGAAAAGTGCAGAGGGGATAAAATAATAAAATTGAAAATTGTTATAGAGGACAATAATGCGATTATATCGGTGAAAAATACTTATGAGAATGCTGTTATTTATGAAAATGGAGAGATACAGACTACAAAGATTCTGGATACAGATGAACATGGAATAGGAATAAAAAATATAGCTGAAACAATAAGGAAGTACGGGGGCTCTTATGTGATTCAAAACGATGAACGAGAGTTTTATTTTTCCATTATGATTCCTCTAGTGAAAAGTGATTTCTGAGAACAAATCACTTTTTTGTCGTTTTCTGCAAAATAAGTACACTTTCTGCAATAGACCTTGTTAAGAAATTGTGTATTGTTATACTTACAGTAGAAGGAGGCGTTGATATGATTGAGAAGATGGCAATGGGGTTGGTTGACCAAATGGCTGAGGAAAAAATGATTGACAAGGAAGCGGAAGAATATTATGTCTATACGCTTGTTTCGTTAATGGAAAAATTTATAACCATTGGAACTATTTTGCTAATAAGTGTACTGATTGAGAAATTAGTTCCAACAGCATTCTTTTTGTTATTCTTTTTGTCATTAAGAAAAAGAACAGGCGGATATCATATGAATACCTTTTTTCAATGTTATTTGGGTACAGTGGTTACTTATATGCTTGTCTTAGGTTTATGTATGGTTCTGGTTGACTATCCGCAGCTGGTTTTTGGATTATTATTAGTTGCAATTTGCATAGTTGAAGTTATAGGGACTGTTAATCATCCCAACATACATATGGATGCGGTAGAACTGTCAGAATCAAAGAGGGCGGCAAGAATTTTGTGTGCAGTTGAAGTGTGTGTTATTTACACTTTTACTTTGCTCGGAGCCGATATGATGTATGTTTGCCATATGGCAGTTGCTGTTATATTATGTGCGGTTCTGTTGCTGATAGCTAAAATATTAAAACAGGAGGTAAAGAGAAATGAAGAAAATTAACAAAAAGGTATTGAAGGTTGTGGAGAGGGTGATAAGAAATGAGATTAAGAGAGCCAGTGGTGATCCTCCGTTTTGTTTGGGGATATTTCATCAACCGAAAAGACCGGTAGAACATAAATGTAATAGAGAAAATAAATAAAGAAATAAATGGTAGTATATTTTTTCACAGACTCCTTAAATCCTATAATTTCAAGCTTTTGCGATACTTTGTTGTTCATATCATTATTCACCCACCAGGTGAAGAAAATATATGGTAAAATAGACGTAACAAAACCTATAGATTGGAGTCTTTTACCATGAATAACAACCACCGAATCACACTGAGCACCAATAAGAACATTATTGTTGAGTTTACAAATGATACAATAAATCGTTCTGAATAAAGTGTTTTTCAGGAAACATCCAATTTAGGAATTTTGATTAAGAGAGAGATAATAAAATGAAAATATGTTATATAGTTGTTTCAGCTTTTTTGATTATTTTCTATCCAAGACAATTAACACATCTTATGTGCTTTGGGAGACATCGTGATAAGAATATTGTCAAAAGCAAAGCTGCTTATTGGGGAATATATTTGTTTTGGACAATTATTTTTTTGATTGGTTGTCTGATGATGGGTTCAGCGATGAAAGTAAATTCTACAATGGATAAATTAGTGTATTATTTCATTTTAGGAAGTGATAATAGGGATTGTGTTGAATTGGGAAGTGAAGAGAATGATGAGGCATATATTTCTACATATTATACACGAAAGGAAATCAATGAGAGCTTTTTATTTGAGGTTGTCCAAAAACATGAATATGCATATGAGATGTGTCAATTACAGGAGTTGATAATTAAGAAACAGGATGAAAGATGGATACTTTATTTGAATGATGAGGTGATGGGATATGTAGAAGTAAAAAAAGGTTTTTTAATTAAGGAGTTTTGTTTTGTGTGGGATAGGCAAAAAATAGACCAAAGGAGGCAGTTATATGAGTAAAAAAATGTGCAAGAGGATATTTTCAGTAATTTTATCATTAGGTCTTGTTATGGTTCAATCCATGAATGTTAATGCAGCAGGTAATGAAATTGGTAAATATTCAGTATTCGTTTAGTGGCAGATATGCGGTGCGGACAGGCATCTATTTGGGATTTTAAAAAATAGCAAAAATCTCTGGACACTGCAACAAACAGGAGCCTCGCAGGAACACTGCTGTAAAATCCGCTTAGTATGAGCGTATTTTGCAGCAAGTGCTCCTGCGAGGCTTTGTCATTTAATCCAATAAACTTAAAACGCTTTATTTCTTCTTCCACGCAAGAAGCCTCTCAATATGCAGCGGTTTCCCCTGAACAGCCTGCACCTTCAATCTGTTCTCCTCACTGAAACCAACCAGAATATCATGATTAGCCTCAGCCAGATAATCGATGATACCATCGATATCAGACTTCGTGTTCTTCGGACAATGAATATACAGATGCTTATTTGCGGAAATATGCAGTGTATATGAGATGCTGAAATGATACCACAGAATCTTGTGCAGGGTAGAGTATTTGTAAATCCATAAAATCTCTTTGATAGGCACGATGGCATTGCCATAAGGCGAGGTCATGATAAAATAGTGCTCTGTGATAAACATATCCTCGGTGGCAAGCTGTGGCAGTGTTGCAAGCTCCTCCTCAGCCTCGGCAAGCAGCGTGTGTGGATTGCCGAATACGACAAGATTCTGACATGCCGGTGCCAAAACAGGAAATCTGATGCACAGGATGTAGAATATCAGGCTTATAACAGCATAGATAAGAGTGCCAAAATAAAAAACAAACATAAAAATAGTAGTTTTCAAATGGTACTCAGGCTCATTAAGATAGCAGCCTGTTATGGTATCGGAGAGTCCCTTGGAATCCCACTTCAGATCCTTCGACAGTTTATTTACAAACTGTGTGTAGGTGCCCTTTCCCTTTACGATTTTACCGACCACCGTGAGCTTGTCGATAGAGGGCAGACCCTCCTCACAGGTGGATGGTGCAAGCAGAACAATAGAGCAGTGCTCATCGCGCATGCAGTAGTAGTAATAGCCCTTGATATCGTTGCCGTCCTTCATGGTGTAGCCGGTAAAGTAAAGCTTTTTAAGGGTGGTTTTTACATACCTGTCCGAATCCTTGTATGCAGCTTCAAAGCTGACAGAATCGTTAATATGTATGGGCGATAAAATATCTCCGAGTGAAAATGCAAACCATAGCACGGTAAGCAGAATGATATATACAATCGGGGAGAAAAGACGCCTTTTGTAAAATGCTTTGATGTTTTTTGTTATGTAGTGTTCGTAATTATCAATCATATGCTTAGTATAATGGTTTTTGTGCCTTATATCAACCTTGATTTTAAGACATTTAATTGTTATTATATAGTTACGGTAAATAGAAACACGAAATGAGGTAATTATGGAAGCATACACGAGTTTTGCCCGGGTGTATGACATGTTCATGGACAATGTGCCATATGAGAAGTGGGGCAGATATATTGTCGAAAAACTGCGTGCAAATGGCATAGACAGTGGATATGTCGTGGACTTAGGCTGTGGTACGGGAAAGCTTACCACGCTTCTTGCAGATGCAGGCTATGATATGATAGGCATTGACAATTCTTTTGACATGCTTGATATGGCGCTTGAGAGAGAGGATGACAGAATCCTTTATCTGATGCAGGATATGAGAGAGTTTGAACCGGGAGAAAAGGTGAGTGCCGTCGTAAGCGCATGTGACAGCATCAATTATATTCTTGAGCCTGAGGATCTTCAGGCAGTTTTTTTCTGCGTGAGCGAAAGTCTTAAAGAGGGTGGCATTTTTATATTTGATATCAATACTCCATATAAATATGAGGTGCTTATGGCTGATAATACCATAGCTGAAAACCGTGATGAGGGCAGCTTTATATGGGACAATTATTATGATGCCGATGAGAAAATAAACGAGTATGACTTGACACTTTTTATAAAGGAGCAGTCAGAGGATGAGGATGACATCTACAAGAAGTTTGAGGAAACTCATTTCCAGAGATGCTATGAGATTTCAGAGCTTAAGGAGCTTCTTGAGCAGTCGGGACTTGTGTTTGATGCGGTATATGATGCGTACACAGACGATCAGGTGAAGTGTGACAGTGAGAAGGTCACTGTAATTGCACATAAAGCATAGAATTAGATAATGAGAGGTAAATTATGTCAGATTATATAGTAAGAGCAACAGCGGCGGATGCCAATATCAGAGCATTTGCTGTAACATCAAGGGAGATGGTGGAGACCGCCAGAGAGGATCACATGACAACACCTGTCATGACGGCGGCACTTGGCAGACTTCTTTCTGCAGGAGCCATGATGGGAGCTATGATGAAGGGCGATAAGGATATCATAACTCTTCAGATACAGTGCAGCGGACCAGCTAAGGGGCTTACCGTCACAGCAGATTCGCACGGCAATGTAAAGGGTTTTGCCATAAATCCACAGGTTGAGCTGCCACTCAATGCGGCAGGCAAGCTCGATGTGGGTGGAGCGCTTGATCTTGGTATACTCACAGTCATAAAGGATATGGGCTTAAAGGAGCCGTATTCAGGTCAGTGTGAGCTTAAAACAGGTGAGATAGCTGAGGATCTGACCTATTATTTTGCCACATCTGAGCAGATTCCGTCGGCGGTTGGTCTTGGCGTGCTGGTGGATAAGGACCAGAGCGTGAAGCAGGCCGGTGGATTTATCATCCAGCTTATGCCGTTTACACCGGAGGAGGTTGTGGACAGGCTTGAAAAGAAAATTACAGAGATTGATTCTGTGACACAGATGCTTGACAGGGGGCTGACTCCGGAGCAGATACTTGAGGAAATTTTAGGAGATTTCGGGCTTGAAATCACAGATACGACTGAGACACGCTTCCACTGTGACTGTTCAAAGGAGCGTGTGAGCAGAGCACTTTCCACACTTAGCAAAAAGGATCTTGATTCCATTATCGCAGATGGTGAGAGCATTGAGGTAAAGTGCCAGTTCTGTAATAAGGCATATGAGTTTACGGTGGATGAGTTGAAGGAGATGCGCTAATTGAAGGACGGATATATAAAGGTCGCTGCAGCGACACCAAAGGTAAAGGTAGCTGATACTGTATACAACGGACAGCTTATTAAAGCTCTTATGAAGGAGTGCACTGACAACGGGGCAAAGGTGGTTGTTTTCCCGGAGCTTTGCATTACCGGATACACCTGCCAGGATCTTTTCTGGCAGGATAAGCTCATAGCTGCAGCAGAGGATGAACTTATAGGAATAGCTGATTACAGCAGGAGCCTTGACGGCATATTTTTCATAGGGCTTCCATATGAGATAAACGGCATGCTCTACAATATGGCGGCAGTTGTATCGCGCGGAGAGGTGCTTGCCATGGTGCCAAAGACATTTCTGCCAAATTACAATGAGTTTTATGAGGCAAGGCATTTTGCATCGGGGGAAAACCTTAGCACATATGTCACACTGAAAAATGGCCAGCAGGTGTCTGTAGATACTGATTTTATTTTTAGCTGCAGGCAGCTGCCAAAGCTTAAGATAGCGGTGGAGCTTTGTGAGGATTTATGGACTCCGAACCCGCCGAGCATCAGACACGCGATGTCGGGTGCCACTGTGATTGTAAATCTGTCTGCATCAGATGAGGTGACAGGCAAGGCAATATACAGGAGAGAGCTTGTGAGCGGACAGTCTGCTCGATTAATATGTGGATATATTTATGCGTCAGCGGGAGACGGTGAGTCCACACAGGATGTGGTCTACTCAGGACACAATCTCATCTGTGAAAACGGAAATGTGCTTGCCGAGTCAAAGCGCTTTACAAATGAGACCATATACAGCGAGTTTGATGTAGAAAGAATAGAGACTGAGAGGCGCAGGATGACAACATTTGTTGTCGAGGATGATCACAGATGGGCTGAGTTTGATCTTGAGGTAAAGGATACCACTCTTAGCCGCTATGTAAACCCGGCTCCGTTTGTTCCGGCGGACAAGACAGACAGGGACAGACGCTGTGATGAGATTCTTATGATTCAGGCTATGGGGCTTAAAAAGAGATTAGAGCATACCAACTGCAAGACAGCAGTTATAGGTATTTCAGGAGGACTCGACTCCACACTGGCACTGCTTGTCACGGTAAGGGCATTTGATCTTTTGGGAAAGGATCACAAGGATATAGCGGCAGTTACTATGCCGGGCTTTGGAACAACAGACCGCACATATGACAATGCGGTAAATCTCATTAAATGCCTTGGAGCTACATTTATCGAGGTGGATATAAAGGATGCTGTAAATATACATTTCAGGGATATCGGACAGGATCCGTCTGTGCATGATGTCACCTACGAGAATGGACAGGCACGCGAGCGCACACAGATACTTATGGATATCGCAAACAAGGAAAACGGAATGGTTATAGGTACAGGAGATTTGTCAGAGCTGGCACTCGGCTGGGCGACATACAACGGAGACCATATGTCCATGTATGCGGTAAATGCTTCGGTTCCAAAGACTCTGGTGCGCCATCTGGTAAAATACTATGCAGATACCTGTGGCAGCGATTTGCTGGAAAGTACACTTCTTGATGTGCTTGATACACCTGTTTCTCCTGAGCTTTTACCACCTGAAAACGGTAAGATTTCACAGAAGACAGAGGATCTTGTGGGCCCTTATGAGCTGCATGACTTCTTCCTTTACAATATGCTGCGCTGCGGCTATGCTCCTGCCAAGGTTTACCGCCTTGCAAGGATAGCATTTGAAGGAAAATATGATGATGAGTTTATTCTCAAATGGCTTAAGAACTTCTATCGCAGATTTTTTGCACAGCAGTTCAAGCGCTCATGTCTGCCGGATGGACCAAAGGTAGGAACAGTGGCGGTCTCACCGAGAGGAGACCTAAGGATGCCTTCTGATGCGTGTGGACGTATCTGGATGGATGAGGTTGATAAGCTGTAATAGTAAGAGGAAAACAATGGGAAAGACACATAAGAAAACTCATAGAAAGCAGGGAAGCATAAAACGTGCAAGGCACCGCAACAGGCGCATGAAAATAGGCGCAATAGTTCTTTGTGCAGCGATAATCATAACAACATTTCTGGCGTGTGGCATGCAGCTTTTAGTTCCCGTAGCTGACGCAGTGGTAGGTGCTGATAATAAGACGCAATCAAGAGATGTTGATGTGCAGAAGAATAATAATTCACTTACCGCATCTAAAATGGATTCAGAAAAAAATCAAAACAGCTCAGAGGCTGATGTAAACGCTGCGGAGCAAGACAGCGAGCCTGACAAGGAAACGAAGCTTGATGAGATACTTCACAGTGCAAAGTATCCGGGGCAGCTAAAGGAGCTTGCCAAGAGAAATGATGAGGCAATTGACTTCATATATGAGTATCCTAAGGAGCACTCGAAAGAGCATGATATTGATCTGACTGCAGAGGCCTCGCAGGATACAGTACCTCTTTTGCAGCAGTGGGATAAGAGATGGGGCTATGAAAAGTACAGTGGCAATTATTTTGCGGCGAGTGGCTGCGGTCCGACTGCACTTTCGATGGTTGTATTATATCTGACACATGATGCACAGGCGTCCCCTCTTGCGGTGGCAGAGTATGCAAAGGAGGCCGGCTACAGTGTGGATGGCTCCGGAAGTGCATGGAATCTTATAAGCAAGGGCTGCAGGCACTACGGGGTAAATGCAAAGACTATAAAGGTGGATGAGGATACATTTAAAGAAAGGCTTGATGAGGGCAATCTGATAGTCGTAAATGTCGGTCCGGGAGATTTCACAGACAATGGACATTTTATGGTGATCACAGGCTATGATGATGAGGGCTTTACTATAAATGATCCAAACAGTATCATAAAGAGCAATACCCACTGGCAGTTTGAGAGGCTGGGTTCGCAGATCAGGGCTGCATGGAGGATGTTTGTGTAGATAATAGCAGCAACACATGCATTTATGCTGATGTTTGTGATGCATATGGAAAAATTAAAAATAAGAAATAAAAAACCTGCTGTGTCATGATTGTCTGACACAGCAGGTTTTTAATAACAAACAGTAAAGTATGGTATGCAGATTATAGCAATTGAATACCATGCTCCTCACATTCCTTAATTGTCTCATCAGGCCACAGTGAGCTTTGTACCTCACCGATATGAGCCTTTCTGAGGAAGAACATACAGATTCGTGACTGTCCGATTCCGCCTCCGATAGTGTACGGAAGCTCCTTGTTGAGGATAGCCTTCTGGAATGGAAGCTTAGCACGCTCAGGACATCTGGCCTTGTCAAGCTGCTCCTTTAGAGCTTTTTCATCTACACGTATACCCATTGATGAAAGCTCAAGTGCGATATCAAGAACAGGATAGTATACGATGATATCAGCGTTTAAAGCCCAGTCGTCATAGTCAGGGGCACGTCCGTCGTGAGGCTCTCCGTTTGCAAGCTTGTCACCAATCTGCATTACACAGATGGCACCCTTTGCCTTTGCAAAATAATACTCGCGCTCCTTTGGAGTATTGTCCGGGAACATTTCCTCAAGCTCTGATGTGGTGATAAAGGTGATATCCTTTGGCAGAATCAAATCTATGTAGTCGTACTGTATAGCCATGTACTGCTCGGTCTTGCGCAGGCATTTGTATACTGTCTTTACTGTTTCCTTAAGGAAGTCTAAGTTTCTGTCCTCCTTGCGGATGATCTTTTCCCAGTCCCACTGGTCAACAAATATAGAGTGGATATTGTCAGTCTCCTCATCACGTCTTATGGCATTCATATCTGTGTAGATGCCCTCGCCGAGAGAAAATCCGTATTTCTTTAATGCATATCTCTTCCACTTGGCAAGAGAGTGAACGACTTCAGCCTCCTTGTCACCCTGCTCAAGGATGCCGAAGGTAACAGGTCTTTCATATCCGTTTAAGTTATCGTTTAAGCCTGTGGTAGGATCAACGAAAAGCGGTGCTGAAACACGTGTCAGGGAAAGACGCTGTGCGAGCATGCCCTGGAAGAAATCCTTAACAGTTTTGATGGCAAGCTGTGTATCGTGAAGATTCAGTGCCGAAGAATAGTTCTTTGGTATTGTTAATTTGCTCATTTTCGATTAAACCTCGTTGTATTATTAATTTTTAAATAAAATTCCTTTAACCTGATTATTATATCACAATTTTTCTAGAAAGATAGTCCATAATATGATAAAATTAGATAGTTTAAAGAGAAACAATATCGTTTTACCTTATTTTTACGTGTTTAAGGTGTTAATGAAAGGTAGTAGATTTATATGAGAAAAAGAGATATGACCTTTGCTTCGGCGGTGCTTGAGGCAATAGATGCTATTTTAGCTCTTGCGTATATAGGCTTACAGATTTATTATGGAGTGTGCTATCACATACAGGTATTTAAGTTTGTGGCCAATATACTTGTGCTTTTGCTTGTATACATTGCAATCACATGGCTGCAGCATTATCCGGAAAAGCTCAATCACATAGCAGCGGAGCTGTGTGTGGGCAATATCAGAAAGTATTCACTCAGGCTTTTGACGTTTGTAAAGCTTGTTTTTACTGCGGGGCTTCTGGTGCCATGCGTGTGTGATGCGTTTGGAATAGCAATCCGCGATGTATACAGCCTCATTATGATAGGGCTCATCCTTGTGGTGACGGCATATTATGAGTACAGGATATTTCAGGAAATAAAGTCATTGCGGAAATAGTATAGGAGAAATAAAATGCAGCTTAGTATAGAAGAAGTTAAAAAGCTGGATAGTAACAGCTATCAGATAATAGATATAAGAAGTGAGGAAGAGGTGGCGCACGGTGCCATAAAGGGAGCACTCAATATTCAGGCAGAGGAAATAGAGTCAGATGAGAGGGTGCCACATGATAAGAAGCTTGTCATAGTCTGCAGCCGTGGTAAGACGAGTGTGGATGTGGCAGAGTATCTCACAGAAAAAGGTTTTGATGCGGCAAGCTTAAAGGGAGGCTATATAAGCTGGCTGCTTGATGCCATGAAAGAGGATGAGGTGGCAGAGCGCGATATAAAGGCAGATGTGGAGCAAAGCATCAGAAAGAAATTTAAGAAATCCATCTGGCGCAAGTTTACAAAGGCGATAAACACCTATGAGCTTGTAAAGCCGGGGGATAAGATTGCAGTGTGTATCTCGGGCGGTAAGGATTCCATGCTTATGGCAAAGCTGTTTCAGGAGCTTAAGCATCACAACAAGTTTGATTTTGATGTGAAGTTTCTCGTCATGGACCCGGGCTACAATGAGGCAAACAGGCATGTCATAGAGGAAAACTGCAGGAACCTTGGCATCCCTGCCACTATTTTTGAGTCAGATATATTTGATGCTGTATATGATATCGAAAAATCGCCATGCTATTTATGTGCGAGGATGAGAAGAGGACATCTGTATGCATTTGCAAAGGAGCTGGGCTGCAACAAAATTGCGCTCGGACATCACTATGATGATGTTATTGAGACGATACTCATGGGTATGCTCTACGGTGCACAGGTACAGACCATGATGCCTAAGCTTCACAGCACAAACTTTGAGGGCATGGAGCTTATCAGGCCTCTTTACCTGGTCAGGGAGGACGATATCAAGGCATGGCGTGATTACAACGGTCTGCATTTCATACAGTGTGCCTGCAAGTTTACAGATACCTGTACCACCTGCAATAATGAGGAAAACCGCTCAAAGCGTGTTGAGATAAAGCAGCTCATCGCTAATCTTAAAAAGGTGAATCCTTTTGTCGAGGCAAATATATTTAAGAGCGTGGAGAATGTAAATCTGGCTACGGTTGTAGCATATAAAAAGGATGGCATAAAGCACAGCTTCCTAGATCACTATGATGAATAAGACAGATATATTTCAGGAGGGCATTGTATGGCAGATATCATGGATTATATTGACTGGCGTGGAGATATAGGCTTTGATGAGGTGCATGTAAATGAGGTGGACGGACTGATTTTTTCACAGCTTATTTATGTGCAGATGAAGCCATATATGCCGGATGCAAAGAAGTCATACCTTACGATAAAACAGCTTTCAAGTCTTTACTGTGCGGATCACAGTGATGATGAGATTGAGCAGATGCCTAATCTTTTCCGCCACTCCGCGAGGCTGCTTCAAAAGCTGGCGCACTCAAGGCGCTATGCTGACTGCATTTTGAGATATTATATATACGATATTAGTGAAAAAGAGGAGTCGCAGTTTTCTGCGGTTACGATAGAACTGCCTGACGGCACATATTTCATTTCCTACAGTGGTACAGACCATTCCGTGGTCGGCTGGAAGGAAAACTTTAATCTAAGCTATCTCGATGAGACACCGGGACAGAACAAGGCGAAAAAATATTTAAAGAAGGTGGCAGCATATATATGCAATGATGATAGGGGCATAAATGAAAAAGCCATAAATGATAAAGCTTTAGATGATGAAAATATCAACAATAAAAGCATCAATACAGGAAAGTTGTGGATAGGCGGGCACTCAAAGGGTGGAAATCTGGCAGTGTTTGCCGCCATGCATGTGGATAAAGAGGTGCAGGATGTCATTATTAAGGTGTTTAATTTTGACGGACCGGGCTTCAATCACAAGATGATATATACGGCAGGCTACAAAAGAATTTTTGACAGAATAGAAACCTTTCTGCCGCAGTCGTCTATTGTTGGCTTATTGCTTGAGCATGTGGACGATTATGAGGTGGTAAGAAGCCGTAATTCGGGGCCGCTGCAGCATGATGCTTTTTCATGGGAGATAATGGGCGGAAGTATCATAAAGGCAGATGGGCTGGACAAAAACAGTGTGCGCCTTGACAAGACACTCAGAAACTGGATAGGCAGCATGGATGAGGCGCAGCGAAAGCAGTTTGTAAATGTGCTTTTTTCAATAGCATCGGACTCCAATTTTGAGAACCTTGACCAGATGTCATTTAAGCAGCTCATTGAGATGATAAAGGCTGCCGATGATCTGTCAAAGGCTGACTGGAGCATGCTTAAGGATACAGTAAGACTCCTGATTTCTGCCGGTGTCGGCGTGGTCAGGGATGAAAAGGAGAAATAAATGTTAAATCAGTTTTCAAGAACACAGCTTTTGCTTGGAAAAGAGGCGATGGATAGGCTAAAGGGCGCAAGAGTCGCAGTATTTGGAATAGGAGGAGTGGGCGGATATGTCTGCGAGGCACTAGTCAGAAGCGGCGTGGGAGCGATTGACCTTATCGATGATGACAAGGTGTGTCTTACAAACCTAAACAGGCAGATAATCGCAACCCGAAAGACCATAGGAAAATACAAGACAGATGTGATGGAGGAGAGGATTCATGATATTAATCCTGATGTCAGTGTCGTGACGCACAGGTGCTTCTTTTTGCCGGAAAATGCTGATGAATTTCCGTTTGAAGAGTATGATTATATAGTTGACGCGGTTGATACGGTCACAGCAAAGATTGCGCTTGTCATGAAGGCACAGGAGAAAAATGTCCCTATCATAAGCAGTATGGGAGCGGGAAATAAGCTGGATGCAAGTGCATTTAAGGTGGCTGATATATATAAGACCAGCATGTGTCCTCTTGCAAAGGTCATGCGCCGTGAGCTTAAAAAACGTGGCGTGAAAAAGCTCAAGGTGGTATACTCTGAGGAGAAGCCTACAAGACCGATAGAGGATATGTCTATAAGCTGCAGAAGCAACTGCATATGCCCGCCGGGTGCCGAACACAAGTGCACAGAGCGCAGGGATATTCCCGGAAGCCTTGCATTTGTACCATCAGTGGCAGGACTTATCATCGCGGGCGAGGTGGTACAGGACATAGCCTTTGACAGGGTATGATGAAGAATACAATTATGAAAAGAGAGGAATAAAAATGCCAGTATTTGATTTTAGCGATACACCGGTAGCAAACGAGCATCCGGAGTGTACATATGAGACATTTCATTCGACAGAGACCAAGGCATCGGCCGATAAACCGATTGTTGTGATAGACAATAAGCAAAAGGAATGGGCGCATCATGCGCTCGGTATGTTTACAAATCCGATAAAGCGTACATCCTTTGAATTTGAGAATGGTGATGGGGTGACCAGTGCAGATATCCTGCGCATTGATTCCCGCTTCGTTAGCCTTTTTAAGTGGCTTGGCGAAAATCACATAAAGGTACAGCTTTCAGGAGCCAATACACCTGACGGATATGCAGTATACAGGGTGAGGGAGGTGGCTCTCGGCAGAGGCACAAAGCTGTCGGCAGAGGACGGATTCCTGCAGTATATGATGGAAAGGCTCTTTGCCAGCACCATGCCTGAGGATGAACCTGACCTCGATGATTACGAGGAAGAGGGCGACAGCATGAAGCTCACCAGTATACAGAGCATCACAGATTTCATGACCTGTGCAGGTCGTACACTGCCTGACAATATACTGCTGTGGGCCAGAAGAAATCTGGCAGTTGCGCGTTCAAGCGAGGTATCACCTGAGGAGAGACGCCATGCGCAGAGAGCACTTTCCATCATGATGAATATCCAGTGGAAGGGAAATTACTTTGAGGCAATTGACCCTGTGGAGGCAAGGCGCATACTCGATGAGGAGCTCTATGGCATGGAGAGCGTGAAGCAGAGAATCATTGAGACCATTATCCAGATAAACAGGACTCATACACTTCCTGCCTACGGACTGCTGCTCTGTGGACCGGCAGGAACCGGAAAGTCACAGATTGCATATGCTGTTGCACGTATACTCAAGCTTCCATGGACCACACTCGATATGAGCTCCATAAATGATGCAGAGCAGCTCACAGGAAGCTCAAGAATCTATTCAAACGCAAAGCCGGGAATCATTATGGAGGCATTTTCACAGGCGGGAGAGTCAAATCTTGTATTTATCATCAATGAGCTCGACAAGGCCTCAAGCAAAAACGGCAACGGAAATCCGGCAGATGTGCTTTTGACACTGCTTGACAATCTGGGCTTTACAGACAACTATATGGAGTGTATGGTGCCGACCGTCGGAGTATATCCGATTGCCACAGCCAATGATAAATCCCAGATTTCTGCACCGCTTATGTCACGTTTTGCAGTGATTGATATTCCGGACTATACCGATGAAGAGAAGAAGGTCATCTTCCAGCGATTTGCCCTGCGCAAGGTATTTGAGCGAATGGGAATGAAGGAGGAGGAGTGCATTCTCACAGAGGACGGACTTGATGCAGTGATTAAGCTTCACGAGAACACATCGGGCATAAGAGATCTCGAGCAGGCTGCAGAGCATCTGGCTGCAAATGCACTTTATCAGATAGAGGTTGATAAGGTAAAGCAGGTGGTATTTGACGCTGAGGCTGTTTTTGAGCTTTTAGGCTAGCAGGATATGATTACGGATACAGGAATTGTTACTAAAATAAAAGGAGATTGTCAGGATGAGAGAATTTGGAAAATCCAGAAAATTAGATAATGTGCTTTATGATGTAAGAGGACCGGTGGTGGATGAGGCGGCCCGCATGGAGGAAAACGGCACAAATGTGTTGAAGCTCAATATAGGAAATCCTGCGCCGTTTGGCTTCAGGACACCTGATGAGGTGATATATGATATGTCTCGCCAGCTCACGGACTGTGAGGGGTATTCCAACTCCAAGGGACTTTTTTCTGCAAGAAAAGCAATCATGCAATATGCACAGCTCAAAAAGCTTCCTAATGTGACGGTTGAGGATATCTACACCGGAAACGGAGTCAGCGAGCTTATAAACTTAAGCATGTCAGCGCTTCTTGACAACAGTGATGAGGTGCTGGTGCCGGCACCGGACTATCCGCTTTGGACAGCCTGCGTTACACTTGCGGGAGGCACTGCAGTGCACTATATCTGTGATGAGCAGTCAGAGTGGTATCCGGACATAGAGGATATCAAAAAGAAGATTACAGACAAGACAAAGGCAATCGTAATAATAAACCCTAATAATCCTACAGGAGCGCTCTATCCAAGGGAGGTGCTGCAGCAGATAGTTGATGTGGCAAGAGAGCACGAGCTCATGATTTTTTCGGATGAGATATATGACAGGCTGGTGATGGATGACTATGAGCATGTGTCTATTGCGTCGCTTGCACCGGACCTCTTCTGTGTGACCTTCAGCGGTCTTTCTAAGTCACATATGATAGCAGGCTATCGTATCGGATGGATGGTTTTAAGCGGCAACAAGGCACTCGGAAAGGACTATATCGAGGGCCTCAACATGCTCTCAAACATGCGTCTTTGCTCGAATGTTCCGGCGCAGTCGATAGTGCAGACAGCTTTAGGCGGATATCAGAGTGTAGGCGAGTATATTGTGCCGGGCGGACGAATCTATGAGCAGAGAGAGTACGTCTACAAGGCATTAAACGATATACCGGGAATTTCGGCAGTTAAGCCAAAGGCAGCATTTTACATATTCCCAAAGATTGATACTGCAAGGTTCAACATCACAAACGATGAGCAGTTTGCACTCGATCTGCTTCGTGAGAAGAAGATACTCATAATCCACGGCGGCGGCTTCAACTGGGATAAGCCTGATCATTTCAGAGTGGTATATCTGCCTCGAACAGAGATATTAAAGGATGCCACAGGCAAGCTTGCAGACTTTTTGTATTCATATAAGCAGAAATAATTATTGGCATAGATAATTATAAAACATATGATATAAAACATATAACATATAAGCTCCGGCACAGAAAATTTTTGTTCTGACCGGAGTTTTTATATTATGCTGTAATATTTTTTAAAAGTAACCTACCTGTAACTTTACATAATGTATTATACACTTGTATCGCGGGGCGGCTGCACTTTAGATGGCAGACCGCACAGCACTCAAAAATGCATAGAGAAGAAAAGGAGAATTAAATGGAACTGCTTAGAGTAGAACACTTATCAAAAATATACGGAGCCGGAGAAAATCAGGTCAAGGCTTTGGACGATGTGTCATTGAGCGTGGAAAAGGGAGAGTTTGTGGCAATTGTCGGGGCGAGCGGCTCCGGAAAATCCACACTGCTTCATCTGCTCGGAGGTGTTGACAGACCCACAAGCGGAAAGGTGTATATAAACGGCACTGATATTTTTGCAATGAATGATGATGAGCTTGCCATATTCAGAAGAAGACAGGTAGGCATCATTTATCAGTTTTATAATCTGATACCTATATTAAATGTGGAGGAAAACATGGCAATTCCGATGGAACTTGATGGAAGAAAGGTAGAAAAAGCACAGATGGATGACATGCTTTTGCGCCTTGGACTTACAGAGAGACGCACTCATCTGCCAAATGAGCTTTCAGGAGGCCAGCAGCAGCGCACATCTATAGGAAGAGCCCTGATTACGAGACCATCTATAGTGCTCGCGGATGAGCCGACCGGAAACCTGGATACCAAGGCCAGCAATGAGATTATGCATCTCTTAAAGACCTCAAACCGTGAGCTCAACCAGACAATCATTATGATTACACACAATATGGAGCTTGCAAAGGCGGTTGACCGCACAATAATGATAGAGGATGGTAAAATCAGATGAATTTGATGAAGAAACTCACATTAAAAAACTTAAAGCTCAACAGGAAAAGAACTATTGTCACGATAGTTGGAATAATTCTGGCAACAGCGCTTTTGTCAGCGCTTGTCACACTTGTGTCAAGCTTTCAGTACAGTATGATTGAATACCAGAAGCAAAAGGACGGCGACTTTCATGTGAAATTTTCGGGTGTGAAAATGTCTGAGCTTTCGGAGTTTAAAAACAACAGAAATATTGAAAGCACATTTGAGACAATGGGAATGGGCTTTGCAAAGCTAGACGGCTGCAAGAATGAGGATAAGCCGTATGCATATGTCATGGCAACAGATGAGGCCGGCTTTGAGAGAGGCTGCTTTAAACTGATAGAGGGGCGCATGGCAAAAAATGAGGATGAGATAGTCATTCCAAGGCACTTAAGGACAAACGGACGAATCGACATAAAGGTGGGAGACGAGATAACACTTGATATAGGAAAGCGATATGATTCAAGCACCGAAAGTGTCATATGGGAAAACATCGCATATGAGCATGAGGCAGAGACACTTACTGATACTGTGACAAAGCAGTATAAGGTGGTAGGCATCATGGAAAGACCGGGCTATGGAATGGAGGATTATAGTGCCGCCGGATATACATTTGTCACATATTCTAATGAGCTGGCAGCAATTGATAACGGCACAAAGAGTGAGGCAAGCGAAGCTGACACTACACTCACAGTGTACAGCAGATACACTCAAAAGGCTTTAAGAAACAAGGATGCTGTGACTGCTGATATAATTGGTGTGGATGAAAAGCTGTTTGCGAAAGCGAATAATTCATCTGTTGAAATGTCTGCTGAGGAGAGTGACAGGTTTCTTAAAGAGATGGAAAATGCAAAATATGATATATATATAAATCGCTTCCTTATAAGCTATGAGTGTGTTTTCCCGATTGACGGCACATTTAAAGCGCTGTTTACAGTGGCCACTGTTGTGGCTTTGATAATTATACTGACATCAGTGTACTGTATCAAAAACAGCTTCAACATATCAATCACTGAAAAAATCAGGCAGTATGGCATGCTTGCAAGCGTGGGTGCTACGAGACGCCAGATAAAAAGCAGTGTAAAGACAGAGGCAGCAATGCTTGGAGTGGTTGGTATTCCTGTAGGTACCATGAGTGGTATTTTGGCATCGCTTATACTTGTCAAGGTAGTAAATGTACTGTCAGCAGGCTGGCTTAACTTTGCTTTGAGCTTTCACACATCACTGCCTGCACTTATTCTTGCTGTGATAATGAGTATAGCAACCATTTATTTCTCAGCAACAGGCAGTGCAAGAAGGGCCGCAAAGGTCACACCGCTTGAAGCAATAAGAAACACAAAGGAGATTAAAATAAAGTCAGCAAAGCTTAAGACACCGGCGATTATAGGCAGAATCTGGGGCATTGGAGGCGTTGTCTCATATAAGAATATAAAGAGGAACAAAAAAAAGTACAGAACCACAGTGACATCCATTGTCATCTGCTCAGTGACGTTTATTGTGATATCATACTTTATGTCTATGGCCTTTAGCATGGTTGGGATGTCATATGCTTCAACAGATTACAATATCGGAATAAATATGTCATGTAAAAAGAACCTTGATATTGAAAAGCTCTCTGAGCTTTTGAGTGGCATTGAAGGAGCAAAGGATTATCTGGTTGGAGCAGGTTATTATTTTGATGTAGATAAGCCGGAGTATACAAAGGAATATGGAGAGTATTGCGGGCAGCTTTATGATGACAGTGAGGATGTCTCACAAGAGTTTTTTATCACGGTTTTAAATGACAAATCGTATGATAAGTATGCGTCTGACGCAGGCATAAAAAATGCAGCTGCAGGAGCAATTCTTGTGAATAAAGGCACATTTGATGTGTATAATGAGAACAGCTCAAAATACGTCAAAAAAGAGATGGAGCTGTACAAATATAAAGCAGGAGATACAATCGAGTGTGGCTACAATGTGTATGATGATGCTTCTTCTGATGACAATGCAGCAGAAGGCGATACTGAAAGCAGCACGGATGATAATAATGCAGTGGAAGGTGATACTGAAAGCGGCACAGAGGATAACAGTGGATACGTTGACGAGGAAACAATAAATAACGGAGTCAGAAAGACTGTGGATGTAACTATTGCAGGTGTCACAGACAAGGTACCAACAGGTTATAAGGGCTACGGCAATACCACGCTTTTGTTTATGAACCAAAAGGGCTTTGAAAGCCTATGGGCTGACGGCAAGAGCGGTAATGAGCTCAAACCGGGACATGCGTCATATTCGGCATATGTGGTTGCAGAAAATGCAGATGAATATCAGGATACATTCGAAAAGGAGACGGAAGGAAATACTGAGTATTCGCAGATTAGTTTTTATGTCAGCAATCTGGATAAGCAGATGCGCGATGAAAAGTCTCTCTTTACACTGCTTGGAGTATTTGCATACGGACTTATTGTGGTTATTGCCTTAATAGGAATCACAAATATCATCAATACCTTAAGCACCGGAATGGAGCTTAGAAGCCGCGAGTTTGCAACACTAAGAAGCATTGGAATGACAGATAAGCAGTTTGCCGGAATGGTCAGGCTCGAGAGTGTGTTTATATCTGTAAAGGCACTTGTAATAGGTGTACCGCTTGGTATTTTAATAAGCTATCTCTTATGTGTTATGATGAACAGGATGGATGACGCAATCATTTATGAGCCGCCGTATAAAGCAATTATATTGTGTATAGTGGTTGTAATAATGCTGATTTATGCTATCATGAAACTATCAATGACGAAGCTTAGACACAATAACATTATTGAGACGATCAAAAATGAAAATCTGTAGAAAATGCGGGAGCTGATATGAAAAAAATACTTCTCATAGAGGACAATAAAGGAATAACAGAGGGACTGTGTGATACCTTTACAGAACCTGAATATGAGCTTTTGACAGTAGGCAGTTTAAAGGAGGCTGGGGCGCTTTTGAGTGAGCACCCCGGCCTTGTGCTGCTTGATGTGTCGCTTCCGGATGGGAACGGCTTTGATTTTTACAGCGAAAGGCTGGAAAAAGAAAAAACACCGGTGATTTTTCTTACCGCAAGGGATGAGGAAAATGATATAGTAAAGGGCCTTGAGCTTGGAGCGGAGGATTACATCACAAAGCCTTTTTCAGTAAGAGAGCTTGTGGCGAGGGTAAACCGCGTATTTTTACGTAGGAAAAGTGATGACAGCTCATCTGTCATACATGCAGGAAGCATAAGCTATGACATGGACAAAAAGGAAGCAAGAAGGGCTGGACAGTTGATTGCTCTTTCAAGTCTTGAAAACCGCATACTTGATCTGCTTTTTACCAATCACGACAAGGCTGTGTCCAGAAATGCCGTGCTTGACTGCATCTGGGAGGCAACAGGCAACGATGTCTATGACCATACAGTGACTGTCTATATGAAGCGCATCAGGGCAAAGCTTGGTGAGGATGTGATAAAGACTGTGAAGGGAATCGGGTATCGTGTTGATTCAGATGAAACTCTTTAAACAGTATCGGCCGACAGAGACAGTTCCCGGGGGAAAGTATGAGAAAGAAGAAATATAATTTAGAGAACAGAAAACATTTTGTGTATTTTGCGATAATTTATATATGTATATGTGTGACGGTTATGGCTTTTACCGTCTTTTTTCAGTACAGGGCATATACGAAAAACTATAACATCACAGTGGCTAAGCTATGTGCACTAATTCATGAAAAATATCCCGATGTATCAGATGGCAGTATAGCCGCGATTCTAAATGACAGCAGCTTAGGCAGCGATTATACTAATTTAAAAAGCGCAGAGACGCTCTTTAAAAAATACGGCATTGATATGGAAAAGGATTCTGCGGTTTTGTCAAATGAAAAAGCGCTTAAAGGAGCGCTTTGGCTAGACATATTTCTTGTTGTGCTTTTTGCAGGGGGCTTTTGCCTTTACATTGTGCTTATAAGATTTAGCTTTAAAAGACAGGTCAGACAGGCTACGGATTATCTGCGCCGCATAAATCAGGGAGACTACAGACTTGTTATGGCAGATAGCACAGAGGGAGAGATTTCTATACTAAAGGGAGAGCTTTACAAGACAGCAATCTATTTGAGGGAGTCTGCGGAAAATGCAAAGGCAGACAAGCTTTTGCTAAAGGATGCGCTTTCTGACATATCGCATCAGCTTAAGACACCGCTCACATCACTTTCGATAAATCTGGAAAATCTGGAAGGAAATCCTGATATGGCATCTGAAAACAGAAGCAGGATAATGCGCAGGGCAAAGCGTGATGTGGACAATATATCGCATATGGTGCAGGCTATCTTAAAGCTCTCAAGGCTTGAAGCGGATGTTGTGGAGTTTGATGAGAAGGATACGCTGCTGTCTGAAATTGTGTCTGAGGCAGCTGACAATGTGATGGCACTTTGCGATTTGAGAGACATAAGGCTGTCTATAGATGAAGGCTCTGATAAGGATGCCTGTATACATGCTGATGCATACTGGCAGTGTGAGGCCATTACAAACATAGTAAAAAATGCAGTGGAACATGCAGAGAGTGAGGTAAGGATAGGCTTTTACAGGTATGAGATGTATGCAGAGATAACAGTGCAAAACGATGGAGAGACCATAAGTGATGAGGACAAAAAGCATATTTTTACGCGTTTTTACAGCGGCAGCGGACAGCCGGCAGACAGCATCGGCATAGGACTTTCGCTCGCGGAAGCAATTGTGCGTCATGACAATGGATATATCCTTGTGGAGGATTGTAAAAAAGATGTATTAAATGAAAAAAATGAATGCAGTGGCACACGCTTTGTGGTAAGATATTTGTGATAAGTTGAGAAAAATTATCAATAAATACACTAGGAAGCGATAAAATGACACTAAAAGAACTTGGCATAGGACAGAGTGCCAGAATACTTACAGTAGGCGGTGAGGGCGCACTGCGCCAGCATTTCCTGGATATGGGAGTAATCCCAAAAGCCGAAGTGACAGTTATCAAATTTGCACCGATGGGAGACCCGATGGAGCTTCAGGTGCACGGCTATGAGCTCACATTGAGGCTTGATGATGCGGCACAGATTGAGGTAGAATTAATTGACAGCCGTTCAAGAAAGCATGAGGGCCCTAAAAAGATAAGCAACACAGCCCATCCCGGACTTGGCGAGGAGGGTAAATACCATGTGAAGGGCAGTGGCAATCCCCTTCCGGAGGGTGAGAAGCTCACGTACGCACTTGTGGGAAACCAAAACTGCGGCAAGACAACACTTTTCAACCAGCTTACAGGCTCAAATCAGCATGTCGGCAATTTCCCAGGAGTGACGGTGGACAGAAAGGATGGCTCTATTAAAGAACATCCGGATACATCAATCACAGATTTACCGGGCATTTACTCAATGAGCCCATATACTAATGAGGAGATTGTGTCGAGAAACTTTGTGCTCGATAACAAGCCAAAGGCCATAATAAATATCGTAGATGCGACAAATATCGAGAGAAACCTGTATCTGACCATGCAGCTTCTTGAGATGGATATACCAATGGTTATCGCACTCAATATGATGGATGAGGTGACGGCAAACTCAGGCTCAATCGATGTAAATAAAATCGAGGGACTGTTAGGAGTGCCTGTTGTACCGATTTCTGCCGCAAAGAATCAGGGTGTTGATGAGCTGGTGCGTCATGCGATACACATTGCAAAGTATCAGGAGCGTCCGGGCAGACAGGATTTCTGTGATGAGAATGATTTTGGCGGTGCTGTGCACAGATGTATACACGCGGTCAGCCACCTGATTGAGGATCATGCAAAGCTCGCCGGAGTTCCGATTCGCTTTGCTGCTACCAAAATTATCGAGGGAGATGCACTTATATTAGAGCAGCTTCATCTTGATGAGAATGAGAAAGAGGCAATAGAGCATCTTATTGTCCAGATGGAAAAGGAGCGAGGCCTTGACAGAAGCGCTGCAATTGCGGATATGCGCTTTACATTTATTGAGAAAATATGCGAGAGCACCGTGGTAAAGCCGAAGGAGAGCAGGGAGCGTATCAGAAGTGAGCGTATCGACCGTGTTCTTACAGGAAAATACACGGCAATACCGTGCTTTATAGTGATAATGCTTGCTGTATTTTATCTGACCTTCAACGTAATCGGAGCAGGACTTCAGTGGCTTTTGGAGCAGGGCATAGGAGCACTGACTGCGCTTACGGATAAGGCACTCACAGCGGCAGGCGTGAATGAGGTGCTGCACGGACTGGTAATAGACGGCATCTTTCAGGGTGTCGGAAGTGTATTAAGCTTTTTGCCGATTATCGTGACACTGTTCTTTTTCTTATCCCTCATGGAGGACAGCGGATACATAGCGAGGGTTGCATTCTTCATGGACAAGCTCCTTCGTAAGATAGGTCTTTCCGGGCGAAGCATAGTACCAATGCTCATAGGCTTCGGCTGTACGGTGCCAGCTGTCATGGCGACACGTACACTGCCAAGTGAGAGAGACCGTCGAATGACTATACTCCTCACACCGTTTATGAGCTGTTCGGCAAAATTGCCAATTTATGCATTCTTTGTTAGTGCATTTTTCCCGAAGCATGGCGGACTTGTCATGGGAGGACTGTACTTCCTTGGCATAATTGTCGGAATACTTTTCGCATTTATCTACAGAAAGACTTTGTTCAGGGGTGACGCAGTGCCGTTTGTCATGGAGCTGCCAAACTACAGGATGCCGGGCGCCAAGAATGTGTGCCAGCTCCTCTGGGAGAAGGCAAAGGACTTTTTGCAGAAGGCATTTACAGTAATACTTATTGCCACAATGCTTATATGGTTCTTACAGAGCTTTGACATACACTTTAACATGGTAACAGACTCAAAGGACAGCATGCTTGCCGCTATTTCAAGTGTTATCGTGCCTGTCTTTAAGCCTCTGGGACTCGGCGACTGGCGTATATGCACATCACTTATCAGCGGACTAATGGCAAAGGAGAGTGTGGTATCAACACTTGAGATACTGTTTGGCGGAACGGTTACGACAGCACTCACAACACTTTCAGCGGCATCTCTTCTGGTGTTCTCGCTGCTCTATAGTCCTTGCGTGGCTGCTATAGCATCCATAAAGAGAGAGCTGGGTGCAAAGTGGGCAGTTAGCGTGGTGCTTTTGCAGTGTGCGATTGCATGGGTGGCAGCATTTATTGTCAGGGTAATTGGACTGCTTGTGATGTAAAAAAACTGATTGAATAGTTATAAAAAACATAAAAGGAGATATGTGATGGAGATTAAACTGGAAAATGAATCACTTGAGCTCACGATAAACAGCTTCGGAGCAGAGCTTAAAAGCATCACCGGCAAGGAAACAGGTACACAGTATCTGTGGGATGCCGATGAGAAATACTGGAAGAGAAGCGCACCGGTGCTTTTCCCGTTTGTCGGCAGCTTAAAGGACAAGAAGTTTACCGTTGATGGGACAGATTATCCGATGGGACAGCACGGCTTTGCAAGGGATATGGAGTTTGAGCTTGTGTCGCAGACAAAGGATGAGGCATGGTTTTCACTTAAATCAAATGATGAGACTCTTGCAAAGTATCCGTTTGAGTTTGTGCTCGAAATCGGCTATAAGCTCTCAGGCAGTGAGATAAAAGTGACCTGGAGTGTGACAAATCCTGCGAAAAAGGATTTACTTTTCTCAATAGGTGGTCATCCGGCATTTATGTGTCCGGTCGCAGAGCAGGGAAAACAGTCGGATTATTATCTAAAGTTTGACACAGACAAAGCAATCACTTACGGACTTATCTGTGATGGAGGACTTTTGGACAAGGATGATAATCTGCTTAAGGTGGATGCGGATGGATACTGTCAGATAGATGAGCATATGTTTGATAAGGATGCGCTCATAATAGAAAACAGACAGGCTTCAAAGGTGAGCCTGTGTACACCGGATAAGAAGCCATACCTTACGGTGTCCTTTGATGCGCCTTTATTTGGTCTGTGGTCACCGGCAGGAATGGGAGCACCGTTTATCTGTATTGAGCCGTGGTACGGCCGATGTGACAGAGCGGGCTTTGCCGGAGAATTAAAGGACAGGGAGTATGGTAATTCGCTGGCACAGGGTGAGAAATTTGAGAAGTCATATACGATTGCAATTGAGATGTAGATTTTCTTGTTCTTAATGTGACTTAAGACTTAAATAGTTACAAACAAAAATATAAGATATAGTTAGAATCATGGGACTGCGATATATTGTAGTCCCATGATTTTTGTATTGACAAAATGCAAGATATGAAATATATTATACTTAACTAGTGACTAATAAACAGTAGAGTGTTAATCAGTAGAGAGGGTGTTATAATGCAAAAGCAAAATTCAAAAAAGAAATTTTTGGAGAAACTTTATATTAGCTTATCATTTTATTTTGGGGATGATGACTGTGATAGTATAATTAAAGACTATGAAGAATGGTTCGAAAATGAAGAAATGGCTGAAAAAAGCGAGCACGAAATATGTTCCGGCTTAGGAAAACCGTTTGATATCGCGAGAAATTTATACAAAGATTCAAAAGAAGGAAAAGAGCATACGTTTCCATTGAAGAGTAGTGTTTTATTACAGACAATTGCCACGCTGGTTATATATTATGTGCTATGCATCAGTTTGTTAAGATACTTTGATAAAAACGGCTGGAATTTTTATCCGGTTGCTTTGATAGCTAATGTTCTAGTATTTGTTGCAGGTTTGTTTATTCTTAAAAAATCAAAATTAACATGTGATATGCAATTTAAAAACCATCTGTTATTAATCGGATTATTCTTTTTTATTTTATTAACAGAAGTATTTCTGGTAATGAAAAAGAATGAGGCTGGCTTAGGGAGTTATTATGTGGTATTAGTTACAACAGCTATAATTATTCTGAGTTGTATTATTATTTACATCATCTTAAAGAAATATATAATAAACAGGGAATTGGGTTTTATAACGATATTTCATATACTTGGTATTATTACCTGTTTAATGTATTTTATAAATCAGTTACATATGTTTTATATAGAAAGAACGTTTGGGCTTGAAAAAATAATAGCATTTAGTAGTTTATTATATATTCAGACGCTGATTTTTGGGACAATTTTATTGTTAAAATTAAAATTTGAGAGGAAATCATAAATGGATTCACAGCTAAAAAGAGGAATCTTAAATATATGTATTTTACAGCTTTTAAAACAAGAAGACAGATATGGATACGATATAATTAAAATATTGCAGGGACTTTTCCCGGATACAGATGAAAGCACTATTTATGCCATTCTAAGAAGACTGAATAAAGGAGGGTTGACGGAAGTATATTACAGTGAAAAATCATTGGGACCACAGAGAAAATATTATAAAATAGTAGAAAAGGGGGAATTATATTTAAAAGAAAACATAGCTTCCTGGAATGAGATAGTAAGGATTTTTCACGAACTTGAAATAATGTAATGTAGGATAGCATAACGCTATATGTGCCTTGGTGCACCTGCCTTTTTCATGCCTGCCTGAAGCAGCCATTTCTGATCAATTTTCTTAAGATCTTCACCGAATCTGACATGCAGCCGAACTGAGCCTTCGAGCTGCTCAATATGTTCAATGGTGCCCTTGCCGAACTTTGGATGATTGACATCGTCATTGATATTAAATTTTACAGTACTGTTTTTCTTTTTGCGGTATTCCTGCTCGCGTGAATATGTGTCGCGGATAGGAATACTCTTGTCAGTAATTTTCTTTTTGAGAACCTTATCATAATCGTGCTTAATAAGTCCTTCACCGGCTTTGTAGTAAGGAGTGGGAGCTGCTCCGATAAGTGAGCAGCAGTATTTCCAAGCACTTCCGTGGATGCCGGGCTGCCAGTTGTACTTGTCCGGTATATCCATATTGTACTGCATATAGTGGGCATATTCGTGCTTATATAAATCCATCCTGTCATCCTTTGACAAGGGCTTTGTCACACAGTAGCCGATGAAAAGCAGCGAAAAATGAAATTCTTCTTCATCCTGCCCAAAGCCCGGAGTGTATGCACCGAGCCTGTCCGTATCAAAGCCAAATGTGATAGGAACCCTTGCACCGTTAAGCCCAAGCTGTCTGTCGAGCTTCTGGTAGAGAAAGCGGATTTCCGCGAGATGTATTTTTGTTTCGTTTTCGAGTAGTTGTCGTAAATTGTTGTCTATGTTCATAAGTATATTTCTCTAAAAAATCAGTTTGTTTTCAACACAGTAATGATATATTCCGTCATTCTCAACTGATTGGCACACAAAATCAGCCTTAGCCTTGACTTCGTCCTTTGCATTGCCCATGGCAACACCAATGCCTACGGCCTCAAGCATTTCAATATCGTTATGTCCGTCACCGAAAGCAATTGCTTCATCCTTTGAGAAGCCATAATGCCTAAGCACTGCAGCAACAGCATTGCCTTTGCCACTGTTAAGCGGAATAATATCAACGGCCTTATCCCACCATGCAGTTATCTGTGAGTGGGGCGCGCCGGATAGAATCTGTGAGTGCTCATCTTTTTGGCAGGAGCACATAATCTGATATATATCAGTCCTGCTTATCTCGTCAAAATTGTCAGCGATTTTAAGCTTTTCGCTGCCAAAGGCAAAGTATTGCTCTAAATCAGGGTCGGTACCGTTTGTGACAATCATATGCTCGTTGCTGATTGCAATGGCGCGGTTCATCTGCTTTAGATTGGAAATTATCTGATATTTGTCGTGCTCATTAATAGGATTTTTGAAGATGATATCATTGCCTGCGGTGACGAATGAGCCGTTAAAGGTGAGCAGGACATCAAAATCAATTCCATCAAAATGAGGCACACCTGTGTAGCTTCTTCCGGTAGCCATACATAGGATGATGCCATTTTGGTGGAGCTGCCTAAGTGCAGCAGCAGTGTTTGCTGATAATTCTTTATGTCCCAGCCGAAGCAGGGTGCCATCCACATCAAAGAATGCTATTTTAATCATAATTCACCTGCCTGTTTTAATGCTAGTTTAATGATATTTTCATTTATATGGAATCCGTTTGATTGAATTTTGGTTATTGCATTTTTTACAGAAGAAATAATCCCTGATTGTTTAGCTTTTATAAGAACACCTAAGGTGCCCGTTACTGTTAATCCAAGATATTTTGCTGTTTTTTTTGCTGCATTATCATCGATGATAACTAAGTCTGCATTACACAATGCAATTAATGGTGTTGAATTGACAATTACCCTACGCATTATTCATCTCCTCTATAAATTCTGCTTCATCATCAAAACGGAAGATAGATATATTATTATTGCCTAGATATTTGATGAAATCTTCCTCACTCATTCCGGCTATCTGTGCACAATATCCAATAGAAATATGGTTTTTTAAATAAAGCATTAGAGCAGTAGCTTTCTTGGCAAAAGCATTAGCTTCATCTTTGGTCATTTTGGTATCGTATAATACTTCATCTGGTATTTTTATCGCAATACTACACATATAAACACCTCTTTCTATTATAATGTATCATTAATTATATTTCAGTTACATGATAACATAATAAGCGCAAGATTAAAAACATTTATTTAAATTTCTGCCACAACGTAAGGTACGTAGGCTGGGGACTGTGGGGATACACGTACTTTCGCCATCGTTACGCTTAGCAACTAAGATTCTGTACGAAATTATGCTCATGAAGCGTAGAAACGCACCTGCATGGACGCAGGGGAGAGGAAGATTTACATATGTGTACGCAGGAGGACCTGGTTCATAAAGATTACCATTTCTTATAACTGTGTTCTTGATATTAAAGGACACAAGTGGCTTTTTTCAATATGTTGTTGTTAATTTATGGTGTTGGGCTTCCACCATTATGCCAGAAGCCTCACAAAAAGTAGCTGAAACTGCAGAAATCACCAAAACAGCACCCCAAACCCAGCCCAAAAGCCGGAAAAAACCCGAGAAAAAGTAGTTGAAACTGCAGAAATCACCAAAACAGCACCCAAACCCAGCCAGAAAGCCGGAAAAGACCTGGCAAAAAGTAGCTGAAACTGCAAAAATCCCAAAAACAGCTCCAAAAACCCAGCCGTAAAGCCTCATAAAAATGGACTTATAGACATGTATTGATGGCTTAGTCGAGAATTAACTACTGTGGAGTGTACTAGAACTTGTGAGTAGCGTGTCATTTGTAACCGCCAAAGCGTACACAATGAAGCAGTAACTATAAACTGTGAGATTATAGCAAACCATCTAGCATATACATTTGTATAAGTTTCGACGGTTTCGTCGTGCATAGAAAACCTAAAAGCATAATTTCGTACAGAATCTTAGTCACGAAGCGTAGCGAGGGCGAAAGTGCGTGTCTCCCCAACAGTCCCCGGCTTACGTACCGACCTGCGACCAATGCGCAAAAGTTGCGCACAAAAAACGCGCACCCAATCCCTTGTTTGTGAAAAATGCTTGAAAACAAAAGTTAAAAAATGTCGAAATTGCACATTGACATAATCGCAATGCTGTAATATACTAAGTTCAGAACAAGCGGTTGCGCGAAAAACGCACCTAAGAAATAAATCAAATTTTCAAGCAAATGGAGGAAACAAAGGATGGACAAATTTATTGTTAACATCATTCACCGCCCTGAGATGGTGCCTGAGTACTCAGCAACAGTGACAGGACAGGGAAAAGAAGAGGATATTGGAGATAAGAAGCTCATCACAGAGTCACTCGACATCTTCAAGACACAGCAGAGACTTGCACATGAGGCAGGACTCAAAACTACAATTCAGATGACATACGCTTCACTTTTCAATGATGAGGCAGTAGAGCTTGCAAAGCAGGATCACGAGAAATACGGTGATGAGATAGCACTTTCACTCCTTGGACTTCCATGTGAGGAGTTTAGAGAGAAGTATAAGACAAAGGATTTCTGTATCTGGATGTTCTCAATGGAGGACAAGAAAGCTATCGTAAATGATGTTTTCGAGAAATTCCATGACAGATTCGGTTTCTATCCTGAGTCAACAGGCTCATACTATATGGATGCAGACCTTACAAACTACATCAAAGAAAAATACCCAATGGTAAAATGTGCAGTTGCAACATGCTGGGAGGAGGGCCCTAAGGCATACCACACATGTAACAACTCATGGTACACACTTTTCGACGGAGGCCCATGGGCACCATGGATTCCATCAAAGCAGAACACACATGCGCCAGCAGCAAATAAGGAAGAGGATAGCGGAATCGTAGCAATTCCACATCTCTCACGTGACCTTATTGCATGTTATGACGGAAACGGCTCAAACTTCGGCACACATCCACAGAATGTGCTCCGTGGAATGATTTATGATACAAAGACATGGGAGTATCCATATCTTTACAACCTCATCGACCAGTACAGAGACCTTGCAAAATACAATAACGGATATTCATACAACATGATGTTCGTAGGACCTGGCTGGATGAACAAGATGGGACGCTGGGAGCAGCCATATGAGCTTCTCTTAAAGTCATACACAGACGGCTGTAACTACTATGGCAAGTTAAAGAAAGAGGGCAAGCTCATCGACATGACAATGTCAGAGTTCGCTGATTACTACAGAGAGAAAAAGGGTGTAAACGCAGGAAACTACAATGAGCCTGAGTGTGCACCATGGAGAGATATCCTTTACGGCTCAGACAAGCAGCTCTTCTGGTACTGTGACCCATACATGAGAGCATGCGTAAACATGGATCAGGGTGGAGCGATCGTAGACCTTCGTCCATACGTTGCAAAGCTTGAGTGGCCGGTAGGAATCGGAACAAAGCATGTACAGGATGCATCTTATCCATTCCTTATTCAGGAGAAATACAGGGCAGGATACTTTACACACTATGCAGGAGCAGGAACAGTAAGAAGTGCCAAGCTTTCACACAACGGTGAGGAGGTTGACCTGTGTCTCTGTCCTACACACAGCCATTTTTCAGAGGAAGTTATTGATGGCAAGAAGACAAGAATCCTTACACTTGATCCGGTAGATATTGAATTTTATGATGTTAAGCTTACTCTTCAGACAAAGGAATACTTTGAGGAGGGCTCATCAAACATCAAGATTGAGCGTAATATCCTTAGCATGAGTGACCCGGATGCAGAGGTTTATCTCGATGAGTACATCACAGCATGCTACGGAACAACAGAGTATCCAGAGGATATGACAGGCATCATACTTACATGTGAGGGAGAAAACCCACAGACAATTAATTATGAGTACAAGTGTCGTGATGCAAAGGTTGACGGAGCAACTGCAGTAAGCGCAGTAATTCCTGCCATCCAGACAAAGGTTTCACTCACACCATCTGCAAAGGCAGAGGGATACATTGAGGAAGGATATGCATTCTCTCCAATGTTCAAGCTTGGTTACAAGAAACAGATTAAAGACAAGGAGGTATTTGCAACATGGCTCAACTTGGAAAAGGCAAATTAAACTATAGATGTCCTTTATGTTTTATGAGGGATCTCGATATTGATATGTTCTATAATAAAGAAACAGGTATTTACAGCTGCATACGCTGTCAGTTCAGAGGTACAGAGGAAGAGGTGCTTCAGGGCAACGAGGACGTCCGCAAGAAGTACAAGGCAATGTACAAAAGATTCGACAAGTTCGATTTTGATTAAAGTAGTGAATGGTACGCTGCTGCTATAATAGCAGCAGCGTATTTTGCATTTTGCTACAAAGGAGAGTATATATGGCAAAGAGAAAAAAAGACACGATGGAATTCAGATTCTATGAGCTGCCACAGGGAGAGTCGGCACTCGTGCTGTGCGGAGAATCATGGAAGAGAGTGTATGGTCATGAGGAATTTCACCTGCATTTCCATAATCTGCTAGAGATAGGCATCTGCCGCGAGGGCGATGGAAATATGTATCTGGATGAGGATATTTACCAGTATCATGACGACGATATCACATTTATACCTGAGAATTTTCCACATGTTACAGTCAGCTATGGTGAGGTGGTGAATTTCTGGGAGTATATTTTTATTGACATACGTTCTGTGATAGAAGAGATGTTCCCAAACAATACAGCATTCCAGAATGAGGCAGTTACGACTATATCAAAAAAAGCGTTTATGACTAACGTGTATCAGAGCCCGGCTATGGCTGAGTATATAAATGCCATAATAAGGGAAACCCGTGAACACAAGATTTATTGCCAAAGGACGGTAAAGCTCCTTGTTCAGGGAATTGTAATAGAGCTGTTGCGCAGGTATGATGAGCTTCCGGAGGAGGATAATAATATCGTAAAGGGTACCAATATGTCACAGATAGCCACAGCACTTGACTACATGAATAAGCATTACAGCGAATCGATAAAGGCAGGGGAGCTTTCGGAACTATGCAACATGAGCGAGACTCATTTCAGGAGACTGTTTGAATCATACATCAATATGCCGCCTATGGAGTACCTGAATCTGATAAGAGTACAGAAGGCGTGCGAGCTTATGAAAAAAACAAATGAGCCTATGGAGCTTATTGCACAAAAGTGTGGATTCACAACCCAGTCAACTTTTAACCGTAATTTCCGCAAATTTTTGGACACTTCGCCATATCAGTGGAAGATAAATCCTGAAAATTATGAGCATAAGCTGCTGAATTTTAGGATATCTGCACTAAAGGGATGGTAGAAAATACATGCCTTCGTCTTATAAGAGGGTTTTGTGTTTAAAACAGACATGTATCAAATAATAAATACAGTAGACAGGAGTGTAAAAATATGAGTAATTTTGATTCAAATATCATTAAAAATCCGGAAATATTTGAGCAGAACAGACTTGCGGCTCATTCGGATCATGTATGCTATAAAAATGAATTGGAGAAAATTAAAGGAAAATCAAGCCTGAGATATGATATGAACGGCTTATGGAAGTTTGCATATGCAAAGAATCAGTCCCTGGCTCCTTGTGGCTTTGAGGCAGCTGACTATGATTGCAAAGGCTGGGATGAAATCAGGGTTCCGGCACATATCCAGATGGAAGGCTATGACGTGCCAATCTATACGAATATCACATATCCGTGGGAGGCTGATGAGTTTATCAAGCCGGGCGAGGTACCTGAGATTTTCAATCCGGTTGCAAGCTATGTGAAGTATTTCACAATCCCTGAGAATATGAAGAACAAGAGGGTGTGTATTTCGTTCCAGGGAGTGGAGAGCGGTTTTGCACTCTGGCTGAATGGACACTATGTCGGCTACAGTGAGGACACATTTGATCCGTCTGATTTCGAGCTGACTGATTATATTGTCGAGGGTGAGAACAAGCTTGCGGTCAGAGTATGGAAATGGACATCAAGCAGCTGGTGTGAGGATCAGGATTTTTACAGATTTTCAGGCATTTTCAGAGATGTATTTTTGTATGCTGTTCCTTGTGCACATGTTGAGGATCTGTCAGTTGTTCCTACACTTAATGATACCTTTGACGAGGGCACACTTAGTGTGTCAATAAAGGCAGATGGTGATGGTGTTGCAAGTGTAAAGCTATATGAGCTGGGCGATTTGTCTGTGGAAAAATATGACAGGGCAAAGCTTTTATTGGAAGAGTTTGATATAGAGCTTAGGAATAAGGAAATTTGCGAGGGCTCATGTAATGTGAAAAATCCTCTGTTATGGAGCGCTGAAAAGCCGAATCTGTATGAGGTTAAAATTATAGTTAAAGATACGCATGGAAATGAGACCGAGTTTATCAGCCAGCTGGCAGGCTTCAGACGATTTGAGATGGTAGACGGACTCATGAAGCTAAACGGTAAGCGTATTGTATTTAAGGGTGTAAACCGCCATGAGTTCAGCTCAATAACAGGCCGTGTGCCAAACCGTGATGAGGTGATAAAGGATATTGTCACAATGAAAAAGAACAATATCAATGCTATAAGAACAAGCCATTATCCTGATGATTCCATGCTCTATAAGCTTTGCGATATTTATGGAATCTATATGATAGCTGAGAACAATCTTGAGAGTCATGGCACATGGGAGGCATATAATAAGGGCTATGTTGACCTTGACTTTGTTGTGCCAAAGGACAAGCCACAGTGGAGAGAAATGATGCTGGACCGTGCCAACTCATGCTATCAGAGAGATAAAAATCATCCGGCAATCCTTATCTGGTCATGCGGCAATGAGTCGTTTGGCGGCAAGACCATATATGAGATGTCACAGCTTTTCAGACAGCTTGATAAGCATCGTCTGGTGCATTATGAGGGAGTATTTAGCGATAGAAGCTATAATGACACAAGCGACATGGAAAGCCAGATGTATACTCCGGCTGCAGGCATTGAAAAATTCCTGGCAGAGCATCCTGAGAAACCGTTTATCTGCTGCGAATATACACATGCAATGGGAAATTCCTGCGGTGCTATGCACAAATATACAGAGCTAACAGACCGCGAGCCTAGATATCAGGGTGGATTTATCTGGGATTATATCGACCAGTCAATCTATAAAAAGGACAGATACGGCAAGTGGTTCCTCACATATGGCGGAGATTTCGGCGACAGGCCCACTGATGGAGATTTCAGCGGAAACGGCATCTGCTACGGCGGAGAGAGAGAGGCTTCTCCAAAGATGCAGGAGGTGAAGTTCAATTATCAGAATATCTCGGTTGATTTTGACAGCGACTACATCTTTACAGTCACAAACAAAAATCTCTTTGTAAATACATCTGTTTTTGATGCTTTTGCCATTCTTCTTGCAGACGGTGAGGAGGTTTACAGGACAAAGCTTCAGATATCTGTTCCACCGATGGAGCAGGCAAGCTATGAGGTGCCGGTTACTCTTAAAAATTCAATGATTGATGTGGAAAAAGAGTACTGTATTGTGGTATCATTTGTATTGAAGGAAAACACCATCTGGGAAAAGGCAGGGTATGAGATTGCATTCGGACAGCATATGATAAAGAAGCCTGTAAGTGAGTATTCATGCGACAAATCAGTCGAGCTTGTTGTTGGAAACGGAAATATCCTTGTAAGAGGTGAGAACTTTAAGGCACTATTCTCAAGAATGAATCTGGGAATGGTTTCATATGTATATGGTGGCGTTGAGATGCTTCCAAATACTATTCCACTGCCGAATTTCTGGAGAACACCTACCAACAATGATTCCGGCAACATGATGCCACAGCGCTATGCACAGTGGAAGATTGCCAGCATGTATGTGACCACCAGACAGGATCAGCGCTTTGCAGATACATCACCAAGGGTAGAAAAAAATGACAACAATATCGCCATCACATACACTTATTTCATGCCTACCACACCGCAGAGCTCATGCGAGGTGACATACAGAGTGTTCGGCGACGGAACCATCGAGACAACACTGTCATATGACCCTGTAAAGGAGCTTGGCGATATGCCAGAGTTTGGTATGATGTTCAAGCTGGATGCCGATTATGATACAGTGAAATGGTACGGACTCGGACCACAGGAGACATATGAGGACAGACAGCATGGCGGAAAGTATGGTGTATACGAGAATAAAGTGGTAGACAACATTGCCGAGTACCTCGTTCCGCAGGAGAGCGGCAACAAGTGCAGAGTAAGATATGCAAAGGTAATGGATAAGAAGGGCAGAGGCATGCTGTTCTTTGGTGATGAGCTTTCGTTCTCGGCATTGCCATATACACCACATGAGCTGGAAAATGCTACACATCACTTTGAGCTTCCACCTGTACACTATACTGTTGTCCGTGTGGCAAAGAAGCAGATGGGTGTAGGCGGAGACGACAGCTGGGGCGCACATACTCATCCGGAGTATCTGCTTGATGCCTCAGAGAAAATGGAATTCACATTCTGTTTCCGTGGAATCTAGCATTTTAAGGTTGTCAGGAATATTATTACGCATTTTGAGAGCAGAGACTACTACTGTGGCTGCTCTCATGGTGTAAATAAACGATATAAGGATAAATGATATAAGAATTAAGGAGAATTAAAATGTCAAAATTTATTAAGGGTATGGATTTATCGACCTTGCTCGAGCTGGAACGCTGCGGAGCAAAATACTACGAGGATGGAAAGGAGAAGGATATTCTTGACATCATGAAGGAGCATGATGTTGACACAATCCGTCTTCGTCTGTGGAACGACCCAAAATCAGAGGATGGTGAGCCTTACGGTGCGGGTAACAATGACCTGGCTGAGACTATCGCTATCGGAAAAAAGGTCACAGATGCAGGCTTTGGAGTGCTTTTGAATTTCCACTACAGTGATTTCTGGGCAGATCCGGGAAAGCAGATTAAGCCAAAGGCCTGGAAGAATTTCGGTGTGGAAGAGCTGGAGCAGGCTGTATATGATTTTACACTTGAAAATCTGACAAAGATTATTGAGGCAGGTGTAAATGTCACAATGATTCAGGTAGGTAATGAGCTTTCAAACGGACTTTTGTGGCCTGAGGGAAAGGTACCTAACTACGATAATATAGCAAAATTTGTGAATGCCGGAATACGTGCCTGCCGCAAGGTAAATGCTGATATTCCGATTATGATTCACCTCGATAATGGTGGAAACAACGAGCTTTATGTCAGATGGTTTACAAACTTCATCGAAAGAGGTGAGGAGTTTGAGTATATCGGATTGTCATACTATCCTTTCTGGCACGGCTCTCTCGATCAGCTTGAGTTCAACATGAACGATATTGCAAAGCGTTTCAATAAGGACCTTATCATCGCTGAGGTATCCATGGGCTTTACAATGGACAGCTACCAGGAGTATGAGAAGCTTGCTGATTCTGAGCGCAAGGGTTATGCGACAAAACCGGAGCTTGTCGAGAAGATAGATTATCCTATGACTATTGAGGGACAGGCTGACTTTACAAAGGATTTCTTAAACAGAGTGGCAAATGTGGTGGATGACCACGGAAAAGGATTTTTCTGGTGGGAGCCTGCGTGGATTCCTGTACCGGGCTCAGGCTGGGCTACACCAGCTTCACTTAAGTACATGAATGATCCGGGACCATGCGGAAATGAGTGGGCAAACCAGGCACTTTTTGACTATGATGGCAATGTGCTGCCTGCACTTGATGTTATTAAGAATTTCAAAAAATAAAATAATAACATATGTAATTTTGTTGCATGATTTGATTTGTTATGTTGCATTTTCAGTCGGATGTATTGCAATGTAAAAATGTGCAGTTATAATAGAATTATAAAGAAAAAACGAAATATTTTAACTATCAATTTAACGCAAATACAATCAGCAAAGGAGAAGAAAAAATGATACAGCAGAACGTATTAGACAAATTCAAGGAGCTTTTTGGAGCAGATGGGGATATCAGAGTATATTTTGCTCCGGGACGTGTAAATCTGATCGGTGAGCATACTGACTACAATGGAGGACATGTGTTTCCATGTGCACTGACCATCGGTACATATATGGCAGCAAGAAAGCGCGATGACAGGAAGCTTCGTTTCTACTCTATGAATTTTGACAATCTGGGTGTGGTTGAGTCATCACTTGATGAGTTTACACCTGATCCAAACGGACTTTGGATAAACTATCCAATGGGCGTTATGTGGGCTTTCGAGGGACGCGGAATGAAGCTTGAAAGCGGTCTTGATATTGTTTTATTCGGAAATATTCCAAACGGCTCAGGACTTTCTTCATCAGCATCTCTTGAGGTGGTTACAGGATATATGTTAAAGGATATTTACGGCTTTGACGTGACAAATCAGGATATTGCACTTATCGGTCAGTATTCAGAGAACAACTACAACGGCTGTAATTGCGGTATAATGGATCAGTTTGCATCTGCAATGGGCAAAAAGGACAATGCAATTTTCCTTGACTGCAATACTCTTGATTTTGAGTATGCACCAATCGTTTTGGACGGTGCAAAGATCGTGGTTACAAACAGCATGGTTAAGCACAGCCTTGTAACAAGTGCTTACAATGACAGAAGAAATGAGAGTGCACAGGCTCTTAAGGATTTACAGACAGTATGTGATATCAAGACTCTCGGTGACCTGACAGATGAAGAGTTCGAGGCTCATAAGGATGCGATTAAGGATGAGGTTGCACGTAAGAGAGGCAAGCATGCGGTTTATGAGAACCAGCGTACCATCAAGGCTGTTAAGGCATTGAAGGAAAATGATATCGAGACATTTGGAAAGCTTATGAATGCTTCACATGTATCACTTCGTGATGATTATGAGACATCATGTCCTGAGGTTGACGTACTTGTTGATGAGGCATGGAAGATTCCGGGTGTTATCGGATCACGAATCACAGGCGGCGGCTTTGGCGGCTGTACAGTCAGCATAGTAAAGGACGAGGCTATTGATCAGTTTAAGGCAAACCTGACAAAGGCCTATGAAGAGAAGGTTGGAAAGACACCTGAGTTTTATGTTGTTTCAATCGGAGACGGACCTAGCCGTCTGGCATAAAATTAGCAATATGAAATAACAGTAACGGATAAACAGGTTTTTTTCGACAATGATTAAGGAGCATGACATGATTCAGGAGAGAATATTAGAATTAGTAAAATATGGTCTTACAACAGGACTTGTTGACCCTGCTGATGAGGTATACACAGTAAACAGACTTCTCGAGGTACTCGGAGTGGACGACATCGAGGATGAGACATTTGAAAAGGTAGAGGCTCAGCCGGCATGGACACAGGAAGAGGCAGAGGAGAAGCTTGAGGGTATACTCGAGGATATGATGACATACGCATATGACAATGGCATTATGAAAGAAAACAGCATTGTATACAAGGATCTTTTTGATACAAAGCTGATGGGCTGCCTTGTAAATGCACCAAGCGTGATCAGAGCTCGCTTTAAGGATTTATACGACAATGAGTCTTCACTTGCGGCAACCGATTATTTTTACAAATTAAGCTGTGACAGCAATTATATCAGAAGACAGCGCATAAAGAAGGATATGAAATGGACCACAGACACAGAGTATGGCACACTTGATGTGACAATCAATCTCTCAAAGCCTGAGAAGGATCCAAAGGCAATTGCTGCCGCTAAAAATGCTAAGCAGAGTGCATATCCAAAGTGCCAGCTTTGTAAGGAAAATGAGGGCTATGCAGGCCGCGTAAACCATCCTGCAAGAGAAAACCACAGAATTATCCCTGTTACAATAAACAACAGCCAGTGGTTTTTCCAGTACTCACCATATGTATACTACAATGAGCACTGTATCGTGTTCAATTCAAAACATACACCGATGAAAATCGAGCGTGCCACATTTGGAAAGCTGCTTGATTTTGTGACACAGTTTCCACACTATTTTGTAGGCTCAAATGCAGATCTGCCAATCGTTGGAGGCTCTATCTTAAGTCACGACCATTTCCAGGGCGGACACTATACCTTCGCTATGGCAAAGGCTCCGATAGAGAAAGAAATCACATTCAAGGGCTACGAGGATGTCGAGGCAGGTATCGTAAAATGGCCTATGTCTGTTATCAGAATAAAGTCAGCAGACAGGGATAAGCTTATTGACCTTGCAGATAAGATTCTTCTTGCATGGAGAGGCTATACAGATGAAGAAGCATTTATTTTTGCAGAGACAGATGGAGAGCCACACAACACTATCACACCTATAGCAAGACGTCGTGACGGAGACTATGAGCTTGACCTTGTGCTCAGAAACAATATCACCACAGAGGAGCATCCGCTTGGCGTATATCATCCGCATGCCCACCTTCATCACATCAAGAAGGAGAATATCGGACTTATCGAGGTAATGGGACTTGCAGTGCTTCCGGCCAGATTAAAAGGTGAGATGGCAGAGCTTAGGGATGCAATCCTTACAGGAAAGGATCTGCACTCGACTGAGACTCTTGCATCACATGCTGACTGGGCTCTTAAGTTTATGTCTAAGTATGATAAGATTGATGAGTCTAATATTGATGGTATCATCAATGAGGAGATTGGACTTGTATTTAAAGAAGTGCTTGAGTGTGCAGGAGTGTACAAGTGCACTGATGAGGGACGTGCAGCGTTCCAAAAATTTATAGATGCGGTAAATGCATAAGATTTTCAATTATCTTTTTATAATGCGGAAAGCACCGGCGAACCATACTATATATTTCGCAAGTACTACGCAGCTAAGAAGCAGTAAGAATTATGATTTAGGGTGTTTAGACCATGACACAACCGGCTTTTATGTGCCGTCCATGGCACATAACGCCTTGCCCCAGCGTCCATGCTGGGGCATTGTTGTATATGGACATAATTCTAACTGCTTCTAAGCTGCTTCGTAAAGCTCAATATATAGTATGATTCGCCGGTGCTTTCCTCGGCTGTGAAATAAATTAATTTTTAAATACACTATTAAATACATCATTGGTAATGACTTTTTTACTAAAGACTTGTAACTTGACTAGATTTTGCTTTCTGCAATTCATGCAGGCAGTGGATGAATGCAGGCACCAGGAAGGCATCTGCGAATATCCATGCGAGTGGGCTTGCAAAGCAGGCGGCAGAAAAGCCGAATATCGGTACAAATACAAGTCCGATGAGCGAACGCGCAATCATTTCTGCTACTCCTGCAAACATTGCAAAACCTGAAAAGCCCATGCCCTGTATGGTGAAACGGACTGTGTTTACCAGAACGAGCGGGATGTAGAAAAATGCATTTGTCAGCAGAAACTGATGAGCCTGTGCGACAACCTCTGTTTCGCTTGGTGATACAAACATGTAAATCAGATAGTTGGCTATAAACAGCAGTGCCACAAAAATCAAAATCGAATAGATCGATCCTATCACTGAGGCTGAAATAAGCCCCTTCTTTACACGTTCAAATTTGGCTGCGCCGACATTTTGTCCACTGTAGGTGGCCATTGTGGAGCCGAGTGCGTCAAATGGACACATCATAAACATTGAAATACGGCTTGCAGCGGTCATTGAGGCAACTGCGATGGAGCCTAAGCCGTTTACGGCAGTCTGCAGTATGACGCTGCCTATAGCGGTTATCGAATACTGAAAGCCCATAGGAAATCCCATGATCATCAGATTTCTGACATATGAAGAGTCAAGCTCCAAATCGTCTCTGCTTACATGCAGCAGAGGTACATTTTTTGCTATGTAAATGATGCACAGCACTCCTGATATACCCTGTGACAGTACGGTTGCAAAAGCCGCTCCAAACACGCCCATGTTAAATACCAGAATGAAAAGTAAATCAAGACCGATATTTAGAACAGCCGCGATTATCAGAAAAATAACAGGTATGACCGAGTTGCCGAGAGATCTCAGATATCCTGACAGCAGATTGTACAGTATTGTGGCAGGAATGCCTGCAAATATGACAATCAGATACTGGTAAGCGAGGTCGTAAATGTCGCCTGGCGTATTCATCCAGGTCAGAATGTGACCGCAGAGAAGCACAGTGAGTGCCGTCATGATTATTGCGATAATTACAGACACAATTCCTGCATTTCCTACATATTTTTTAAGTCCTTTTTCATCCTTGGCACCAAAGCGCTGTGCTATAGGAAGTGAAAAGCCTGCACACACACCCTGGCAGAAGCCGATGATGAGAAAGCAGATGCTTCCGGTAGAGCCGACTGCGGCTAAGGCCGAAACACTTAGAAAACGGCCGACGATTATAGTATCCATAAGGCTGTAAACCTGCTGGAAAAGCATTCCGAGAAGCAACGGAAGGGAAAAGCCCAGAATGAGCCCGGTAGGAGAACCTACAGTGAGATCCTTTGAATTATTTTTAGTCATTATTTATAATCCCCCTTGATTAAAAATAGATAAAAATATATATAAAAAATAGTGATTAAGTGTAATATACAACCTTTACAAACATAAGTAAATGAGGTAAAGTTAAATTGTTAGCATTTTTTTTGGTGCATATTTTATAGTGAATAAAAACGCTGATTTTATGTTTGGTATCATGTTTTTTCAGAGAAGAAAATTGAATAATCAGTAATATGTAAGGGCTGACATATAATTAAATTTGGAGGAAAAGAATGAGAGACTGGGAAAATAACATTCGAAGGGTTGTACCTTATACACCGGGAGAACAGCCAAAGAATACCTGTGTTATTAAGTTAAATACAAATGAGAATCCATATCCGCCAGCGCCGGGAGTGAAGGAGGTTTTAAGTAATTTCAATACCGATGATTTAAGACTGTATCCTGACCCAAGGGTTGATAAGCTGGTAAATGCAATTGCGGATTTCTATAAGATAGACAGCTCGAAGGTGTTTGTCGGAGTTGGCTCTGATGATGTACTTGCCATGATTTTTATGACATTTTTCAATTCAAAAAAGCCGATACTGTTTCCTGATATTACATATTCATTTTATGATGTGTGGGCAGATATGCTTCGAATCCCTTATGAGCAGCTTCCTTTGTCTGATGATTTTTCAATAGTACCGTCAGATTACTATAAGGCAAACGGCGGAGTAGTATTTCCAAACCCTAATGCTCCAACAGGAAAGCTCATGCCTCTTGATGAGATAGAGGACATAATAGAGCACAATCAGGATGTAATTGTCGTAGTAGATGAGGCATATGTGGATTTTGGCGGGGAGAGTGCGCTGCCGCTCATTGACAAATATGATAATGTCATCGTGGTACAGACATTCTCGAAATCACGCTCGCTGGCAGGCTCAAGAGTTGGTTTTGCCATGGCAAGTCCTGTGCTTATCAAGTATCTGAATGATGTGAAATATTCGTTCAACTCATATACCATGGACAGAATCACAATCGAAGCAGCTACAGCAGCGGTAAAAGACAGAGCATACTTTGAAGAGACCACAGCAAAGGTTATAAAGACACGTGAGTGGACAAAGACAGAGCTTAAGAGGCTTGGCTTTACATTCTGTGACTCAAAGAGCAACTTTATATTTGCAAAGCCTGCAAATGTTTCTGCAACAAAGCTTTTTGAGGACCTTAAGGCAGACAATATATTTGTCAGGCATTTCAGCACACCTGAGCGAATCAACGACTATCTGCGAATATCCATAGGAACTGATGAGCAGATGCATACACTAATTAAATTTTTGGAGAATTATTCATGTTAAAAAAATATATTTACATCTTTTTAATTTCAATGGTACCACTTATTGAACTCAGAGGAGCGGTTCCGGTTTCACAGGTGATGGGGCTGCCGATAGTGCCATCATTTATCGTTTGTATCATTGCAAATATGCTTCCGGTACCAATTATTTATCTTTTTGCAAGAAAGGTTCTCATTTGGGGAGCTGACAAACCGGTCATTGGTAGGTTCTTCAGCTTCTGCCTTGAAAAAGGAGAGAAGGGCGGCAAGAAGCTTCAGGCAAAGGCCGGAAGAGGTCTGTTTGTTGCACTTTTACTTTTCGTAGGTATACCGCTTCCGGGAACAGGTGCATGGACAGGAACACTTGCGGCAAGTATCCTTGATATGGATTTCAAGTCAACGGTTGTCGCTGTCATGCTTGGAGTACTGCTTGCCGGCATGATTATGATGTTAGTAAGTCTGGCGGGCGTGTCTATATTCCTGTAGAATTTATGGGGAGCTCAGGCAATGATTGATTAACAATGCGTTTTCTTCGACCCTTATTAAAAAGTACAAATCCGGCTGCCAGTGAAACAATTGTAACCGCAATCACAATCACAAAGGCTACTACACTATTGCCGGGATCAGGGAAAAATCCTGAAAGTGTGCCCCAAAGGTTGAAAAGCAGATGAAGCCCCATAGAGTAGTAAATAGAGCCACCGCGTTCGCACACATATCCGAGCACGATGCCAAGTGCAAAGGCATATATGCCCTGAATCCAGTTGAGATGGAACAGTCCGAAAAGCGCAGCCTGCATCAGATTGGCAAGAGCAAATGGCAAAGCCTTTCTGGCACAGCGCATGGTCACACCGCGGAATATAAGTTCCTCACAGATTGGCGCCAGTATTACAGAATAAAGTACTGTTACAAAGGTGGTATCTGTGATGCCTGATGTCTCAAAAAGCTTATTGTACTGCTGCAGCCAGTCGGGACGGATGTAGCCGGTTAAGTTTGCGATGAAATTGGCAGCAAACTGTGTACCCGGCACGAGTATGACGATTGCCACAAGCATCATGGGATTGAAGGTTTTCTTAGGGGATGGAAGAAAATTACCTTCGTATCTGGCATAGTACCACATGCCAAAAATTGCAATGGTAATGAGTGCATAGATGACCATAATCATCATGTTAAAATTTACAGAGGTAAATGTCTTTTCAAGGCGGTCCGATACGTTTGCAGACGGAAAAGCAAGCTTTCCGACAAAACCCTGTCCAAACACTCCCATGCCCATCATAAAGAATAAGGCGATAGTCTGAATTGCCTCAACTGCAAGCAGTGGGACAAATGTGTAAAAGAAATATCCTACTTTTTTCATTTTCAATTTACTCCATTCTGATTTATTAGGCGATAGTAACACTAGTATAACATATCATAATTTAATTGCAAGAAAGCTGTTTACTTTAAAACTTTAATATGTTAAAATTAAATGTAAATAAATCGCATGAAAAAGGAGAACACGATGAGCAAGAATCTTAAAACAGAAGCAGTAGACCATTTGTTTGATGCTATTTTGTGTCTCAAGGATAGAGCAGAGTGTTATACATTTTTTGAGGATGTTTGTACTGTAAATGAGCTTTTTTCTCTATCACAGAGATTTGAAGTGGCAAAGATGCTTAGAGAGCAGAAGACATATCTTGATATAGCAGAAAAGACCGGGGCTTCCACAGCCACAATCAGCCGTGTGAACAGATCCTTAAACTACGGCAACGATGGATATGATATGGTTTTTTCACGCATGGAGGATGGCTCTGACAAAGAGGATTAGTTTATCATAGGGGAAAGAAAAACAGGCTCGTTAATTTGAGCCTGTTTTTTTAGAAGCCTCTTTTTCTTCATTTAGATCGTCAATCATGCGCTCAATCAGCATTTTCTTGATGTAGACATCAAAGCTCAGCATGCAGATAAAGCTGAATGTATGAAGAAATTTCTGATCCTCATCAGGAAAATCCTCAAATGTCTCACCGGCAATCTTGTATTTCTTGCCGAGATCCTTTAGGAGCTTCTGCGATTCCTCCGCCTCTAAGCTGAAAACCTCAGTATAGACATCCTGCATCGTAAATCCGTCATCATTGCCGAAATACTTCTCGGTAAGCGGATTAAGAATCGAGCGGATATCGTTGATGCTCAATATATTTTTGAAATAATATATAAAAAGCAGTGTGAGCACATGCTCCTTAGAATACTTTTTCTTGTCCGGAGAAGGGAGCAGATTGTTTTTGGCATAGTTGTTTATCATTGTCTTGGTAAGGATTTTGTCGCTTTCATAGCGCTTTGATGCAGCGAGCTGCTCGTCCATGAAGGTTGTGACCTGATCCATGTACAAATCAATGTTTGGTATATCCTCCGGCTTTATGTAATCTATTGATTTAAGCTGTTTTAATAATTCTGATAAAAAATCTTTAACGTCATTCTCCATATCATCACCTCAGACTTTTATTATATAGTATTGAAAACTATATGACAAGTTTTTTTTGAATTTTCTCATATTGGGTTGTACAAAACATATGTTTGTGGTATGCTGTAGATAAATTATTTTTGTATTTATGGTTTGTGTGCCTGTAATAAGACTGGAGAATTGAGAGGAAAACAGATGAACTTGGATATGTTGAATGAACAGCAAAGGGAGGCCGTTTTGACCACAGAGGGACCGCTTCTTATTTTAGCGGGGGCAGGCAGTGGCAAGACCAGGGTTCTTACATACAGGACTGCCTACCTGATAGATGAGTGTGGCGTCAATCCTTACAATATCATGGCAATCACCTTTACAAACAAGGCTGCGGGAGAGATGCGTGAGCGAATTGATGATATGGTGGGCTATGGTTCGGAAAGCATATGGGTTTCTACATTCCATTCGACATGTGTGCGTATACTGCGCAGGTATATTGACAGGCTGGGATATGACACGAATTTTACCATATATGATGCTGACGACCAGAAGGCTCTGATGAAGGACATCTGCAAGCGTCTTGAGATAGATACCAAGATGTATAAGGAAAAGATGTTTTTAAATGTCATTTCATCTGCAAAGGATGAGATGATTGATCCGATAGAGTTTGAAAACCGCTTCACAGGTGACTTCGTGAAGCGCAAGCAGGCACTTGTATACAAGGAGTATCAGAATGCCCTAAAGCAGAATAACGCACTCGATTTTGATGATTTGCTTGTGAAGACAGTAGAGCTTTTTAAGCTGGATAAAGAGGTGCTGGATTATTATCAGGAGCGCTTCAGATATATCATGGTAGATGAGTATCAGGATACAAACACTGTGCAGTTTGAGCTTATCAGGCTTCTTGCCATGAAGTATAAGAATCTGTGTGTGGTGGGTGATGATGATCAGTCCATTTACAAGTTCAGAGGTGCCAATATCTACAATATCTTAAACTTTGAGAAGCATTTTGAGGATGCAAAGGTGATAAAGCTTGAGCAGAATTACAGGTCTACCCAGAATATCCTGGATGCCGCCAACAGCGTCATTTCCAACAACGTGGGTAGAAAGGACAAGCGCCTTTGGACTGACAACGGAGCCGGAGACAGGATTACCTTTGAACAGCTTGAGAGTGGCTTCGAGGAAGCGGATTATGTGGCGCGTTCGATAGCGAGACTCGTGAGAAAGGGTGAGGCGCGCTATAAGGACTGTGCTGTGCTTTACCGAACCAATGCACAGTCGCGTCTTTTCGAGGAGAAATTTATTGCAGCAAACATCCCATACAAGATTGTCGGCGGCGTGAATTTCTATGCCAGAAAAGAGATAAAGGATATCCTTGCATATTTAAAGACTATTGACAATGGCCATGATGACCTTGCGGTAAAGCGAATAATAAATGTGCCAAAGCGCGGCATCGGAGCCACAAGCATCAATAAGGTGACGGACTATGCCCTTGAGAAGGGGATAGATTTCTATACGGCACTGCGCTATGTCGATGAGGTGCCGGGCATGGCGAGGTCAGCAGGCAAGATAAAGCCTTTTGTGATGTTTATACAGTCACTTCGTGCGAGAGCCGAGATGGATTCGGTTTCGCAGCTCATACAGGCAATAATAGATGAGACCGGCTATGTCGATGAGCTGAAGGCTGAGGGCACGGATGAAGCAGAGCAGCGTATTGAGAATATTGATGAGCTTATAAACAAGGCTGTTGATTACGAGCAGGGGGAGGAGAATCCTACTCTCAGTGGCTTTTTGGAGGAGGTAGCACTTGTAGCAGATATAGACGGTCTTGATGAAAACAGCGACTATGTGGTTCTTATGACTCTGCACAGTGCTAAGGGACTTGAGTTTCCGAATGTGTATCTGGCGGGCATGGAGGATGGTCTTTTTCCAAGCTATATGTCAATCACTAGTGATGATGCGACAAGCGAGATAGAGGAGGAAAGGCGTCTTGCTTATGTTGGCATCACGAGAGCAAAGGAGCATCTGACCATTACATCTGCACGCATGCGTATGGTGCGTGGAGAGACACAGTTCAACAAGGTATCGCGATTTGTGAAAGAGATTCCGCGTGAGCTTATGTCAGGTGAGGTCTATGAGCCAAAGCGCCGTGATGATGACCTTGAAAGAAATTCGCAGAGCACGTACAGAAAGGCTAAGGAGGCCTTCAAAAAGACACCTACATATGGCACAGAGTATGCGACCACCTTTAATACACAGCGTACAAGGACACCTGTCTATACACCTGTGAGCAACCAGAAGTCATTTGCCAGTGCCAATACCACCGGAGGTCTTTCATATAAGGTAGGAGACAGAGTATCGCACATCAAGTTTGGTGCGGGAGAGGTCATGGCAATCGTAGAAGGCGGCAGGGATTATGAGGTCACAGTGGACTTTGACAAGGCCGGTACCAAAAAGATGTTTGCTTCATTTGCCAAATTGAAAAAAATTGACTAAAAATATTGTAATTTTTATAGGAAAATTGGATATAATATGCTATAATGGATTTAACAAATAGCATTTGACAATTACTTTTGGAAAAGGAGCGGATTGAATTATGAGTAAAGTTGAAGAATTATTAAAGGACAACAAGCTTACAGAGAAGCTCAGCATGGCAAAGCTTAATGACCTTCTCAAAAAAGAAGAGGAAGACAAGAAGCCTTCCAAGGCTGTTATCATATTTGCCATCATTGGTGTATTAGTTGCAGTTGCAGCAGCGGCATATGGTATCTACAGATTTTTCACACCGGATTATTTAGATGATTTCGATGATGAGTATGATGATGAATTCGATGATGATTTCTTCGAGGATGAAGACGATGATGATGCTGAAGAGGAAAAAGAGGCACCAAAGACTAAAGAAGAGAAATAGTCGTTTTTAGATAATGGGGGCTACATATGTAGTCCTCATTTTTCTTTATGTGTGAAGCAAGGCATTTGCAGTCAGGCATACAAAGGAATAATAAAGTATAAAGAGAGATAAGAATTACATGAAAAAAGGATTTAGAGGAACAGGAACCGTAGAAAGAGTAGACTTCCCGAACAAGGGAATAGCCGTTACAGATGACGGCGACAGAGTAATTGTGAAAAATACCATTCCGGGACAGAAGGTGGAATTTGTTGTAAATAAAGTAAAGCATCAAAGGGCAGAGGGCAGACTCATGGAGGTAATTGAGAAATCGTCTCTGGAGACAGAAGAGCCATGTCCTCACTTTGGAATGTGCGGGGGCTGTACATATCAGACAGTGCCTTACGAAAAGCAGCTTGATATGAAGCTTACCCAGGTGAAAAAGCTCATTTCGGATGCCATCGGCACTGAAAAAGAGGCAGGATATGAGTTTATAGGGATACATGGAAGTCCTAAAAAGAGCGAATACAGAAACAAGATGGAATTTTCCTTTGGTGATGAGTACAAGGATGGCCCTCTTGCGCTTGGCATGCACAAAAGAGGAAGCTTTTATGACCTTGTGACAGTATCGGACTGTCAGATAGTGGATGAGGATTTCAGGACAATATTAAAGGCAACACTTGATTATTTTTCAAAAAATAATATCCCATATTTCCACAGAGCAACACACAAAGGCTATCTGAGGCATCTGCTTGTCAGAAAGGCAACAAAAACCGGTGAAATCATAGTCGACCTTGTCACTAGCACACAGACAGAGGGCTTCAACGAGGAGGAGCTGCTCGCAGGCTTTAGATATGCGCTTTTGACCAGGCAATATGACGGCAGATTCAAGGGCGTTTTACACACAAAAAATGACAGCGTGGCAGATGTGGTCAAAAACGAGGGCACAGAGGTGCTCTACGGAGATTCATATTTCTACGAGGAGCTCTTAGGTCTGAAATTCAAAATCACACCATTCTCATTTTTCCAGACCAACTCACTCGGAGCGGAGGTGCTCTATGAGACAGCGAGAGAGTTTATCCTGGGAGATGACAAGGATTCGCTAAACGGTAAAACAGTCTACGACCTCTACAGCGGAACCGGCACCATCGCGCAGCTTATGGCACCGGTGTGTAAGAAAGTAGTAGGTGTCGAAATAGTCGAGGAGGCAGTTTGCGCAGCAAAGGAAAATGCAGCTCTTAATGGTCTTGATAACTGTAAATTTATCGCAGGTGATGTGCTCAAGGTGCTTGATGAGATAGAGGAAAAACCGGATTATATAATTCTTGATCCACCACGAGACGGTATCCATCCGAAGGCTATCGGGAAAATCATAGAGTATGGCGTTGAGAATATGGTTTATATTTCATGTAAACCAACAAGCCTGGCAAGGGATTTGCAGATATTTATGGCCAGAGGGTATAGAGTGGAGAAGATATGCTGCGTGGATATGTTTCCGAATACTTATCATATAGAGACAATAGTTGCACTACATCGGACAGATTTGTAAGAATCCTTGATTTTAGGCGCTTTGAGAGGTTTTTCAGGTTTGACCAGAGTGACCGAAAAACATACAAAAAGGCAATTTCTGATGGAGTAAATGTGTCTCTGGTATTGGACTGCGGCTTCGGAAACACATCAAAGAGAAAGTAATACATTTATCATTCAACTAAATAACAGAAGCGTGAAAGACCGTTCATTTTCAAGAAAAATTGAAAGTGAGTGGTCTTTTTTTATACCTTAAAAAAGGATTTTTATTAAGACGTTTTAAAGGGATGATTCGATGTGTTCGAGAAAGGCGATTTTATGGATCACACATAAAGGACAGTGAAAAAAATCTTGCCAGGAAGGTATCATTTTGTTGAAAATTAAAGAGGAGCCGGATTACTCCGACTCCTCCAAGTATGTGTCCGCAAACACATACCCCAATTGCTATCTATAACATACTATATACAAGTGAAATATGCAAGCATTATATGGCATTTTTCAAGATGCCAAAGAAAAAATAAAAGAGGGTTAGGGATACTTCCCTATGGAAATTCACACGCATATACGATAGGAAAGTGTGGGGAATTTCGCCTGTGTCACGACACAGGCAGTGCTTGCTAAGGTTGTTTTGGGAACACATGGAGGGTGTGTCAGTATAAAAAATTGGTAATAAATTTAAAGTTTGCAAAATTTTTTGCAAAAATTAATGAAGCCTTTAATCATTTGGAAAATGTCAAGCGTTATTATATATAGAGAATCACAAGGGAGGAGGCTGGAGAGTGTTAAGTGATGACAAATTGATAGATAAAATTAAATATGGAAATGAACGGGCGGCAGAAGAATTGATTACTCGTTATTATGCATCTATACTGCGCTATTGTAGGTGGCATTGCTCCAGCGTGGAAAAGGCTGAAGATTTGACGCAGGAAATATTTTATAAGTTGTTTAAAAATATATCCGGCTATCAGGGAAAAAGAAAATTTAAAGCCTATTTATACACCATTGCAAATAGAGTGTGTATTGATGAAAGCAGAAAGATACATTTTTGTCCGTTAGAGGATGAAGAAAGTATTGTTGACGAATGTAATGAAATACTCAGGCTGGAGGATAAGGAGGAGGTAAATTATCTTTTAAGTACCTTATCTCCCGAACAAAGGGAAGCAATTATATTACGATTTGGAGAGCAGCTTGAATTTCATGAAATAGCAAAAGTAATGGGATGTAACATGAGAACTGCACAAAGTAGAGTCCGTAATGGATTAAATATCATGAGGAAGGCGAGAAAATGAAAGATAGAACATTGAAAAGCAATTTGTATCATTCTTTAGGACAGGAAGTACAACCAAATAGACTGGAAGAAACCATAAATTACTGTACTGAAATTATGAAAGAACAAATGCTTTATAAAGAAGAGCCACGAACAAGTTTCTTTCAGTATTTGTCAGATGTTTTTCGGTTTGAAGGGATACCGATATTTATTTTGCAGGCGGTAACCTTATTTTTTGTTTGTCTGATGATTGCCAGCGTGGCGGATATTCCACAGAATATTCCAATCTTTATGCCACTTTTTGTGGTGACTGCTATGCCCGTTCTTTTCAAGAGTCAGTTATATGGAATGAGTGAAATTGAGGCGGTAACGAGAGCATCCGGTGCCCAGATTATATTGGCGAAATTAGTCTTGGCAGGTTCTGCTAATCTGGTCTGTATCACGATTGTATTATGGCTGGAAGTGTCATTACAGAATGATTACAGCAAGCTGGGACAAATGGTGTTGTATTGCCTAGTTCCTTATCTGGTTTGTATGACAGGAATGCTTAGGCTAGTACGGTTACAGAGAAGAGAGAGCATATGGACATGTGCGATTGTAATGCTTGGTTCCTGTGTTTGTTGGGCAATATCATCAAGGGTAATACCGTGGTTATACGCAACATCCGCAATTGGATTTTGGTTGATTGCATTTGTAGTATTCGGGATATTTTTTATGAAAGAAGTTCTATTTATTGTAGAGATGAGAAAGGAAGGAAAAATGTATGGAATTATTGCTTGATCGGTTAACGAAACAGTATGGGAGTAAAATAGCAGTAGACTGTGTGAGTGCAACTTTAAAGCCAGGGGTATATGGTCTTTTGGGAGCAAATGGTGCTGGAAAAACAACTTTGTTGCGTATGCTGTGTGCTATTTTGGAAACAACTTCTGGTGAAGTGTTGTTGAATGGAAAAGAGATAACCTCGCTGGGGGCTAATTATAGAAATGTATTGGGATATTTACCACAGGATTTTGGATATTATCCCAATTATACAGCAATGGAATTTTTGATGTATGTTGCAGCTCTTAAAGGGATACCAAAGGATATGGCAAAGAAAAGGGCAAATGAACTGTTAGAGGTAGTAGGGTTAAGTAATGTGGCAAATAAGAAAGTAAAAACATTTTCCGGCGGTATGAAACAGAGAGTTGGAATTGCACAAGCATTATTGAATAATCCGGGTATTTTGATTTTGGATGAACCTACAGCAGGACTTGATCCGAAGGAGCGAGTGCGGTTTCGTAATTTACTTTCAGAATATGCCGGAGATAAAATTGTGATTCTTTCAACGCATATTGTGTCGGATGTAGAAGCAATAGCAGATGAAGTGTTATTGATGAAGAAAGGCAAATTTGTGTTGCAGGGAACGGTTCAGGAATTAACAGAAAAAGCAAATGGTAAAGTTTGGGAGCTTACCGTTTCCCCGTCAGAAGCAAGAAAATGGCAGGCAAGAACGACAGTTGCAAATTTAAGGCATGAAGGAAAGGATATGGTGCTGCGTATTGTTTCGGACAATATGCCTAGCAAACAGGCAGTTCCGTGTGAAGCAACCTTGGAAGACCTTTATTTATATTATTTCCCAACAGAAGAAGGGGGGACAGTAGGATGGAATTATTTTTATTAGAACATACGAAATTATGGAGAAAGCGCATAGTTAAGATTTGTGTACTGTTATGTTTTATTTATATCGTCATTTTGGGGAATATATTATCTTTTCAATGGTTTAGTTTTGGGAGTTCAAGTGATTATACAAGTGCTTTTGGAAACAATTTTGACGGCTATGGAGTAATAAGGGAGAGTCAGGAATATGCACTCAACTTTGGAGAAGAATTAACGGATGAAACATTACAGCAGGTAGTGAGAGATTATCAACGAATGGAAGCTGCCGGTATGGAAAAGGAATTAGAAAAAACTGACTGGAAAATTATCAATAGCTGGCTTGCAACATTATATCCGGAACTTCTGGACACAGAGACTTATCAGACAATGATAAGTTATGTCAATCCAGACAAGTTGACAGGTTTTTATGAGAGAAGAGAGCAGGCGATTAGTGACTTCTTAGAAAACAATGGTCAGACAGGAGCTGAAAAAGAATATCTGCTTAGGATGGAGAAAGAAGTAGAAAGTCCGTTTCGATATGGATGGGTGGACGGATGGTCAGAGCTTCTTGCAAGTATGGTGGCAGATTTAGGTAGTGTGATGGCTTTATTTTTGGCAATTGTCTTGTCATCTTTATTTGCGGGCGAGTGGTATGATAATACAAGCTCTTTGGTATTAACAACGAAGAATGGCTGGGGAAAAGTTGCATCAGCAAAAATATTAACGGGATTAGTATTTACAGTAGAATTTTTTATAATACTTGTAATTCCTAGCATTTTATCGCAGGTATTTTTTATGGGTACATCCGGGTGGAATATGCCGATTCAGAACATTAAACTGCTTGCAATAGCACCGATGAATATGCTGCAGGCTGAAATTTATGAGTATATGTTTATATTACTTGGAACACTTGGATTTGCAGGTGTTGTAATGTTTATATCTGCTACCGTAAAAAATAATGTACTCGTATTCTTGTTTAGTCTGGCTTGTGTGTATGGTCCAATGATGATAGCAGAATATCTTCCGTATGAATTGCAAAAGGTATTGGATTTATTACCTTTAGTTGGCAGTGGTGCCGACATTTTCAGAACAAATACATTTTGTATCTTCGGAAAATATGTATGGTCGCCGTATCTGTTAGTTACAGTTCCTACTTTGATAGGTATTTTTTGTATGCCTTTTGCTGTAAGGAATTGGTCAAGAAGAATGAAGGTATAGAAAAATTATGGTTACAAGGAGGGAAAAAGCAAAATGGCTTGTAAAATTATTGAAAGTAATAGTTGTAGTATATTTGCTATTAATCTTATACCAGTTAATTGGTAATGTTTATTCCAGATTGAGTAATACACATGAGATTCAGGTTCCTGAGGAGTGGAATTTAATTGTTGTGAATAGGTGGAATGAATTGCCGGAAGATTACGAGGTAGAATTAACAGAATTATCAAATGGTCAGATGGGAGATAGTAGAATCTATCCTTACTTACAGGAAATGTTTGATGCAGCAAGAACAGAAGATGTATATCCTGTTGTTCGTGAAGGCTATGCCCTGCTACAGAAGACCTACACGGTAGATTTTATGACCAAGAAAAAGGTCATCAACAAGGGAATCGTGCTACAGTATTATGTGGAAGATGACCATGAGCCAATCATACCCAAGGAATTATTTTACCAGGTGCAGGAAGAAATGGCGAGACGTGCATCCATGAATAAATCAGCAGTCACACGCAAGAAGAATCAGAAAAGCAAATTTTCTTCAGAATACGCCCTTACCGGTTTACTGCTCTGCGGAGACTGCGGACAGGAATACAGATGTGTTACATGGTCGAGAAATGGCAAAAAGAAGATTGTGTGGCGGTGTAGCAACCGACTGACAAACGGAACCAAGCACTGTAAGAAATCCGAGACACTGGAAGAGGTTGCTTTAAATCGGGCAGTTATGGAGGCCATAAACAGAATTACCAGAGGTGATGGGGATTTCGTAGAAGACTTCAGACAGAATGTCATTCGGGTAATCGGCAGTTATGGTGGAGAGCAGGAGCCGGATGAATACGATGAAAAAATCAAAGAAAAGGAAGAAGAAATCACCACCCTAAAAGAGGAGCAGATAGAGGACAGAAGAAAGAAAAAGCTGGCGGACAGTTACGAACAGCGGTTGAAGGATATGGACAGTTTCCTAGAGAAGCAGACCTGCCAAATACCGGAATTTGATAATGATCTTGTAAGAAGACTGATAGCAAGCATCAAGGTAGTCTCTGCCGAGAAGCTGATTATCCAGTTCCAGTCGGGAATCGTCATGGAGCAGGAAATCAGATATGAGTAAGTGACAGGCAGGGATGACAACCTAATAGGGAAACGGAATTCCTGCCTAGATTTATGGTAAGAATAAAATGCCCGATGGGTTCGGGCGTTTTATTGTTGGCATAAACAAGAAGATATAAAAATTTAGATTGTAGAAAAGTAGTAGCATCAAGTATAATAAGGACAAGGATAAAATATACACAAAAATGGTTGTACTTGAGGTTATGAAGGGAGTTTAAATGATAATTGATGTTTCAGATATAAGCACAATTCCTATGGAAATAGAACAAATAATATTGGAGAAATTTCAAAGCATGCCTTGTAGCATAGTATCTAAGATTAAGGAATGTGAAATTGAATATGATAGGGCTGTAAGTTGTGCAATAGAAGATTATATGGGCCTAGTTCGGCATATTACTTCTACAGAGAACTGTGTGTGTTGTTTGAGAAGTATGAGATGATTTGCTATCATTCAACTAAAACACTTGATGAGAATAGAATTCTCACATCTGGTCTTCAGACGAATGAGTGGGATGCATATAGCACACATATTATTAAAACATTACATACTCTTAAAGTTTCAGAGGAAGAAATTACTCAAGCGGTTGAAGCTATAAAAAAGAAATATGATTGGAAATATCCTTCGCATGGCAGAGAACCGCAGCTATGCTTTTATTCAGATACATGTCTCTTAAGTGAAGATATGCATGCAAAATATATTGACGGTGAGATGGAAGTATATGAGTATCAGCAAGATGGTTGCAAGTTTATAACAAAATATTAAGGGAGAATTTTTTATGCTTAGAAAACAGGCGGAATTTAAAGAACTGATAAAACAAGGAAAGTTTATAGAAGAATACATTGGCAAAGAAGTATTAAAAGAAGGAAGGCCAATAATCATTTTAGAAGGATATGAATGGATTAGAGAAGTTCTTTCTTTGCTGGCTAAGAATATAAATTTATTTGAGAGTTGTCTGGTTCTTTTGGAAAATAATATGGAGCAGGAAGCGTATATATTGGCAAGGGGTCAATTTAATAACACACTGTGGATTAGTTATTTGTGTGATGATTACAACAATGAACGAACCAAAGAGTATTATTATGAGTACCATATTTCAAAATTACTTCAGTTTAGAAATATACAAAAGTATGTATCTGAAAATGAAGAAAAAATAAAAAATTCAGGTGCAGAGATAATTGTGGAGAGTGAAATAGAAGAAAAGATAACACAGGTAGAAACATTGCTTACAAGTGAAGGGTACAATACTGAAAAGATATATACCAAGAGTATTGCAAAATTGGCAAAAGAGAAACAAGAATTATTTGGTGTATATATTTCGATGTATTGCGAAGGAAGTGAATATGAGCACTCTAATAGGGGAAAGGTTGCATCATTCAGAGAAGCAATATTGGATGAATATGATACGGATGCTGTGTTTAAAATAGAGCTTGGTAAATCTGATTTGACAACTTGGAAGCAAGTGTTCAATTTTGCTTTATTGAATGTATTTTACGGAATAGATGCGTTATACAGCAGAATAGAAAGCAGAGATAAGCATTTGTTTGATGCAGGGATGATTTCAGAACAGGCTATGGCACGTACTCTATATATGATAAAGGAATTGACTGATAAGCTGGATGCGTATGGTGTTGAGCCTTCATAAATATTTGGGTATTAAAGAATAAATAACAGCATATACTATAGTGTCTGTAGAAATTGCTTGACATGAGGTTCAAACTTAAGTAAACTGGATATAGTGATCGCGTTGCAGAAACCTGTGAGGCCTGCGACCGGGGGAGAACCTGCGGGGTCTCCTCTTTTTTACTTTAAGGAGACATTGTATATGCCAAAGATTTTTTTGAGTTATGATCAGCAAATAGAAAAACTGAAGAATGAGAAAAATCTGCAAATTGATGATGAGGCATATGCCAAGGAGATTTTAAGGCAGACAAGCTACTATTCATTAATTGGAGGGTACAAGGGTATCTTTAAAAATCCAACAACCAAGAAGTACAAGGATGGAACGAGATTTGAGGATATTGTAGAGTTATATTATTTTGATGAATCTTTAAGGCAGTTGCTTTTGAGATATCTCATTAAAGTAGAAAATGAAATAAAGTCACAAGTCTCCTACTATTTTACAGAAAAGAATGGCGAGAACCAAAAGGAATATCTTGATACTGCAAATTACAATTATGTAGGTAAGAAAAATCAGAGAGATATTGATCGTTTAATAAAAATTTTAGAAGGCTATGTTACAAAGCCAACAGATTATCATTACATAAATCATGCACAGAGAAAATATGGAAATGTTCCGTTATGGGTACTGACAAATGCATTGACATTTGGAAATATCTCAAAAATGTATATGCTGCTTCCGCAGGATATACAGATTAAAGTCAGCAGGAATTATCCATGTATCAATGAAAGTCAAATGATATCCATTTTGGCTGTAATGGTAAAGTTCAGAAATGTCTGTGCGCATGGTGAAAGGTTATTTACATATAGAACTACTGATAGTATTCCAGATTTACCAATACATATGAAATTAAAGATTGCTCAAAAAGGCACACAATATGTGAACGGAAAAAACGATTTGTTTTCAGTAGTGATTGCTTTAAGATATTTGTTGAGCGATGGCTGGTATAAGGAATTTATAAAAGAACTTAAAACATTGAATGATAAATACCTTAAGAAAAATGATAGTATATCGGAACAGGAATTATATGAGAAAATGGGTTTTCCGGAAAACTGGAGAAAGATAACAAGATACAGAAAACAATAAAATATAAAATAGATGGAATCAAGCCTCCAAATCCCAATAGATTTGGAGGTTTTCTTCTACACATCTTATTGATTTTAGTGAAAAAATATGCTATTTTAATTATAATAGAATATAAGATATCCGAAGCCCATATTTATGTGGGTTGGGCAAATTAAATGCTCTGTCTAATTTAGTATGAGGTTTCTTTTGTACTTTGTTAGGCAGTTTTTTGTTTTTAGTCATTTGATTTAAGTTTCTGTGCTTGATAATGTATAGATGTGGAACGTAATAATGTTGGAGGTGATAAAGGTGAATTACACTAAATTAAATGAACATAGTTGGGATAAGTGGTCATCTGATAAATGTGTATGGACAATACCTATTACAACAGAAGAGTTTGAAAAGGCTAAAAATCATGATTTTGCAATATATTTGACACCAATAAAATCTGTGCCAATGGATTGGTATAGACCATTAGAAGGAAAAAATGTTTTAGGATTAGCGAGTGGAGGAGGACAGCAATGTCCTGTATTTGTAGCAGAAGGTGCAAATGTTACGGTTATGGATATTTCGCAAGAACAGTTAAATTCAGAGAGATATGTAGCTGAGCGTGAAAACTATAAGATTACCTTGGTTAAAGGCGACATGACCTGCGACTTCCCTTTTGAGGATGAATCATTTGACATGATTTTTAATCCCGTATCAAATAGTTATATAGAAGATTTAAAACATGTATGGAAAGAATGTTATCGAGTATTAAAACAGGGAGGGATTTTATTATCAGGATTTGCTAATCCAGTGATTTATTTATATGAATCATGTGGTGCAAGAATAGAGTTGAAATATTCTATGCCATATAATCCCTTAAAAGATTTATCTAAAGAACAGTTAGATAAATTAATTATTTCAGACGGAGTTCAGTTTGGACATTCGTTTGAAGAACAAATTAGAGGTCAACTAAAAGAAGGATTTATTTTGGTAGATTTTTATGAAGATTATCATCCCCAAAATAACGCAGTGAATAAATACGATACACGGATAGGAGAAATTGCATCGTATTTATCAAATTATATGCCAATATATTTTGCGACAAAAGTAATTAAAAGATAGGAGGAACAAATATGCTTTTTGTAAAAAATAGTGATTTAGAATGGTTTAATGATGAAATTCATAATATGAGCGCAGGAGTACATAAAAATTTACCAAATAATGCGTCGGCAGATATCATGTTTGCTAAGATAGAGCCGGGACAAGTATTGCCTTTACATTGGCATACTAGACCGATAGATACGGATGGAACAGATAGTGGATATGAATCTTTTTTCTTTTATGAGGGAGGAAATTTTATTCTTTTGAGAGAAAATGAATCTATCGAGTATTGCCTGAAAGAGCCATTTACATTAACATTCTTTTCGGGAGAAAAAGACATGCATGGAATAAAGAATATGGGGAATAAACCATTGGTATTCCAAGTTCTTTGTGCACCACGCTTCAATGATAATGAGGAGCATATGGTAGAGTAGTATATTAGTATAAAGGATGATATTTTATGAGAGGTACAGATATTGAATGTGGAATAATAGATTGGCGAATCACATCAACATGTAATAATTGTTGTGAGTATTGCTATGCCTCAACTTCTTTACTGGAAATGAATGACGCAGAAAGAAAAATTGTGTTGGATAATATTATACTGTCTGGGTGTAAAACAGTATGTATTTCAGGTGGAGAACCTTTGATGAGTGCAAATGCATTAGCAATTATAAAGTATCTCCATAATTGTGGAATTTCTATTTTTTTATCAACTAATGGATCGCAGTATATGAAATATCGTGAAGAATTAGAGAAATATATTTCAAAATTGTCATTACCATTGGATGGATACGATATAGAAAGTAATGGAATAAATGGGCGTTATTTGAAAGGGGTTAATGATTCAAAAGAGGAGAGTTTTTCATCCGTTAAAAACATATTGGATTATTACCAAACACATACACACAACTTTGCAATAAAAATAGGTACTGTTTTAACTAAAAAAAATGTGAACATAGGTCATTTTGAAAAGATGTTTGATTTTCTGAAACAGTATTCTATTGACTTATGGAAAGTGTATGAGTTTATTCCTGAAGGTCGAGGATTAATTAATTACAATAACCTTTCTTTAACAAAAGATGAGATGGATCAATTTAAGCAAGAATTTGATTTATTTCACAAAAAGGTTGTGGAACATGGAAAGTTTGACTGTACACTGTTAAGTCGTGATATGCGTGACTCTGCTTATTTTATTGTACAGCCAGACGGTACTGTAATGATTCCGATAGACGATAAAGAAAATGGCGTTAGAGAAGAAGTAATTGGCGATTTGAAAATTCAATCTATAAATGAAGTGTTACGTTTATGGAATAATAAAATAAATAGCATTAGGTATAATGCTAATTTTTTGACGAGAAATCTTTCACGTACTCTTGCTAAAAAATATATTGAAAATATAGACAAAGAAATAATTTATATATTAGATAAAGATCCACTGCAGGAAGTTTCACAGATTGCTGAGAAATTAGAAACTCATGGTGAAGTGTCGATAAACGAAATTGAAATGAGAATTGATAAATTGTATAGCATTCGGGCAATACGTCATGTTATGCCTGTTATTAATGTTGCTCAATTTGGGTTAGAAGTATTTCTAATTAATTTGTTCTTTAAGCAAAGTTTATCAATGGACTCTGCCGAAATTGCAGAGATTTTGTGCCATGATCCATACATTGCTTGGGTGGCTGAATGTTATGAATATAACTCAAATGAGGAGTATGTAATATTCAGAATTGCAATATTAATCGAAAATAATAATAAGTTATATGAAAGAATAAAATATTTAAGAGGACTTTTTGGTGAGGCATTATATCGATATGAAATTGACATAGTACCTGATAAATATATTTGTGGGCAAGGTTTTTTACTTGAAAGACCAGATACTTATGGAATAAGACATGACCATATTACATTAAACGCTAATCGGGTAAAGTTGACTCAAAATGAATATAGAGTAATCGCAGCAATGACTTCATCGGAGAGATTGACATTAGATACTATTGTGAAGGCGACATCGCTGGAAAAGAAAAAAGTATCAAAGATAATAGATGGATTATTATCGAAAGCAGTAATTAATAAATTTCAAGTTGTGTTAGATACAAATGTGTTGGGGTACCAATGTTACTTGCTTTTTATCAAATTTAATACTTGTGAAAATAAGGATGAGTTTGAAGAATATGTTAAAAACTTGCCAAATGTAACTCACATAAATACTCTTAATGCAGGACGTTGGGATATAGACGTTGAAATTCATGTGGAACAATCCTCAATGTGTGCTGCAATTTGGACAGATTTAGAGAATCGATTTGGGGATAATATGTTAGAAAAAAAGCTAGTGAGTATAAAAAAAGATCATAAGTTTAAATTTTTGATAGATGTTACTCTTAAGGCAATTGAGGAATCAGTACATAATAGTTTTTGGCCGTTCAGAAGATAAGGAGTATAAATGTGTACTTTAATATTAACATATGTAAATAGTGAAACACAGCAAGAGAATGTAGAAAGAATATTTTTTTCGTCCCCCTTTTTCCCAGAGGTATGGAGTTTTGCAGATGTTTCGGGTGTTATATCTATACTGTTGGGGATTGTTTCTATAATTTTGTCGTTGATTATATATAAATTATCGAATGCTACTTCAGAAAAATTAGCAGAAGATGCCGCAAGGCGTGCTTTTGAAAGGCAACAAAAATCAGATGAAAAAATGACGGATTATGATGAAAAAAATAGAAAAACATTCACAAAAGAGCAAAAGAAAAAAATAAAGAAAAAATTGTCTGTATTATGTAAAAACGCCCAGAGGTATTCTAATGGCAAATTGTGGGTTCATGCAGCCTCTTTCCCTATAACATTAAAGAGTGAATTAAATGAAGATGAGGTTGTAGAATTAATGTATGAATGGAAAAACAATAATATTATTTCATGGGGAGGAAATTTGGAAACTTCCACACAAGTTTTTATAGATAGGAGTGAGCTATTAATTGAAGATATTAATTCACGCTAGTTTAGATTTTAAGGAAGAGATGCTTAAGGCAAAAGAGTATATTGAAAGAAATAGCACTCATCAAGTCGTTTTGCCGGAGTTGACTCGATATCAGCATATTCGTGATGTAGATGGTGACGATGCGACATTTACTAAAATAAAAAATCGATTAACGAAGGAAAATTTTATGAATGTAGAAGAATGTGACATTTTACTAATTATTAATCCCACGCATCGCGGAGTGGTGAATTATGTAGGTGGAAATTCTTTTATGGAAATGGTAATAGCATTTTATTTAAATAAGCCTATATATCTACTTAATACTATTCCAGAAGGAATGGCATATACAGAGGAAATCAAGTCATTGTATCCACAGATTATTACGAGCATTTCACATTTATTAGAAATTTATAAATAAATTGATTCAAGTGATAAATGGTCGGAATCAAGCCTCCAAGTCCGATAAAGATTTGGAGGTTTTCTTCTGCCCATTTTTAGAGGAAAATAATTTCCGAAATAAACAATCTATGGTACAATATCCTAGAAGTTATCAACGGGATAGGTGGATCATAGGAAAAGAGCAGAACATAAATAACATGTAGGTCACTCAGACCTGTATCTCAAAACAAATCTAATCTTTTTCTATGGCAGGTGCAAAGTGGTGCATCATGCTTATTTTTGCAGGTCCGATAGGGGACTGTTGCATCATTTTAGAACCCAGACTTAACGAATAAGTCATGGGATGTGCATCTTTATTGCACACTCATGGCATATAGAGACAATAGTTGCACTACATCGGGCAGATTTGTAAAAATCCTTGATTTTAGGCACTTTGAGAGGTTTTTCAGGTTTGACCAGAGTGACCGAAAAACGTACAAAAAGGCAATTTCCGATGGGGTAAATGTGTCGGTTGTATTGGATAGCGGCTTCGGAAACACATCAAAGGAAAAGTAATACTTTTATCATTCAACAGAATAAAAGAAACGTGAAAGACCGTTCATTTTCAAGAAAAATTGAAAGTGAGTGGTCTTTTTTATACCTTTAAAACGGATTTTTATTAAGACGTTTTGAAGGGCTGATTCGATGTGTTCGAGAAAGGCGATATTATGGAGACAATCAGGTATGTAGTTGTATGGAGCAATTTAGCAAATTTTATTGGAGAAATGGTAGCAAAGTTCAGAAATACAAAAATCTCTATTGAAAGAAAAGTTGTAGCATGATACTATAACCGTATAGACGGATAAATAAATTTATAAATACGGATATGTACGGAATGTTGATGGAGGAAAAATCATGATTATCAGTGAAAGAATTTTTTGTGTGATGGAGCAGAAGAACATAACGCAGTTGGAACTCTCAAGAAGGACCGGGATTGCAACAAGTAACATCAGTGACTGGAAGAAGAAAAAGACGAATCCCAAAGCGGACTGTCTGTTGTCTATATGTGATGCATTGGAGATTACTCCCGAACAGCTTTTGACTGGAAAAGGAATTGATCCGGAATATAAAGATGCAGATATGGATTATGAAGTTACCAGGTCGGACATTAAGATATTGAAGCAGATTCACAGTCTTGGAGATGATCAGTATAAAAGACTGATGGCGTATATGAAGGCATTGCAGAAACTGGAGCAGATGGAAAGCATGGTGGAGGAATAGAGATGGCAAATAAAATAGTTAGAGAAATTATTCATGCAAAGGGGATTGATATTGGAATTTACACGAAGGATTTTGAAAATGAATATATTTCGTTGACAGATATCGCAAAATACAGAAATGATAATGATCCCAGATTTGTCATTCAGAAC